>Ga0272445_1001806_pt1 | contig 15693 bp, 16 predicted proteins | sample YNPCB0031_FD_194404 | JGI IMG/M metagenome (GOLD analysis project Ga0272445, IMG submission 194404) | Hot spring sediment microbial communities from Yellowstone National Park, WY, United States - YNP-CB-003-1 | ecosystem: Environmental > Aquatic > Thermal springs > Hot (42-90C) > Sediment... | reverse complement strand
TGCTAAAAGGCCTCCACGAGGGGTCGTAGACTCCTTCACCTTAACCCTCCACCTACGCCCGCCCACCTCAACCTCCACCTCCCTCACGCAGCGCTCAGCCACCAGCCTAGGCTCTAGGCGAAGCCTCACGCCGAGCGTGCCGAGCCTCCTCAAGACCTCTTCAGCCACCTCAACCTCCCTGCCGGGCTGGGCGAGCACCTTCACCTGGAGGCATGGCCTACCCTTCTTACCCAGCGATGGAGTGACGTAGACGTCTAGGGCTCCAGCCTCCAGGAGCTCGTCTATGGCTCTCCCAACCACCTCGCCGCTCACATCGTCCACAGCCGCCTCAAGCACAGCCACCTCGCTCAGCGCGGCTTGAGCCTTCGTCCCAGCGACCATGCGCAGCACGTTGGCCAAGCCGGCCACCTCCCTCGAGCCCGCCCCGTAGCCGACAGCCTCAACCCTCATGGGCGGCCACCACTCCACGACCCTCGACGCCGCGTTGACCACTAGCGCCACACCAGTAGGCGTGGAGAGCTCCTCATCAACCCAGGACTCAGCCGTAGGGTGGCCATGCATCCTAAGGAGCTCAAGCGTAGCTGGAGCGGGCCCCTTAACGGCGCCACGATGCACCTTGATCACGCCTCCCCCCAGCGGGATGGGGGTAGCGCACACCTCAGCCTCGAAGAAGCCTCCTTCGTCAAGCATCAGGGCCGCGCCCACCACCTCGATGAAGGCGTCCAGCTCAGCCAGCCAGCCGGCTTCCTCGCCGCTTAAGCCGTGAACCCTACGCTCAGCCTCAGCTAGGTCGAGGAACACCCTCCTAGCGAACTCAGCCGCCCTCCTAGACCCTCCAGCCTTAATGCAGGCGCCATATGCAGCCTCAGCGGCTCTTGAAGCCTTCAGGCCTCTAGGCTCAGCCTCAACAACCACCCTCTTAGCCCTAAGCCCACCCCTAACCACCTCCTTCAACTCCACCTCAACCCTACCTCCAAGCTCAGCCTCGACGGCCTCAGCCGCTCGATGAATGGGGGCCTCGACGCCCAGCAGGTCGATTAAGGCGGCTAGGAACATGTCGCCAGCTACGCCTGCCGTCCTCGAGTCTATCAGCAGGAGCTTCATCTACGCTCTCCACCGGTACAGCGCGCCCCTCAGCCTTAAGTCCTTAAGTAGCGCCCACCCTAAACATAGCTGAGCTCGAGGCTGCTTAAGGTGGGTAGGGCAAGGGCGTGCGTGCTTAGGGTGGGCGGTACGAACTGCGACTGGGAGACGAAGCTCGCCTTGGAGGATGCGGGCGCTGAGGCCGTCGTCCTACACATGAACCGCGCCCTGAGGGAGGGCTTAAGCAGCTACCACATGGTGGTCATACCGGGGGGCTTCTCCTATGGAGACTACGTTAGGGCGGGGGCGATATGGGCTAAGAAGCTGGCGGCTAAGATGGGCAGGGAGCTTGAGAGGCTCGTGGAGGACGGCAGGCTCCTCCTCGGCATCTGCAACGGCTTCCAGGTCCTCGTTGAGGCGGGCTTCCTACCGGGCTTTGAGGGGCGTAGCGAGGTTCCTCAAGCCTCCCTAGCCGTCAACGAGTCTGCTAGGTTCGAGTGCCGCTGGGTGTACCTGAAGAACGTTAACGGCGGCCGCTGCGTCTTCACGAGGCTCGTGGAGCCTGGAGCCAAGCTGAGGATGCCTGTAGCTCACGCTGAGGGCCGCTTCATCCTGCCGAGAGGTAGGGAGGCTGAGTACCTGGAGAGGATGAAGGCTAACGACCAGCTCGTCTTTCAGTACTGCGACGAGGAAGGTAGGCCTGCTGGGGGCCGCTACCCCTACAACCCTAACGGCAGCCTCCTAGACATAGCTGGGATCTGCAACCCGCGCGGCAACGTCATGGGCTTGATGCCCCACCCTGAGCGAGCCCACTTCGGCTGGCAGCTTCCAGACTGGACGCGGCTGAAGGAGCCTCCAAGCCACGGTGATGGAGCCCTCATCTTCAGGTCCGCCGTGAACTACGTCGAGCGGGAGCTAGCTTAGCCGCGCGGCTCGGCTCGAGCCTCCCTGAGCCTCCTCAACCCCTCCCTCCTAGCCGCTAGGACGTCCGCCCTCCCCACCCTCCCCTTAACCCTCCACACCTCGTAGAGGTCCCTCTCAAGGTCTAGCTCCGTGTAGACTCCAAGCTCATGGAGCCTCTCGTTGGCCTCCTCCAGGCTGGCTGCGCCGGCCATGGACCTAGCCATCGGCGACAGCTCAAACACCTTCAAGGGGTCTAGGAGGAAGGTTAGGGAGCTTAATACGCTCAGCTTAGCTCGCCTCGTAGCCCACCTTAGGGGCCTAGCTTCAGCCACACCCCTGAAGGCCTCGAGGGTGAGGGCGCTGGACTCTGTCACGACCGTGCTCAACGCCCTCCTCAACGCTTCAGCTCCATCCCTACCCATCCCTACAGCTCCTAGGTAGCCTCCTGCAGCCGCAACCTCTCCAAGCCTGCGGACGAGGTAGCCTACATCCAGCTCGCCGTCCACGCCGAGCCCATGGACCGCCAGCAGGGCCTCATGTCCAGCCTCCTTAAGCTTCGCTAGGCAGGCCAGCATGACCTGATCGGCCAGCGGGCTCCATAGGCCCCCCTCAGGCCCCTTAGCTAAGGCGTCCCCTCCAACGTCGACGCCGACCACCGAGCTCAGCTTAAGCCTCCCAGCCGCCTCCCTCAGCTCCTCCGCCAGCCTAGCTGGCCCCAGCCATAGGTCGACAGCTAGGGCCCTCCCACCTACGAGCTTAGCGATGCGAGCAACCTGCGGCCTAACCAGCCTAGCCCCCCTCTTAGCGATCGTGCTGCTGAACGCCCAGCCCAAGCCCTTAGAGAGGGGCTTGACGGGGCTAAGCTCGCTTAAAGATATTGGGCCTGGCTGAGGGTCTATGGGGAAGCGCTCCCACGCCACCCCTCCCAGCCAAGCCCTAGCGCCCAGCGCTTCCAGCCATGAGTAGATCAGGTAGGCGGAGGCTACATCCCCCCCGCCGCCGACGCCTAACACTAAAACCCGCTTGCCCCTAAGCTTAAGGAGCTCCTCCACCAGCCCACCAGCTAGAAGTGCTTAGCCCCCTTCCTCCTAGCCTCCTCCATCCGCTTGTTGAACTCCTCCCAGCTCATTGCGAACCGACGCTCTATGAGCGGGCGGTGGATCGTATTCATGGTGCAGAATGGCACTATCCTACCGTCGGGCACCCCATAGTGTATGACGCAACGCTGAACGCGCTCCAAGTCGAAGTTGTAGGGGTCCATGAAGTGCATGGAGGCTAGGAGGATGGACTTGAAGTGGAAGTCGCGGAGGGCTCCGTAGGTCCCCGTCTTCAAGATGGGCCGGATGAGCTTCCTCAAGAGCCCCCCCTTAACGTAGCGTAGGGCTAGCAGCATCTTCAGCTTAGCCCTCCATCCATGGCCTCCCTCCGCCAGCCTCCAGGCCTCCTCCATCCTCCTCATGAAGCCCTCGACGTCAGCCCTCCTCGTAATGGGTATCATTTCGTCCCCCTCCACGAAGAGGTATGTGGCCATCCCGCAGTGTGGGTGGGCTGTGAACTCAGCGCCGTAGCGGTGATGCTTGAGGGCCCCTATCGCCCGAGGGATGGGGACTACGAAGGGCACTGGATACCAGTCGCTCTGCTTGACTTGGCCCCCCGTCTGCTCCTCGGCCAACCTCATGAGGTCTGGGATGGTTATCCTCATCTCCTTGAGCCTCTGCCTATCTATCCTACCGCAGATGGAGACGGGCTGGAAGTTGACGCACCTAATCACGTCAGCGTTCTTGGCTGCGAACTTGATGATGTCGCCCACCTGATGGTCGTTGACCCCCTTAATCAGGGTGGGGACTAGAACCACTGCGTCGAACCCTATCTTACGGCAGTTCTCTATGACCTTCCGCTTCACCTCGAGGAGGTCTACGCCCCTCGTCTTCAAGTATACGTCGCTGGTCAAGCCGTCGAACTGAAGGTATATCGCCTTGGCTCCAGCCTCCATAAGCTCCCTACAGTAGTCTACATCGGTGAGCCTAACCCCGTTGGTGTTGACCTCTATGTGGTGGAACCCAGCCTTAGCGGCGTACTCTATGAGCTCCAGTAGGTCCTCGCGCAGCGTAGGCTCCCCGCCGCTGAACTGAAGCCCAGGGGGCTTGGCCGGCTCGTTGGACCTAAAGTTATCTATCATAGCCTTAACCTCCTCGTTGGAGGGCTCATAGACGTAGCCAGCGGCGCCCGCGTTGGCGAAGCACACCGGGCACCTAAGGTTGCAGCGGTTGGTGACGTCTATGATGGCCAGCACCGTGAAGGACTTATGCTCGTTGCAGATGCCGCAGTCGTAGGGACACCCCTTCTCACGCCTAGTCCTAGGGTTGGCTAGGCCGTCACCTACGTGCTCGAACCTTAAAACCCTCTCGTACTGCTCATAGCTCGACCAGTATACGTCATCGAAGCTGCCATGCCTCGGGCACTTCTTAGAGATGTAGACCACTCCTCCATCCTCATAGACCTCTGCTTCAACCACCCTCAAGCACTCTGGGCAGAGGCTTTTTGTATCTCTAAGGTGCCTCAACTCCCCCGCCTGAAGACGTCGGCTACTCCACGCCCTCGTAAAAATCCTTTCGCCCTAGCGTCGAGGAGACCTTAGCGTAGCATCTACGTTCGCTTAGCGATAAGCCCTTATAGGCACCTCCTAGATAGGAGGGAGGATCGCCATGAGCATGAACGTTAGGTACGTATCGAAGGCGGGCGTGGAGAAGACGGTTAAAGCCCCCATTGAGGTCTACGACTACGTATTGAGCACTCGAGGACGCTGGGAGGTGCTCATAGCCGATGAGGATAGAGAGGTGAAGGCTGGGCTATGCCACGTGATTAAGGTAAGGCCGATAGAGCTATACCCAGAGGAGATAGCGCTTCCATGCCCAGTCGTGAGGCATGCGCTGGGCTCAGTGGTCTCCGTGGGTAGGAGCGCTGGAAGGCTTCAAAGGGTGGAGGAGCGTCGAAGGTTCGACGTGGCTGTCTTCGCGGCCGTCAGGGACGGCGTAGTGAGGGCGGGCGACCACGTGGGTGTGTTGAACGTCTTCCCTCAAGCCACGTTGATCTCGCGCATAACGCCTCCACCTGGCCTCAGGCCTCCCTCCCCTCCCCATAGGTAAGCGCTTTTTTCTCGCTTTGCTTGATACCGTCAAGCTAAGGTTTAATCAACTGGCCGTCCATGGCTCCTTGAGAGGGCCTTAAGCATGCGCTCCAAGCTTGACGGCATCGCTAGGCTCAGCGACTTGAAGGGCGGCTCTACGTGAGGGGCTTAAGGTAGTCCCAGCCGCCAGCCTCAGGGCCCCCGATTAAGATCCGTAGGTACCTCCCACCGCCCCTATCAACAACCTCCTCCAGCTTCCCTCTAGCTCTAAGCCCCTCCCCATCATGGACTAGGTCCACGTGGAGCCCCTCGTAGCTAACCACCTCCTCGACGCCCTCAGCCTGCTTAGGGCCCTCTAGGACCTTGACGTCGGCCACCCTATAAGTAGCCGGCATGAAGAGGGCCTCGCTGTCGTCCACGACCGTAGCCTCAACCTCAGCCATGCTCAACCCCCTGCAGAGCCTATCCTCAAACCTTCCTTGAACCTCCCCCTCAACCTTAACTGGGTGGATGGAGAAGTCCCTCCCCTTGAAGACGCCTCGATTCCACCTTCGCCTAGTGACCTCCAAGGCCTCCTGCCTGGAGAGGTGATAGACCTTCATCCTCCGCTCAACCAGCTCCTCAAGCTTAGCTCCACCCACCCTCTCGAGGCGCCCCTCCTCGAGGAGCTCCTTGACAGCCCCCCTCACCTTCAGCGCCGAGCCCCTCCCGTAGACCACTAGGTCGACGTCTGAGAACTCAGGCCTATGTATGCCTATGAGCAGCGAGCCCGTTACGCCCAGCGAGCTTGTAGGCACCTCCGCCCGATCGATGATCAAGGCTGCCAGCTCAGCCGCCAACCCCTCCAGCTCATCCCTCGGCTCATCCAAAACCTCCTGAAGCCTCTCCTCAGGCTTGAAGTGCCTCTTAATGTAGCTTAAGGGGACCGCCGACATCTTTATCCCAAGCTCCTCCATCCAGTGGACGTAATGTGGGTAGTTCTCCTCCAGGAAGCTGATGGTGTTTAGGAGGGAGGGCACGTCGTAGTATGGCATCGCCCTACCGTACCTCCTCGCTCCAGCCCCCCACCTCCCAGCTGGGCTGGGCAAGTACTTGAGGTAAGCTACGACCTTGTCCCTCGGGTGGAGGTTGGAGACCACGGTGAACATGAGGCCCTCCACGGTCTCCAGGTAGTCTCGATCCCTAAAGCCCCTCCAAGCCTTCAAGGCGGCCCCCTTAGAGCGCTAGAAGGTAGTCGTCAGCGCTGCCTCCAAGGAGCAGCCTGTAGTGTATGCTGCCCGCCGCATCGATGACGGCCTCCACCTTCCCTCCAGCCGCCACCCGCTCACCCTCGCCCGCTTGGTCGCAGAACCTCCCCCTGAACGAAGCGATCTCCGTCAACCCTTCGACCTCAACCCCCCTCACGAACTCCACGTCGTCCACCAGGTAGGTGCATGGAGTGTACATGGCTCCGCCCGCATCTACCACCCTAGCCACCACCTCAGCCCTCCCGAGCGACCTATACCTTAAGTCCCCGTAGCGCTCCTTAGCCTCCTTCACGAACCTAATGAAGAACCTCCTGCCCCTAAACCTCCCTTGATACACCTTCCTCCTCTCCTGCTCGACGTACCTCTCCAGGGGCACCTTGGCCCCGCGCTCCACGTAGAGCCTCCTAGCGTCCTCAACGCTCAGCCTCTGAAGCTCATCCCCCTTCTCAAGCAGCTCCTCAAGGGCCTCGTGGACCGCTAGGCAGCTACGCTCACCGTAGACTATCAAGTCTACGTCTGAGGAGCTGGTCGCCAGCCCAACAAGTATCGAGCCCGAGATGCCGACGCTCCCTGAAGGTATGCCCGCCTCCCCCTCGAGAAGCTCCACTAGGTCGAGAGCGTCGCGCTCGAGGGGGGGCAGCTCGTCCCTTGCCTTAGCCATCTCTAAGGCTGCCGCCCTAGGGTCGTAGACCTTAACTACGTCCCCGCGGGGCACGCCTTGAACCACCTCATCGAACACCTCGTCGAAGAACACGTAGCTTGGGCGAAGCCTCCTCAAGGCTTCAAACTGCTCCTCGAAGGCGTAGACCCTAGCATACCTAACCCCCCCTCTAACCCGCTCGCCGCCCGGCGAAGGCATGTACCTTAGGAAGGCTATCAGGGCGTGAGGTGGGTGTACGAGCCCCTTAACGGTGAAGATCAAGCCGCCCACAGCCTCCACGTAGAAGCCCTCGACGGCCCCCTCAACGCTTAAGGGCTTTTGGCCCCTCAAGGCCTAGCCCCACACATGATGGCTACGAAGAGCGCAGCAGCCACTATATCAGCGGTGGAGCCAGGGTTGTAGTCGCCACCCCTAGCCTTAAGCTCCACATCCATCCTCTCCAGGGCCCCCACGCCCTCAGGGGTTAAGGCGCCCCCCAGCCTCAAGGCCTCCTCAGCCATCCTCCTCACCTCCTCAGCGGCCCATCTACCAGCCTCCACCGCGTCGGGTAGGCGCTGGGTGACCTTGACCCCTACGCACCTAGCGATGAAGGTGTCTAGGCGGCTGGCCAGCAGCTTCACGTAGCTTTGAGCTGCAGCTAAGCGTAGGTCGCCTCTCTCACGTAGCACGCTTAAGAGCTCTGGAAGCGCTAGGTTGAAGGTGGCTTCAAACCCTCCCGCCAGCTCGCGGGCTACATCGTCCCAGCGGGAAGCCTCCTCCATTACCTTAAGCAGCGTCAACCCCCTTGAAGCCAGCTCACCCCTGAATGCTGGGTCAGCTACGTCTGGGGCTTCTCCTTCAAACACGCCGAGCCCTGAGGGCTTGGCCAACGCGATGGCCTCATAGACCTCAACCGCGTCCTCCACCGTGGAGCCCCTCATCACCTCCACGGCCCCCTCCCTAACGCCCTCAGGGCTCACCTTCCCCCGGCGGGCATAGGTAAGCCCCGCTCCAGCGGCTAAGGGGATGAAGAGTAGGGCTACGCCTAGGTGGGTGTTACCCCCCCTCTGCCATCGAGCTACGTCAGCCACAGCCCTCTTAACCAGCCTCCCAACCCCTATTCCTCCAACCTCCACCTGATAGAGCCCAGCGGAAGCACCCATCACTGCAGCCTCCCTCAGCGCTGGGCCTAAGGCTATGGAGCCCGCTATGAAGTGCTCTAGGCGCTTAGGCGGGCGGTCGGAGAACCTATGGACATTGCCTGGCTTAGGGTAGGCTGAAGCCTCAAGGGCTGCTGCCAGCTGGCCAGCCCTCATCACTTCGTCAGCGAAGGCCACCAGCTCATGCTCAGCCCCCAACCATACCCCCCTCCCTCAGCTTAAGTAGGCTCCACCTCCACACCTCCTCCATCAGCTCGGCGTACCTCGTGTTCGGCGCCACTCGATGAACTAGCCTCCGGCAGCCCCCTATGAGCTCAAGCAGCTTCCTCGCGTCAAGCCCATGCCTGGTGAAGGCCTCCAGCCTGCTGGCGTGGATCAAGGCCTCTATGATGGCTGGCCCGGCCCTGCAGTAGGCCTTAGGCCTCATGGGCTGAGCCTCCACCACAATGGGCCTGCAGTGGACCTCAGCGCGCTCACCTCCATCCTCCACGCTCTCCACGACCACCTCGACGAAGCCGTAGGCCCCCTTAACCCTAGGGGGCTTCACGGCTCGAGCTGGCTCAAGCTCCAATTCCTGGAGCCTCAACTTGAGGGCGGCGTGGGCGAAGATGGCTGGGTCGTCTGTCAAGTTGAGGACAGCCTCCCCCGTCGAGGATAGGTTGGCGTAGGTGGCTGTATCCTTGAAGGGCCTAAGGGCTACGAGGCCCTCCTTGAGCGAGGCACCCATGGCGGCTAGGTTCGGCCTACCATACCCATCCACCGTTGACGCCACCACCTCAACTATGCCTCCCTCCATGAACCCAAGCTCGACGAGCGAGGTCAAGCTAACTCGCATCCATGATGGCCCAGGCCCTTCTTTTCTACCTTCCTACGCATCGAGGCAGCGGGCTCCGCGGCTTCACGCTTCAACGGCCGACCATGTAGAGGGCGGCCTCCATGAATCGAGCGGCATCCTTGAGCGCTCGAGGCTCAAGTAAGCTAATAACCTTCCCCGCCCAGCTTCAAGCCGTGGAGGCTTCATCATCCCTCCCGGACGTCCACCGCTCCAAGCCAGCCGTAGCCATGCCGCTCAGCAAGGTGGGGGTGAAGGGCATCAGGATGCCAATAAGCTTCACCAAGTTCGGCTCTAAGCGCGTGCTCCTCGTCCCGTCCTTCGACGTATTCATAGACCTACCCCCTCGGCGCAAGGGGATCGATGCCTCAAGAAGCTATGAGGCGGTGGCCGACGCCTTCGCGGCCTTCGCCAAGGGAACCTACAGGCTGGAGGAGCTTTGCGCCCACATATCGAGGGAGCTCCTCAAACGCTACGAGTATGCTACACGCGCTGAGGTAAGGGCTAGGGCTGAAGCTGTGGTGGAGCGCCTCACTCCAGTCAGCTCCATGGTTACCTTCGAGCCCTACAAGGTCTACGCTAAGTCTGTGTCTAGGGCGGTGGAGGGAGGCGTGGAGACTCGTCGAAGGGTGGGGGTCAAGGTGATGGGGGTCACGGCCTGCCCATGCGTGGTGGAGGGGGTGAGGGAGCTCTCTAAGGCTGAGCTAGCTCAGAGGCTAGCTAAGAGCGGCCTAGACGCGGGGATCGTGGACTCGCTGCCCGTAGCCACCCACATGCAGCGCAGTCAAGGCTTCCTAGCTTTAGACTCCCCTGAGGGCTACGTCGTCGACGCCTACGAGCTGATAAGGATCGTCGAGTCCTCCATGAGCGCCCCAACCTACGAGCTACTCAAGAGGGGGGATGAGGTGGGCTTGGTGTTGAAGGCTGTACAGAACCCTAGGTTCGTCGAGGACTCCATAAGGCTGATGGCGAGGGGCTTGGTGGAGTCCTTCAAGTCGCTCCCCGACTACGTCGAGGCCGTATTAGCCCAGCGGAGCGAGGAGAGCCTCCATAAGCACGACATAGTGGCTATGAGGAGGGCTACGCTGGGCGAGCTGAGGAGGGAGCTAGCCTCGGATGAGGGCTAGGCCTTGTTCAAGGTCAGCTTGAAGGAGTGGATGCCACTCTATGAGGAGATAGCCCGCGAGCTTAACTTAAGCCCAGCTGAGGATAGGAGGGCTACACGGCTCCTCAGCGGCCTCCTCGAGGGTAAGGCGTGCTCCCACCTAGCCATAGAGTCCACCCTTAAGGGTAGGAGGGCGGTGGTCTTCGGCGCCAGCCCCTCGCTTGAGCCCTTCCTAGACAGCGTGGCCCTCAAGGAGCTTAAGGAGCGCTTCATCCTCCTCGCAGCCGACGGAGCTACCTCAGCACTCCTAGAGCGGGGCGTGGCCCCCCACGTGATTTGCACCGACCTCGACGGGAGGGTGGAGGATCAAGCGGCTTCAAGCTCTCAAGGCTCTCTTCTCATCGTCCACGCCCACGGGGATAACGTGCCCGCGTTGGAGCGCTACGTGCCGTCCCTCAAGGGCCAAGTCATAGGCTCCACCCAGGTCGAGCCCATGCCACGCGTCTATAACTTCGGCGGCTTCACGGACGGCGATAGATGCGTCTTCCTAGCCCTATGGGGAGGAGCTAGCGGGGCGCTGCTTGTAGGCATGGATCTAGGCCTTAAGGTGGGCCGCTACTCTAAGCCATGGCTTCAAGGGAGCGTGGAGGCTTGGAGCAGGAAGGCCGCTAAGCTAAGGATAGCTAAGCGCCTACTCGAGTGGCTCGCTCAACGCTCTAGGGCTGAGCTATGGGTGGTAGGCGACGTAGAGCTCAAGGGCTTCATGAAGCTGAGCCCCGACGGCCTGGCTAGGCTGGGCGTACCGGTCGTCGCGTAGAGCTTGACCTCCGCTCGCCAAGCTTAAAGGAGAGGGCATACCTCAGCCGACATCATGGAGGATCCAGCTAGGCGCTTCTTCCCAGCCGACCTAAGCGACCGCGAGAGGGCCTGCTTCGAGGCTGGGATAGCGCTGGCCTCCATCTTCCACCAATTCGTCGGCACCCCCGTCTCGAGGGACCCTAAGGTGTTGAGGTCGCTGGAGGAAGCCATGGAGTCCTCCGCGTTGCTTCAGCCCTTCAGGGAGCGTGTCGAGGTGAAGCTGGACGCCCGGAGGATCAAGCGTGGAGGCAGGCATCCCTACGGCTACTCGACCTTAAGGGGCGATGAGCTGACGGTGAGGGTCCGGGTTAAATATGGTGGGGCGAGGGTGGATGCAGCCATGCGCTTCATAAAGGAGCTCGGCTACCCCTTGATGTACGTGGAGCGCGTGGAGGGCGCTAGTTGAAGGTGATGTGGTGTATAACTGGCGCAGGCTGCCTGCTTGAGGAGAGCTTCAATGTTGTGGAGGAGCTGAAGAGGAGGAGCTCAGTCAAGGTAACCACAGCCTTAACTAGGGCGGGGGAGGAGGTCGTTAGGATCTACGGCCTTCAAGATAGGCTTAGGCACATCTCGCCAGGCAGCTACTACGAGGAGCTACTAACTGAGCGAAGCGAGGGGGCAAGCGGCTATAGGATGGGTAGGCTGGCAAGAGGCCTCTACGACCTCCTCTTCGTCTCCCCCGCTTCAGCCAACACCGTGGCTAAGCTCGTAGCCGGCATAGCCGACACTATAGCCACCAACGCCGTGGCTCAAGCCGTTAAGGGAGGGGTGAGGGTCTTCATCGTCCCAGTGGATCAGGAGGAGGTGGTTGAAACCCCCCTACCAACCTTCGTCGATAGGGAGCTCTGCGTAGGCTGCAAGCCATGTAAGGCTGAGGAGAGCTGCCGCTATGGAGCCGTTAAGTGGGTGGAGGGAAAGGCCTGGGTGGACTTAGCGCTCTGTCACGGCTGCCAGGCCTGCGTTGAAGCCTGCCCCATGGGCGCCGTTAAGTCTAGGGTTAGGGTCAAGGTGAGGGCTAGGAGGGTTGACTTGGAGAACGTGGAGCGCCTCAAGGGTATGGAGGGCGTTAAGGTGTTGAGGAGCCCAGCCCAGCTCTTGAAGGAGCTTTCAGCCCGCCTTCCTCGATGAGTAGAGGGACCGCTGCCTTCAGTAGGAGCCTTAAGCCCTCCACGTCTCCTCCAACAGCCTTCAAAGCCTCCTCAGCCTCCCAGCTTAGCCGCTTAAGCTCTTTAAGCGTAGCCTCAATCCCCCCTCCACGCTCAACCAGCTTGACCACCTCCTTAAGCTCGTCCACGCTCAAGTCCCACCTTGAGAGGATGGCCTTAAGCCTCCTCGACACCCTCCTAGACCTCAAGGCGCTTAGGACTGGGAGCGGCAGGCTTTCGTGGAGAAGCCTGTTCTTAAGCTCCACACGGTAGTTTATCAGGTCCTCTAAGTCGTCGCGGATGATAGCTATCATCCCCAGCCTCCTACCGAACCTACCTAAAGCCTCCAGCTGAGGTTGAGCTGCGCCGCCTAAGGCCCCTCCAAGCCTAGCGTAGGCCTCCACGTCAGCGGCCTTCATCTCGACCACCTTCAGGTAGCTGCTGGGCGTTACGTTGAGCCGCTTGACGAACCTCAGCTCCAAGGCCTCAGCGCTGCCCAACTCGAAGAGGAGGCCTAGTATTCTAGAGGCTTCCTCCTCACCCAGCCCCTCCTTCATGAGCGTGGAGGCTAGATGCCAAGCTCCACCCACGAGGAGGGCGTCGCCTAGAAGCATGGTCACCTCTAAGCCGTAGAGCCCAAGCAGCGTCTTCCTACGCTTAGCCCCCCTAACTATGGAGCGGTCGACTATATCGTCGTGTAGGTCGAAGCCGCCGCTAAGCAGGATGAGGGGGGCCGCCGCCCTCAAGGCCCTCTCGACGTCTCCCCCTACAGCCCTACAGCTCAAAGCAACTATGGTTGGCCTCGCTAAGTCTCTCCACCTAGCTTGAAGGCACCTCAGAGCCCTTCTCACGCTTGGAGCCTCAACCCTCCACCCTTCAACCAGCCTCCAAGCCTCCTCCAAGCCCCCTCCACCCAGCTCTTCAACCAGCCTCCAAGCCTCCTCGACGACGCTTAGCTTAGCCAAGGCCCCCTACCCACCCTGGATAAGCTAAGCCCAACTTAACCATTTGCTGCCTAGGGGAGTCGATGAAGAGCTATATATGCGCCGCAGGCCTCCTCGAAGCGGTGGAAGCATGGTTAAGTTCGGGATAGAGCTTGTGCCCGATAGGCCCCTCGATAAGGTGGTGGAGCTGGCTGTAGCCGCTGAGGAGAAGGGCCTAGACTACGTATGGGTCACGGATCATTACAACAACCGCAACGTCTACGTCGCCCTCACCCTAATCGCTACCTCCACTAAGCGCGTTACGCTGGGCACGGGCGTGACCAACCCCTACCTCATCCACCCAGCGTGGACGGCATCAGCCATAGCTACGCTGAATGAGATCAGCGGCGGCAGGGCCGCGCTCGGCATAGGGGCTGGCGATAGAGCTACCTTCGAGGGGGTTGGAGTTAAGTGGGAGAAGCCGCTGGCCTCAGTCAGGGAGGCCGTCGAGGTCATTAGGAGGCTGCTTCAAGGCGAGAAGGTAAAGTTTGAGGGCGAGGTGTTTAAGGTTGCTAAGGCCAAGCTGAACTACAAGCCACCTAAGGTGCCTCCGATCTACGTCGGGGCTCAAGGACCCAAGATGCTGGAGGCCGCAGGCATGGTTGGGGACGGCGTGCTCATCAACGCCAGCAACCCAAGGGACTTCCAGGACGCCGTGAAGTACATTAAGGCTGGAGCTGAGAAGGCTGGCCGAGACCCCTCTAAGATAGATGTAGTAGCCTACACCTGCTTCTCAGTCGCTGAGAGCTCGGCTGAGGCTAAGGAGGCTGCTAAGCCCATAGTGGCCTTCATCGCGGCGGGCTCCCCAAGCCAGGTGCTTTCAAGGCATGGGATCAGCGATAAGGCTGCCGCTAGGGTTAGGGACGCAATAGGTAGGGGTGATATAAGGGGGGCGGTGAGCATGGTGGATGAAGCCATGCTGGACGCCTTCTCCATAGCCGGCACCGTCGATGAGGTTTCCTCTAAGGTTAAGGAGCTGCTTAAGGCAGGCGTGACTCAGGTGGTGATGGGCTCGCCGCTGGGCCCCAAGAAGAAGGCGGCTGTAGACCTGATGAGCGCCGTGGCGGGTAGATTCAAGTAGAGCCCAGCGAAGCCGCCCTTAAGGTGGTTGAGTGCCCCCTAGGGGGCTTGAGGCAGCCGTACTTACAGCGCTGGTCGTAACCCTCATCGCCTCCATAACTGTGGCTGCAGCGGGCTTAGCGCCCTCCCCATTTTACGTGGTGGAGGGAAGGAGCATGGAGCCCTCCCTCCACCTTGGGGACCTGGTCGTAGCGCTCCCCGTCAACCCTAGGGAGGTAAGCGTCGGCCCCCAGGGCGACGTAATAATATATCGGGACGGCTTCGGCAAGCTGATCATCCATAGGGCTCTGAGCCGCATCGAGGTTGGAGGTAGGCTATTCTTCCTGACGAAGGGGGACAACAACGACCGACCCGACCAAGACCCCTTCGATTACTCCACGTGGCTGCCTGGAGATAGGATCGTGGCTAGGATGGTGTTCGCCATCCCCATCGCGGGCTACCCCTTCCTAGACGCCTACAAGCCCTTCACGCAGGCGGCCCTACTGGCGGCGCTAGCCTACACCCTATACCTCTCGCTGGCTCCTCGTGCTCGAGGGGCGAGGGAGAGGTCAAGGTAAAGCTTTTATTGAAGGCCCCTCCGCCCCCTACTTAAAAGGGGCTGGATGGTTTGTTCTCGAAACAGCCTACCTACCGCATCGAGAACGTAGTTGCCTCAGTCACGCTCGATCAGAACCTCGACCTAAACGCCATACTTAGCAGCATACCCACCACCGAGTACAACCCAGAGCAGTTTCCAGGGCTTGTCTTCAGGCTGGATAGGCCTAAGAGCGCCACCCTCATCTTCAGCTCGGGCAAGATGGTATGCACGGGGACTAAGAGCGAGAAGGAGGTCTACAAGGCTGTGAGGAAGATCATACGCGAGCTGAAGGCCCACAAGATCATCGTCCTGAAGGAGCCTAAGATACAGATCCAGAACATCGTCGCCTCAGCCAACCTAAACGCTGAGATAAACTTGGAGAAGGCAGCCTACCTACTTGAGGACTCCATGTATGAGCCTGAGCAGTTCCCAGGCCTCATATACAGGATGGAGGATCCAGGCGTGGTCCTCCTCCTATTCAGCTCGGGCAAGATGGTATGCACTGGAGCTAAGAGGGAGGAGGACGTTAAGCTAGCCGTCGAGAAGATCTACGCGAAGCTTAAGGAGCTAGGCGTGCTTTACGCTTAAGCCCTGAAGCCTCCAGCCTTTACGCTCTGCCAGCCACCGAGGCCAGTAGGGCCATCCTCACGGGCACGCCGAAGGCAGCCTGCTTGAAGTAGGCAGCGTGGACGCTTTTATCAACGCTCTCGTCCACCTCCCCCGCTCTAGGTAGTGGATGTAGGATGAGCAGGCTTGAGCTGGCCTCCTTCAAGTCCTCAAGCCTCAACCTATAGGCACCCCTCACCTTAAGGTACTCCTCCTCTGAGGTGAAGCGCTCACGCTGGATGCGCGTGACGTATAGGACGTCAGCCTCCCTCAAGGCCTCCTTAAGCCTCAAGCCCACCCTCACCTTCAGCCCCCTCCCCTTCAGCTCCTTCAGCCTCTCCTCCTGC
>Ga0272445_1001805_pt1 | contig 15704 bp, 15 predicted proteins | sample YNPCB0031_FD_194404 | JGI IMG/M metagenome (GOLD analysis project Ga0272445, IMG submission 194404) | Hot spring sediment microbial communities from Yellowstone National Park, WY, United States - YNP-CB-003-1 | ecosystem: Environmental > Aquatic > Thermal springs > Hot (42-90C) > Sediment... | reverse complement strand
TCCTAATATCCTCAAGTATTGGTAGACTAACATCATAGTAATCCCTCAAAAGTTCATGCTGATAATTAACTATTAAACCAAGCAAACTCAATTTATCTTCAAAATCCACATGACACTCTAAATTCATAATTCTACTAAGATCTTCAAATCTAGGTTTAATCACCCCCTTAATTAAATTCACAGCGTAAATTGTGGACTTATTCATTTTAATTGTGAATATGAGTCTATTGGCAAGCTTTTTGGGTATGGAATTCAAGTATGGTTTGAGAGCCTCCTCAGAAATTAAATGCCATGAAACTCTATCATAGGATGTTGAAAGCTTAGACTTCAAATTCTCATCAACACCAACCTCAAATAACAATATCCTTAAAGCTTCATTAAGCTCAGCCTGTCTAACTGGGTGAACATTGAAAATCCTCCTATGAACCCCTGAATCCACAACCACGAAAATTAAGTCTTCATGGGGTAGATGCTCAATGGTGCATGGAGGCTTAGGATCTAGTAGAATTACTCCACCATAAGAACATGCATACTGATCCAATCTACCACAAGGAATACCCATAACATCATGCTCAGCGAAGTAAGCCAACTCAGCAATCCTATGCCTATCTAGATTCAACCCATAAATTTCGGATACAAGCTTAATTATTGAAACTTCAAGGGCAGCACTACTTGCAAGACCGGAACCCATGGGTATCTCACTCCACAAAACAATATTAATGCCATTTAGTTTGAAGCCGAAATCCTCCATGGACTTGAAAACAGCTCTAACATAATCCCCAAACCATCCACCACCAATAAGATTGAAATCACCAATACTGAAACTATCAAAACCATTGGGAATATTTAGTGAAGTGAAATTTACAACTCCACCACAACCCCTAACACCAGCCACATAACATCTAAGATTAATGGCAACTGGAACTACTGGTAAACCCTTATAATCTTGATGGGTATTCAAGAAGTCAACTCTACCAGGACTGGACACGAAAACTGGTTTAAAATTTGCATTGGAGGGGAGATGTGAAATCAATTTACGGCGAATTTCACTTACATCCACAATAATGATATAAGGTGAAGTTTTATAGAAATTTATTGTGAATAATATGGAGTTGGAGAAGATTGATTTGGATAAATTCTATTTGATATTGCATCCAAGACCAGCATATGTTATAGGTTCTGGGAAGTTTGGTGAGAAAGTGAATTTCATGGCTGCAAGCTGGGTTACACCCATGGGTGAAGAACCCCCACTAGTCTGCGTAGCCATAGGTAAGGGGAGTTTAACCAATGAATTGATACGTGAATATAGGCAGTTTTCAGTGAATGTGCTCCCAATAGATAGAGTTAACGAGCTGTATACAGTTGGAACTGTTAGTGGTAGGGAGATGGATAAAACCAAGATATTGAAGGCTGTGGAAGGTGATGAATTAACAGTTCCAATAGTTGAAGATGCCATAGCAGTCCTCGAATGTGAATTATGGGATAAAGTTGAATCAAATGATGTCACACTATTTATAGGGCAAGTTGTAAATGCAAAGGCAAACCCAAAATACTTCAACCAGAAAACGGGATGGAATATTAGGGATAACCCAGTACCATTACACAATTGGGGTAAAGGCTTCCATAGAGTAGGTCAATTCATAATGGCAAAAACACTAGAGAAGCATGAAACAAAATGATTTAAAGAAATATTGCAGTGAAAACAATTTCACTTTCAATTTATTTTGAAAACTTTAATGGCATTCTCTCCAAGAATCATCTTCTCTTCTTCCCCGCTTACCCCCAACTGCTTCACTCTCCAAACAGCATTTTCAATATCAGTTATTTGGTGTGGGAAATCTGTTCCAAGCATTATTTTATTGGCACCTAGAAACCCGCATGAAAACTTTAATATATTGTTGTTGTAGCATATGGAGTCAAAATATATATTTTTGAGATATGCTGATGCTGGCTTATTAATAACCTTCTTAGCTTCAGGGTATGCTTGAATACAAGTATCTATTCTACCAATAATGTATGGTAAAACCCCTCCAAGATGTGCAACAACAATCTTCAATGAAGGAAACCTCTCCATAACTCCACTTAAAATTAACCTTAAAACTGCTAAGCTGGTGTCCACTGGAAAACCGAACATTGGCACAATCCTATAATCCTCCATGAACTTGAAGTTTATTGGGGATGTGGGATGTATGAATAATGGGAAACCCAGCCTTTCAGCTTCACCATATATTGGCCAGAATTCCCTTGAATCAAGAGGTTTACCATTAATGTTTGAGAATATTATGGCACCATTCAGCCCCAAATCCAAAATTGCCCTCCTAAATTCCTCCAAAGCCATTTCTGGGGATTGCAATGGTAAAATTGCAAGAGCCCTAAACCTATCCGGATACTTCTCAACAATCTCTGAAAACGAATCATTAACTATTTTAGCCAATTTAACCCCCCTATCCACAGGTTCCCTTTCAACGCCAGGAGTAGTTAAAGTTAGTATCTGCATATCTATACCATACTTATCCATAACCTTAATCCTCTCCAAGACATCAATGTGCGGTTTAACCACCACATTGTAATCCCCCTCATACCTTATGATCAAATTTCCATGCCCATTGAATTCGATGGATGCGTAGCCTCCACCAATCTTCAATTCTTCAATATATTGTGGTGGATAGAAGTGATTGTGAACATCAATGCTCATTTCAACTCAACCCATAAGCTCTAAATTACATTCTCCCCATCATATCAATTATCTTAACTATATGTTTAATGCCAAGCTTGAAATCTTCCAATCTTATATTCTCATTTGGCGAGTGGTTGTTGGATTCATGATATCCCACACCCACAGAAACCATTGGTATTTTAAGCTCATTTACGAAGAGATACATTGGACCACTACCAGAGGATATTGGGTAGACTATGGGTTCTAAACCGTAAATCTCCCTTGCCGAAGATAAAGCCACTTTAACTATCTCAGCTTTCAAATCAGTTTTTGCAGCTTCATACCCAGATAATAGCGTGACTTCAATATCATTGAAACCATACTTATCCATATGCCTCTTAAGCTTCTCCAAAAGACTTTGACAAGTTAATCCAGGTGGAAGTCTGAAATCCACTTTAGCCATGGCATAGCTTGGTATTATCGTCTTTGAACCTTGACCAATGTATCCTGAATACAGCCCATCAATATTGCAAGTTGGATTGAATAGCATGGATTTTAAAGCTTCAAACCCCCTAACGCCACCCACAAACCCCCTTATACCAAGCCTCTTGATAATCTCTTCATCATTGAATGGTATGCTCTTTAAAAGCTCCTCATCCTCCCTCTCAACTGGCTTTAGATCATCATAGAACCCATCTATCAATATCCTACCATCATCACCACGCAAACTATTCAAGAAGTATATGAGCCTCCAAGCAGGGTTAGGTATGATGGCAGCTTCACCACTATGAACATCCACCCTCGGACCCTTCACTCTAAATTCAAAGTACGCAATACCCCTAACACCCAATGTAATAACTGGACGGCCACTCACATCCCTATAACCAAACTCCCATATACCAGCATCTGCTGAAAACATGTTACCATAACTCTTAACATAACTTGGAAGTGAGGGGCTTCCAATCTCCTCCTCCCCCTCAACAACAAATTTAACTGCTATGGGTAAATCACCAAAAACATTCAACATGGACTCCACAGCCTTCAATCTTGCAATTATATTCCCCTTATTATCCGCAACACCCCTAGCAAATATCTTCCCATCCCTTATACTTGGCTCAAATGGCGGTGTCACCCACAAATCCAGTGGATCTGGCGGTTGAACATCATAATGATTATAGAATAGTAGCGTCTTCTTGTAGGATCTAGGCTTATACTCAGCATATAATAGTGGATTACCCTTATCCACGTTCAAAACCCTAACATTTAAACCAGCATCCTCAAACATAACCCTAAGCTTATCCACAGCCTCCACTATACCAACATTCTGAGCTGCAATGGATGGAATCCTACAAATCTCCTTCAAATCAGATATGAACTTCTCAAAATTCTCATCAATATAATTGAAAACCGTGTTAAGCATGAAAATATATTGAAATAAATTGTTTTTAAAGGTTTGGTAGCTTATGGTGTTATGGAACGCTTAAAGTTGGTTAGAGATCTACATCCATCCTCAGTGCACACCACAGTATCCTCTATTCTAACCCCAAACTCACCCTTCAAATATATTCCAGGCTCCACTGTGAAAACCATACCAGGCTTCAATTCCAGCCCACCCCCCTTAACGAGGTATGGCGGTTCATGAACTTGCAATCCAACTCCATGACCAAGCCTATGCGTGAAGTACTTACCAAAACCTTCACCTTCAATAATACTCCTAGCAAAGGAGTCAGCTTCACCACATGTTACGCCAGGCTTAATTTTGCTAATAGCATACCTATTAGCCTTATAAACTATATCCCAAACTTTACTCTGAAATTCGCTGGGTGAACCAAAAACTACGGTTCTAGTTATGTCTGAGAAGTATCCATTAACAGAGCAACCAGCATCTATTAAAACAACATCCCCCCTCCTCAACTTTGAAAATCCAGAGTATCCATGGGGTAGAGCCGACTTTGCTCCAAATAGGACTGTGGAGAATTGAGGTGTAGCTCCAAGCTCCCTCATCTTAGATGCACAAATATGGCTTAACTCAAGCTCAGTAACACCTTCAGATAGGCTTTGAAGGACTGTTTCAACAGCCTTATCAGATATTTCACATGCCCTCCTAATATTCTCCAATTCCCATTCACTCTTAATCATCCTCATACCATAAACCATGCTGGAGACATCAATGAAGTGTACTCCATTAAGCTTTGATTGAAGCTTATTAACCCACCCCCAAGGGGCATCTTCACATAAACCTATAACGCCAAATCTAGGTTTACACTCAACAATAAGCTTAGACAATATTTCAATGGCATCTTCATCCTCATCCCAAACCTCAATCCTACTTATCCATGTACGTTGCCCCCTAAGCTCCTCCTCAAGCTTTGGAACCAAAATAAATGAATCTCCATCCGCACATATGTAGGCAGCTGTAAGCCTCTCAGACAAACCAATATTTACACCAGTGAAGTAGTATAGATTTGCACCTGGAAATAGTAGGAGACCATCAATGCCCTCACCCTCAAGCTTCCCAACAATCTCATCACACCTCGCCTTAAAAAGGTCAATCAAGTACACCACCAAAAACAAATATTTAACATTAAAAATAGAAATAGCTTTCCAAACCAAAACCCTTAAATAAAAGCGTATAGGGGGTTAATTGAGGTGAACTCGAAATATGAGCTCTGAAGAAGAGGGCCTGTCAAAAGTAGAGCAACTGAAGCCAAACACCAGAAGCGTAAACATAATAGTTAAAGTGGCATCGAAGGGCGAACCCAGAATGGTTAGTGGCGGAGCACACAGAGTTGCAGACATACTAGTTGGAGACGAAACTGGAGCAATATACCTAACACTATGGGATGACGCCATAGACAGAGTAGATGAGGGAATGGTAATAAAGATAAAGAACGGATTCGTAAGCCTATTCAGAGGTAGCATGAGGTTAAATGTTGGAAGATATGGAAGCTTCGAAACAGTGGAAAATGCACCAGAAATAGAAGTAAACACAGAAAACAACCTCTCACTCGTACAATACGAGCAAGAAGAGAGGAGGGAAAGTAGATTCGGTAGAGGGAGACCAGGCCCTAGAAGATTTGAGGGGAGAAGAACTAGAAGATAGATGAATGGAAAATAGAAGATAAATAGGGTAAGAGGAGTAGAGTTGGTTTTTTGAACTAAATTTTTATGTGGAAATATAGGAAACCCAGAAATAAGTAAATTTTTATCCGAGAAAAGCCAATCATAAAATTGAAGGAATGTCAACGGAAAACATCATACTTATAAGAACAATTTTCGGAAGCCCAATAATAAGGCCAATAATAAGATTCCTGTCAACACACGAGTATAATGGTAGATCACTATTAAACCATGCATTAACAATATATTCTGGGGAGGAGGAAGCAGAAAACTTAACTCTAAAAATAGCTTCATCAATAATCTCCGAAATTATAAGCTTAGGAGCAAAAATAATGAAGGTAAATGAGGGGGAAGCTAAAAAGCTATTCAAGAATAAAGCGTTGAGGAGGGGGCTAGAAGTAATTTTGAGGAGCCTAGGGAAATATGGGGTAACTGTACCACAAAAACTGGATTCACCATTCCTAGTGGTATGGAATTTCACAAACCTATGCAACCTTAAATGCAAACACTGCTACCAGAATGCATCATCAATAATGGAGGGGGAATTGACACTCGAAGAGAAGATGGATGCATTGAGGCAACTGGAGGAGGCAGGGGTATCGGCAATAGCCTTCTCAGGGGGAGAACCACTCATACACCCACACTTCTTCCAAGTGGCAAAGGAAGCTGTGAACAGAGGATTCTACACTGCAGTGGCAACCAATGGAACTACAATAACAGATGAAGTTGCAAAGAAGATGAGGGAGATTGGGATAAACTATGTTGAAGTAAGCTTAGACTCAGCAAACCCAGCTAAACATGATGAATTTAGAGGGGTTAATGGAGCATGGAAGAAGGCTGTGGAGGGGATAAAGAATTGCGTGAAAAATGAGATATTCACTGGAATAGCCATAACAGCCTTAAAGAGGAATTATGGGGAATGTAGGGAGATAATTAGTTTAGCAAGGGATTTGGGTGTAAAGAGGGTGATATTCTTCAATTTCATACCAGTGGGGAGGGGGGAATGGATAGTTAAGGAGGATTTAGATCCATGGGAGAGGGAAGAATTCCTAACAACACTATATGAGGCAATGAAGGATTATGGTATAGAAGTCCTCTCCACAGCTCCTCAATATGCTAGAGTTGTAATTCAAAAGTCGCATGGAGTATGCATAAGCCCAGTACACTTCTATGCAGGTCCAGCAGTAGCTGGACTCAACTATTTGGCTGAATTCATTGGTGGATGTGGTGCTGGGAGAATATATTGTGCACTACAACCAAATGGAGATGTAACTCCATGCGTCTTCATACCAGACATAATCCTTGGAAACATTAGGGAGAAGAGGTTTAGGGATATATGGAATAATACGCCAATACTATCAGCCTTCCAAAGCAAAGACATTTTAAGGGAGAATTGCGGTAAATGTAGCTTTAGATATATTTGTGGTGGATGTAGAGCAAGGGCATACGCATACTTCAAAGACATACTAGCACCAGATCCAGGATGCATATACAACTCTGAACAATACGAGAAAATTCTAGGGGAAATGCATATAACCGTTGAAGGTAAAGTGAAGGTTCATGCAAATTAAATTAACTTCATAACTGGAGCTTTCCCTAAGAAGCCTAAATCAGCAACATCACCATAATCACCATCACTTAAAACAACCCTAATCCCATTAGGCTTACCCTTAACACTTAAAGTTGAGTAAACGTCTAGGAGGAATCTGGTGAGGAGATCATAATCCATTCTTGGAAGAACAGCCATATCAAACCCTGCAACGCAAATGGAGGAGTATCGCAACAGATCGTAAGCTGAAAGCTTACCCTCAAAACCCAATTGCATAAGCTTCGAATCCTCAGCATATGGAAGCATGAGTTCATTAAACCCAATGGAAGAAGGCTCCATTGAAGCAGCATGCTTCAAAACCCCATTAACATCATAAATGGATTTCAAAGTTCCAACATCCCCAAACCTAACATTACCAAAAACCTCCAAGAGATCAACAACACTCTCATCCATCCATGGAGATATGGATAAATCCAAACCCACCAATGGAAACTTGAAACACTCAGCCAAATACGTTATAAACCCCTTAACACGCTTAACACAATCCAAAATAGTATTCAAAATTGGAACACCATTATTCAAACCTTCAATCAAAGTTTTAACATATAGTAATGAAGCTGAAAGCATTGGGCTAATTCCAGCAGAAGCCGATGGGAAATATGGCGTAATAATGTTTCCACCCACTGAAAATGAAACCTTCACGAAAGCCTCCAATGGAAGCTTCCTCCTAATAGTTATCAACAAATCCCTAAACACTCTAAGCTGATCCAAACCCCCATACAAGGATATGAATAGCTTATCAAAACCCCCAAGTAAATCCACAACGTAATCCACATTTAGAGATGAATTACACATTAATGGAATTGCATAATAATTGAATGGCTCAGAAACATCATCCAAAAACTCCACTAATTCAGGCAGATTCCTAAAACTCTGCGGATCAACAGCCAACCTCAAAGTCCAAACATCCAAACCAAAACTTTTAGAAGCTTCACCAACAACATCCCATACAAATCCGGAAATTGCAGAGAAATCCTTTAGAAATTTCGATGGAATGAGGAAAGTTAAACTCCTAACCCTCAAACAAACCACAAAATAAAATCCACAACACAATTAAAAAGAGTTGCTAAACGAAAGCGATAAAAGGGGTGGAAGATAACCTATAACATGAGGACCAAAAATGACAACAATGACAAAGGAAAAGGAGTATGCTTTAAGCATTATTGATAAGTATGAGGGGCGTTTTGTTGAGGTTTCTGATTTGGTTTGGGAGTTTGCTGAGCTTGGTCTTGTGGAGTTTAAGTCTTCTAGTTTGTTGGCTGATGAGTTGGAGAAGCATGGTTTTAGAGTTAAACGTGGCATTGCTGGTATGCCAACAGCATTCATGGCTGAATGGGGAAGTGGGAAACCAGTAATTGCAATTTTAGGCGAATATGATGCATTACCAGGATTATCACAGAAGAGGGTTCCATGGAGGGAACCATTAGTTGAGGGAGCTCCTGGTCATGGTTGTGGACACAACATTTACGGTGCAAGTGGCTTAGCAGCGGCTATTGCAGTTAGATATGCTATGGAGAAATTTGGCATTAGTGGCACCATTAGATTCTATGGATGCCCAGCAGAAGAGAATTACAGTGGGAAACTATACATGGTTAGAGATGGATATTTCGATGATGTAGATGCAGCAATAGGTCATCACCCAAGCACGATGAATGGAGCAACATTAATGAGTTGCTTGGCAATAAACTCCGCTAGATTTCATTTTTATGGTAGGGCTTCTCATGCTGGTGGTAGTCCTGAGGCTGGTAGGAGTGCTCTTGATGCTGTTGAGCTTATGAATATTGGTGTCAACTATATGCGTGAACATATTATTCAGGATGCTAGGATTCATTATGTGATTGAGAAGGGTGGGGATCAGCCTAATATTGTGCCTCCATATGCTAGGAGTTGGTATTATGTTAGGGCTCCTGAGAGGGAGCAAGTTGAGGAAATCTATAATTGGATTCTGGATATAGCTAAGGGGGCAGCACTAATGACACAAACACAATACAAAGTGGAGTTAATAGAGGGATTACATAACAAGATACCAAATAGAACGCTTGCTGAAGTTGTAGTTAAGAATATGAGGCTGATTGGTTTGCCGAAGTATAGTGATGAGGATATTAAGTTTGCACAAGAAATTGCTAAGACTATAAGTTTGGAGGAGAAGATAAATCAGCTTAAGAAGTCTAAGAGGCCTGGATGGGAGAAGCTTATCGATAAATTGATGGATGATGAGATACCAGACCCATGGGGTGAAGGGGAAATTAGCCACGGCTCTACGGATGTGGCGGAGATAAGTTGGAAGGCTCCGACTGTGGAATTTGGAACAGCAACATGGGTTCTTGGGACACCTGGACATTCATGGCAGAATGTTGCTCAAAGCGGTGTTGGCCTAGGACATAAATCATTAATATTTGCAGCAAAAACGATGGCTGCAACAGCATTAGACCTACTAACAACACCTGAACTACTCCAAAAAGCGAAGGAAGAGCATGCCAAGAGACTTAGGGGTAGGAAGTATAAACCTCCAATACCACCAGACCATAAACCACCACTAGACGCATGGAAAAAATAAAACATAAAATAAACTCTCAACCTTTTTTCTCCATAAAGCTCATGAATATACCTTGTTAAAATTCTTTTCCATGGTTAAGTATGTGTTTTAATTGTAATTTTATTTTCCATAAATCCGTTAAAGCCATGTCTATTGTTGGATAGTTGTATATGGTTTCACCTGGAGACTCATTGTAGAATGGTCTATTGCAGTCTGGACACCCAGACGTTTTGAATGGTTCACCACTTTCAACAACCCTAGCCAATAGTGTTTTATCGATGTTTATTGCTTTAAGCCTTCCAGAATCATCGAATTCAAAGTTATCCATGCTTGCCATATTATGTTTTAATAGGTAGTGGGATAACTGTATGGCTCTATATGATGATACATCTGGTTTCGGATGATTTTCCATGGATGTACCCTCCATCGGTGTGAATGCAAATAGACCAACATTAATCTTAGACTCGTATAGTCTATTAATCATGGATATGAATTCTTTATCGGAATCCCCTAAACCATAGATTAAGTGTACTGAAACCTTATATGGACCCATAATTTCCGCAGCCTTCAAAACCATATCCATAGTTTTACCCCAAGAGAAAGTCTTCTTCACTTCCCTAAACACCAATTCAGATGCAGCATCAACCCCTATCCCAATCCTATCAACACCACAATTCTTTAAGAGGATAATATCATCAATACTTCTAGGATGTATTGAAACTGATATTGGCAGATTAGTGACCTTTCTTATATTTGAAACTATGTTTGCAGTATCTTCAACGTATCCGGGATATATTAGGGTTTGAATGCATATTCGTCTAAATCCATTAGCATGTTTAATTGCATTTAGAACATCATTGAATTTGAATTTTGGCCAAGTAACTCTGGATAAGTATTCTGGGTCGGACTTGCTACCCCTAGCTTGAGTACAAAATGCGCAATTAGCCATACACCTACCATCAGTAAAGGTCATGAGGTACGCTGTTGTGGGTTCAGCTAAAACCCTAATTCTCAGTAAACCCAGTTTAGCAGCGGTACCAATGGATACCCTAATATAATCCAGCAATACCAGTGTACACCTCTACCCTTCAGGTTTAGCTGAAAGTATTGCATTAACAATATCTCTGGCAGTCATCATGGGAAACTCCACAGACCCCTCTGAGAGGAATTTTGAAATCCTCCCCTCCAACTCAACAGCATCCAATTTTGCACCGATCAATGTATTCTCCAACCCTCTAATAGCATCCTCCGGATACATGAAGAAATCACCAGTAATCCTAATACTTTTTATAATGCCATTATCAACTTCCATGGAAACTTTAATTAGTTTCGTAGCTTTATAAACTCCTTTAAACTTCAATGGGGGACACCATAAAAAGATTTGAGGGGGAGTATATGAAGCTTATCACAGTATGTTTAGATGGAAGGTTATTGGGACTGCTTCACCCCAAGATTGCCTTATTGGGCATATCCTTTGCGCAATTTCAAAGCAGGAGTAGGCTTTCTCACGCTCCCACTTAGTATCCTTAAGCAACTTAACATTTATTGTGAAATCTATTTTCGTAAAAATTATCTTCTCCAAACCTTCCACACGCATGTTAACTTTTGCTATTGTCTCAAGGCTTTGTATACCGAGTTTTGAGTTACCCGCTATTAATAGGAAGAGGGTGTTCATACATGAAGCAAGAGCTGCTGCGAAGAGATTTTCCGGTGTGGGATACCCTCTCTCACCACCAAATTCCACAGGAGGACTTATCGTTGCAATCTCCCTATCATCAACAAAAACTTTTGATTTCACACCTGAGGATAATGCTGCTCTACCCTCGAAAACGAATTCGCTCATAAAATGACAATAGTAATACTTCAATTTAAGTTTTACCCTTACAAAAATAAGGGGTATTGATATGGGATTTATAATTCGAATGGATTCAACTCATCAGCAGATGTCAATGGACGTTTTGGATGCAAATACTTTGCTAGGAAACTGTAGACTTCCGCTCTAACTTCCCTTGCAAACAATGTGTCAATTCTATTGAAGGAGTGTCCTCCAGGAGCTTCCTTAAATATTTTATACTCAAACTCCTTGCCAGCGGCTTTAAGTGCATTTATAAGGTTTAAAACCTCAAGGTAGTTTACATCCTCATCATTGGTTGTCGTGTGAATTAATAGTGGAGTTTTAAGTCTATCAACATAGTGCACTGGAGATCTACGCCTATACTCCTCAACATTATCACAGACATCCACGCCAACGTGATAATTGGCGATAAACAAGTCTCTATAATTCTGCCCCTTATAGCCCATCCTCATTATCAAATCGCTAACGGGAACACCAGCATATGCAACCTTATAATCGTCTGGATAGAAGAATATGTTCATTAGAGCATGAAGTCCACCATGACTCCAACCCACAATTCCAATCCTATTGGGATCAACATACCTACAGTTTTCCACCATCCAATTCCTAGCTGCATGGGTATCCTCAATCTCCAATCCACCATAATCTATCAATTCATAGAAGGCTTTCCCATAACCAGTACTACCACGATACTCTGGAGCCACCACCAAGTATCCTTGAGCCAACAACTCCCTAACAATATTCGCTGAAGCAGTACTCATATTTGCATGAACTCCACCATGAGGTAAGACTATCAATGGATACTTCTGACTTTTATCAAGATCCTTCGGTAGGAATACGTAACTCCAGAATATCACTGGATTCCTAGCCCCAGGAGCATTCGGCTTTTGAACCTTACTTGGAGGAGGACCAACCATCCTAAACTTAAATATCCTTGCAACATCCCCAAGCATATTATACCACAAAACATCGTCAATACGCTTATCCAAAGCCAAGAACATATGCATCAAAGATTCACGCATCTGCCTCAATTCTTCCAAAATCATCCTCAAATCCTCTGACATAGCAATCAATACCAAGTATAAGCAATAAACCTAAAAGCGTTTCTAAAACATGAGAAAAAGAATCAAGGAAATGATATATGAGTTCCCCGCTATTCTGGCTTTACGATTATTGGCATAGTTACGCTTCCACTATGTATTTTCATATGAAAACCAGAGATTATCTCTAGTATTTCAGTTTCTGGGAAGAGCCCATGTTCATAATATTGGTATCGTACTTCAACGTATGGGTTTATGATTGCATGAACTGCATAGTCAATGCGTACGTATAGCTTCTTTGGAACATAATTGCAAGGGCTTTCAATACGAAAAGAAAAAGTTAAAATGTTAGAAATAGGGGAAAACCCTACGCCACCAAAGGAGCCAGTGGCATATAGGTCAATATTGGTATCATTGATATAAGCAAATAAGCTAACCCCTTCAATAGTAACTGCAAAGCCCTTTATTAATGGATTATATGTTTTCTCACCTATTTTCTTAACATCAACATCCGCTGATCTAATACACTTCCTCACCGAATCATTATATTTCCAGAAAAATAGCGTGATTATTCCAAAATCCGCTTCTCCTAAGAAAGGATTACTATAGTGAACTACCGTATAGTTAGACACGTAACCTCTATACCAGATTAGGGATCCATTGAAAGATTCTAATCCAATTGGAGTTAGGTAACGTGGGCATGTAAAAAAGTTGTACAACAAAATTATTGCTACGATTATTATTGAAAAGATGGTTATGTATTTTCTGTTTATGTATTTCCTCATAGTGATCACTTTATTTTGGTGTAACTGTGAATTTTATGTCTATTGTGGCGTATGCATATGCTATGTCTACTGCTTGTCCACTTTCTGGAGATATTATGCCCTCCCCCTCAATTGGGTTCCTCCCCTGAAGACCGCCCTCAACCCAAATAGAAAACGACGCACACCAAGTCAACCTACAAGTAACCTCATAAGTATGCGTATCTAAAAGCCCTCCATAAGCTGCCCGGAACCTAACATCAACTGAAAACTCACTTAGGCTTCCACAACCATAAACCGTAATTTCACGATCTGCATCGCTAACTTTCGTGGAGCTTGAGAGTAGTTTGAATGGATTTGGGAATGAAAATCCCGATACTGTTTGAATAACATCCAATAATAAATCAACAATTTCATCTACGACTTCTGAACCTTGAGGTACTACTTCGCCGTTTTGGAAACGTACAGCCCTTAAGACTTTCGGGTCTGTGTATTCTGTTTGGTTTGTTAAATCTTTTATTTTTATTACTTCTATTTTATACATTATTTGGTTTGGTTGTGACCACCATTGTTGTCCTCCACAATACCATGATGTTGTTCCCTCACTACCACCCATGTATATCTCCCCAAGACCCTCATGACTAAAGGAGTCCTTCCAACGGGCAGCCCATGCAAAGTAGCCTATTGTGTGGTAATGATACGTCCCTCCAGATGGGGGGATATATGTGGCTCCATATAACTTCAGTGCCGCCACTACTCGCTTGTATCACGGCATAAACGTTTCCGCAGAAGATGGGTATTGTGAAGATCGCTATTAGCGGTATTGTATATAGTAGTGAGGTGTTTCTAACCCCTTTCATTTAGGGAACACCTCGAAAATATTGTGCAAAAACCAATATATATATCGACTGACCAAAATCGCCTATCAGGAACTGCCACATATAGTGGTGTGGTTTATATAGGAATTGCGAAGCATTTTTGTAAGTGAATATATTATGAAGTGGAAGTTTGACTGAAATCAAAATTTTAGCCGTCATTTTACTCAAATAGGTTTGGTCAATAATTTTTAGGTAGATATGCCAATGTTGGGGGAAGCTTATTAAGCTGGCAGTGTGGATAAATAATTTTGGGTTCTAACCATGAGCATAGTTGTTCCGAAGAAGCTTCTTGAAGAGTTGAAAAGGAAGGGGTTTGATGCTGAACCACTTATTATTGACCTTTTGGCTAAGTATTTAAATTTAGACCCTAAGATTGTTGTTGATTCCCATATTGAGCTTGCTTTAAGGTATTTTGAGGAGGGCATAAACTTCATCGATAAGGATCCTGTTCAGGCTAGTGAGAAGTTGTATAAAGCTGCTGAAGAGACTGTGAAGGCCCTTACAGTGCACTTCAACTTGAACGACATCCTCGATACTGTAGAGAAGAGGGGTAGATGGACTGCCACAGAACTCGATAAAGCAGTTAGGAGGATTTCTCAAAAACTTGGGAAGTGGTTTATATACTCATGGGATGCCGCATGGACACTACATGTATGGGGATTCCATGAAGCAAAACTTGATTCTGAAAGCATAAAGGAGAGAGTGACAGAAATAGAGAAAATGATCACAGAAGCACGGAAAATCACAACCAAAGAATAACGGTTCAGCCCCCCTCATACAAGTTCACAGCAATCGAACCTAATATCCATAAATCTAAATGGATCATGACAGCCGAACCGTCAACTAATAAGCCACTAAAAATAGATTTATGTAAAAATGAAAGGAGCATGGAAAGCCAATAAACATTGTATAATTAACGTGGTGTTTAACCCATTACCCTGGTATTATTGTTATTGGAATTGTTACGCTTCCACTATAGACTTTTACATGGAATCCAATGGTTATGTATTTGTATTCGCTATACCATATCTCGGCATATGGGTTTATGATTGCATGAACTGTATAATCAATACGTGCATACAAAGTTTTTGGAAGATAATCGTGCATGTGGTAAATTAGATGATAGAATCCCGATGAATTGTATGAAGATATCTTACAATCAAGACCAGCATAGGCGTATATGTGTATGTCTGTATCATTGCAGTAGTCGAATAGGATGACATCTTCAATGTTTATGATAAACCCCCTT
>Ga0272445_1001803_pt1 | contig 15739 bp, 16 predicted proteins | sample YNPCB0031_FD_194404 | JGI IMG/M metagenome (GOLD analysis project Ga0272445, IMG submission 194404) | Hot spring sediment microbial communities from Yellowstone National Park, WY, United States - YNP-CB-003-1 | ecosystem: Environmental > Aquatic > Thermal springs > Hot (42-90C) > Sediment... | reverse complement strand
AGGTATCCTCCGAAGCTCTTGTGAACTTTCCAAAAAATAAGCTTTCTTACACTTTTGGGTAATTTGCCGGATAGCTTCAGAAGTATTTCCCCCACTTTGACTTCTGCTATTCTCTCCCTTATCCTCTTCTCCAAAAGCTGGTAAAGTCTTGGTACTCCTACAAGAATAGTAGCATGGTGATCTTTCATTGCTTTAAGCAACTCTTCTGAGCTGAGTTTCTCTATGAACACAACTGTAGCACCTATGTGAAGGGGTACCAGGAGGGTGGTCATAAGTGGATAAGAGTGGTGAAAGGGCAGTAAAGCTAAAGTTGTATCTCTTTTAGTTGCTATACCGAGTTTTTCTATAGCCTTTATGTTAGAAAGGAGGTTTTTAAAACTTAACATGACACCTTTTGGTTCTCCCGTAGTGCCTGATGTATAAAGGATAAGGGCATTATCATGTATATGCCAAGTATAGAACTGCTCAAGTTTTCCACCTTCTAAAGAGAGTTGGTCAAAATTAAAAAGTTGAGGTCTTATGCTCATATTTTCAAGTGCTTTTAAGAGATTAGCCTGCGTTGTGTTGGAAAAACACACCGCAGAAGGCTCTGTCTCTTTAAGTATATACCGTATATCCTCTGGCGAGGACATGAAATCTATGGGAACAACCACTCCACCCCTTTGCCAGACGGCGTAAAAGGCATACACCCACTCGGGGCGGTTTTCTGATATGATGGCTACTTTTTCACCTACTGCTGTGTCTAAAAGGTAGGCAAAAGATTTTATATTATCGATAAGCTCTTTGTAGGTTATGCTTTTATCTCTGTGTATTAACGCGGTTTTCTTCCAATCTCTTAACTTTGGGACTACACTACCCTTCTGTAGGTCAAGCTCCATTAAAAGCTATTTTAAGCCTTGAACCGGCAGTTTTCTTCGTCTATGGTAGAGTAAAGGGGTCTTACCTTTCCCTCTGGCGTGGTATCCGCAAAGTCTCTGGGAACACCAAGCTCCTCTATACAGTGCACCAGATCGTGGTAAAACTCCGCTACTTTTACGAGTCCAGTTATCTTACCCACCTCGTTAAAAGCCCTTATCTTATCTGTAGCCTTGCCCTTACCCCTCTCCACTATGGCACCAGCATGACCAAAGGATACACCTTCTAAACCTTCCTGAAACCTTCCTGCAACGAAGGCTGCTACAGGTTTGTTCCATCTCCCTTTTTCCCATAACCTTAGTATGGTTTGTGCAGCCACTTCTTCGTAAGATCCACCTACTTCACCCTGTATAATCACAGCCTTTACATTAGGATCATCCGCTATGTTTTCTATAGCATCTGCAAAAGTGGTGCAGGATATGACATCTCCTCCTAAGGCTAAAGCCATATACACGCCCCAACCCCTTCTTTTGAACATCTCAGCAGTGGTAGTGGTAAGTCCACCGGATTTAGAAAGGATAACCAAACCACCATCCGCATAGGCTATGGAAGGATCTTTCCCACCTATAGCTCCTATCCTTGCTGGTATGCGCGGAACTATACAACCCAGCGATGTAGGACCTACTATGATGACACCCCTCTCCTTAGCGTAGTGATAAAAGTAAACGGTGTCCCTTATGGGAACATGCTCTGTTATTATGAATATCACCTTTATGCCCGCATCTACGAGCTCTATGACTGCATCTTTTACAGATGCTGGAGGCACATAAACTATGCCTGTGTTTATACTCGGATGCTTACTAAGAGCTTCTTTTACCGTATTGTATACAGGAACTCCTGCTACTTGAGAACCACCTTTTCCGGGGGTGACGCCCGCTAATACAAAGCCCGGATATAGAGCTTCTGATTCGGATACTACCTGAGAAGCTTCCCTTCCAGTTATACCCATGACTATGATCTTGGTTTGATCATTTAAATAAACCGTCCCTGTGTTCCATGTTCTTTCCATGCGAGCCTCCTAAGATCATTATAACCCAAACCGTAAAAGATCATATTGCCAAGCTTACACCTAAGAAAGATATTTATAAAACCATTTTCTTAAGGAGGTAAGGCATGCTCAGAGCAGAGTGGGTTGAGAGTAGAAAAAAGTTCAAGAATAAATCCCAGATGTATCTTGCAAGAGAAGGCATCATAACGGAAGAGATGAGGTATGTAGCTAAAAGGGAAGGTCTGCATCCTGAGTTTGTGCGTCAAGAGGTAGCCAGAGGTAGGATGATCATACCTGCTAACATCAACCACCTTCACTTAGAACCCATGTGCATAGGCATAAACTCAAGGGTAAAGGTTAATGCCAATATAGGAAACTCTGGGCTTGCATCGGACATACCCACCGAAATGGAAAAGGTAAGAGTTGCCATAAGATACGGTGCAGATACCATAATGGATCTATCCACAGGAGATGCCATAAAGGAGACGAGAGAAGCGGTCATAAAAGAGAGCACCGTTCCTGTTGGTACAGTACCCATATACGAAGCACTCAAAAGGGCAAAAGGGCATGTCAAGAACATGACTGTTGACCTCATACTGGATGTCATAGAAAAGCAGGCAGAACAAGGCGTGTCCTATATGACCATACATGCGGGAGTTCTAAAAGAGTTCCTACCTATGGTACAGCACAGGGTGATGGGTATAGTTTCAAGGGGCGGAGCCATAATGGCTCAATGGATGGTAGAGCACGGAAAACAAAACCCTCTGTATGAGCATTTTGACAAAATATGCGAGATATTCAAAAAGTACGATGTTTCCTTTTCCTTAGGAGACGGACTTAGGCCAGGTGCCATAGCTGATGCGTCGGATGATGCACAGCTTGCTGAACTAAAAGTTCTTGGGGAACTCACCGAAAGGGCTTGGAGACACGGTGTGCAGGTTATGGTAGAAGGACCGGGACATGTACCCATGGATCAGATAGAGTTCAACATGAAATTGCAACAGAAGATTTGCCAAGAAGCACCCTTTTATGTGCTCGGACCCTTAGTTATAGATGTAGCACCAGGATATGACCACATAGCATCTGCCATAGGTGCCGCTATGGCAGGTTGGTACGGTGCAGCTATGCTTTGCTATGTGACACCTAAGGAACATCTTGGACTTCCTAACTTAGAAGATGTTAAGCAAGGAGTGATAGCTTACAAGATCGCAGCTCATGCTGCTGATGTTGCCAAAAATTGGCCTGGAGCTCGGGAGTGGGACTTAGAAATGTCAAAAGCGCGCTTTGCCTTTGATTGGAACAGACAATTTGAGCTTGCCATAGACCCCCAAACTGCAAGAGCCTATCACGATGAGACATTACCACAAGAAGGCTACAAAACTGCCAAGTTCTGTTCCATGTGTGGTCCGGAGTTCTGTGCCTACAGAATATCCCAAAATGTATCCGAAAAGATGCAAGAGGTGATACTCAAAGACAACTGGATAGCACCCTGACTTATAATTTAACTAAATGTTCTGTAGGATAAAGAGCGGTGGGGTGCTCGGGATAGATGGTTTTGAAGTAGATGTAGAGGTGGATGTATCTCCGGGCATTCCCCAGTTTAACATAGTAGGGCTTCCCGATAAAGCCATAAACGAAGCCAAAGACAGGGTTAGGTCTGCTCTCAAAAACATGGACTACAGCATACCTGCGAAGAAGATAACAGTAAACCTATCACCATCTTATTTGAAGAAACAAGGGACTCTTTACGACCTTCCTATAGCGGTAGGCATACTGCAAACACAAGGAGTGATAAAGGTATCAGAAGATACCGTCATCTTAGGTGAGCTGTCTCTTGATGGAAAGATAAACAAGGTAAGCGGTGTTCTACCCATAGTGCTATCTTTAAAAGAAAAAGGCTATAAGAGGTTTTTTGTACCAGAAGGCAACGCTTTTGAGGGTGCAATAGTAAAAGGAGCGAAGGTTTATGGTTTTAGCACTCTGCAAGAGCTTGTAGAGTATCTAAAAGGCGAGATCTTAAAGTCTCCTGTGGAAGTAAATGTAGAAACGCTTTTAAAAGAGAACAAGGATTTTGATATAGACCTGAGTGACATTTACGGACAGGAGCTTGCCAAAAGGGCTATAGAGATAAGCTGCAGTGGAATGCACCACTTGCTACTTATTGGACCACCAGGGGTAGGCAAGAGCATGCTTGCGAAAAGAATGATAACCATAATGCCACCCCTTACTTTTGAAGAGGCTGTTGAGGTAACTAGAATTTACAGCGTTGCTGGTTTGCTTTCGGACCACATCATAAAAACAAGACCCTTTAGATCCCCACATCACACTGCATCTGATGTATCTCTTATAGGTGGGGGGACGGTACCTATACCGGGTGAGATAAGCTTAGCCCACAGAGGTATCCTTTTCCTTGATGAGATGACGGAGTTTAGCAAAAAAACCCTTGAGGCACTAAGACAGCCCTTGGAGGACGGATATGTAAACATAACAAGAGCTAACGCAAAAGTTAGATTTCCATCTGAGTTTCTTTTAGTAGGTGCCATAAACCCCTGTCCATGCGGAAACTACTCAAATCCCTACAAAGCCTGTACTTGTAGTCCTTCCCAGATAAAAAACTATCAATCCAAGCTCTCAGGACCTATCCTTGATCGTATAGATATGAAGGTTTGGGTAGAACCAGTAGAGAAAGAAGAACTTTTAGGCACAAGGAAGGGAGAAAGCTCTTCAGAGGTCAGAAAAAGGGTAGAAAGAGCCTTCCAAATACAGAGGGAAAGATTCAAAGGTAGTTCCACATTCTTCAACGGTATGATGAAGGAAAAGGAGATAGAAAAGTACTGTATTCTGGATAGCGAAGCCAAAAGACTTTTAGAGCACGCCATGGACAGATTACATATTACTGGTAGGTCCTATATGAAAATTCTAAAGGTTTCAAGAACGGTAGCTGATTTAGAAGGAGAAGAGATTATAAGGGCACATCATCTGTCTCAAGCTTTGCAGTTCAGAGTTGATGAAAGACTTCTTGTGTAAGCTGATTTACGGCAAGGGTATATATTAAAACCTATGAGGCGCAAAAGAAAGAAGGTAGTAAAAACCACAATTTTACTGCCTCCTAAGGTGCATCAAACCCTGCGCATTGAAGCTATAACCAAAAAGGTGTCTATGGGAGAACTCATCGTCCAAAAGCTAAAAGAGTTAGAAGCATACAGAGAAAAATACGGTGGAGTTGTAAAGGCAGAGGAGTATCTCCAAACACCTTTTTTATTCCTCTCCAGAAAAAAGAAGGTATTATATTTATTGTAGTGCTGAAATGTCAGGTGGTAAATACATAATAGCGGTAAATAAAGAAGCAAAGGTAGATTATGAGATAATAGAATCTTACGAAGCGGGTATAGTGCTTGAAGGTTCAGAGGTAAAAGCTTTAAGGAACAAACAAACTGTTTCCTTTAAAGACAGTTTCATAAGGATAGAGAAAGGAGAAGCTTGGCTTTACAATCTGTATATAGCACCATACAAACACGCCACTATAAAACCTCCAGACCCATCCAGGAAGAGAAAACTTTTACTTCACAAGCGGGAGATACTCAAGCTTATGGGAAAAGTCCAAGAGAAAGGATACACTCTCATACCTTTATCCATATACTTTAAAAATAACAAAGTCAAAGTAGAAATAGCCTTAGCCAAAGGTAAAAAGTCATACGATAGAAGACAAGAACTCAGAGAAAAGGACCTCAGAAGACAGTTAGAGAGGGAGCTAAAAAGCGGAAAGCTCAAGCTCTGACCTTTTACAATATAGATCTATGCATGACAAAATAAATACGCTTCTTGAACGCATGTACAGGCTCAAAAGGGTCCCACAAGCTCTTTTGTTTTACGGCAAGGAAGGTATAGGGAAAAAAACAAAAGCCTTTGATTTGGCTAAAGCCCTGCTGTGTCTGAAAGGCACTTTCCCTGCGTGTAATACATGTCCATCTTGCAACCGTATGAATCAGTTTAACCAAACTCCCGTAGAACAATTACAAGTGTATTCAGACAAGGAAACTGGTAAGAAAGTTTTCCTTTATCTTCAGGGAGAGCATCCAGACTTTATATACCTTCGGCCCGAAAAGGATGAGATAAAGATAGATCAGGTAAGGGGAGTTAGAGACTTTTTGAACCTAAAACCTGCTTTGTCACATAAGAAGGTTGTTCTGATTGCGCCAGCAGAAAGTATGAACCCTTACTCTCAGAATGCCTTACTTAAAACCTTAGAAGAGCCACCTCAAGACACGCACTTTATTTTAGTTGCTAACAATCTTGATAATATACTGTCCACAGTAAGATCGCGTTGCTATCTGGTGGAGTTTAGGGAACTCTCAAAGGAAGATATAAAGAACATAACAGGTATAAGGGACGAAGAGATACTTGAGCTTTGTGAAGGTAGCATCACAAAGGCTAGTGAGCTTTTGCACAAGACACACATTATAAAGTTGGCAAAGTTGGTGCTTTCTGGTTCACCTCTTGAACTTTACAGTGCATCTTCTCAGGTGGAAAAGATGGATTATGATGACCAGAAGCTCTTCCTTGAGCTACTTGGGACCATGCTACATAAAAAGCTATTACAGGACAAGGAAAAGTGGGAATTTTATGAGCCTATTATTGACAGGATCGCTTTTGTACTAGATAATTTAAAGAGAGGTGTGAAGCTGAGCTTGTTTCTCTTTTGTGTGAACATATCTTTAACGGAGGTTAAAAAATGAAGATACAGACAGTTTTGCAAAAGCCAGAAGAAAACGCTCAAAAGCTGGAGTTTTTCAAAAATTGGGAAGAACTTACATATACTACCAAGGTGATGCCTTACGAAAATTGCTACATAGCGGTTGTGGAGGTCCCAGATGAAGATTTCCAAAAACTTGTGGGTATATTCCAGAGCAAAGAGGAAGCCATGGGAGCCTTTTTGAGCAATGCCATGGAGTATGGATGGGAAGTGATACCAGAAAACTATGTTATCTATCATGCACAATTTGAAGATGATAAGCTTTTTGCGGGACTTCTACCAAAAGATTCTAACCCAGTCGTATTTGACCATCTACATCTTGAAAATATGGTAAAGGAAATGGCTAAGTATCCAAGGATAGTGGTTTATTCTTACGATGTGGTTACATACATAAAGGACATATATCCTGAAGTGGATAGCAAGCTTTATGTTATAACTAGAGAGATAGCTAAGGTAAAAGGTTATGCACCAGATATGGAACAGTTGGCACAAACTTACGGTGTTAATCTACAAAATCTTGAGGACAAGCTGAGGTTTATACAGGAGCTTATTACCAAACCCATCAAACTAAAAGACGGTGATCTGTTATTACCTCCCGTAGATAAGCCTACCTTAATTTGTTAAAAAACTCTAAAACTTGTTTATGTTTGTTCCTGTAGCTGGCTTTATTGCACACAAGCCTTGCGGTGGAATTAGCTACTTCTTCTATGATTACTAAGTTGTTTTCTTTGAGGGTTCTCCCCGTTTGAACTATGTCAAGAATATAATCTGCAAGCCCTATGGTGGGAGCAAGTTCTACAGACCCACTTAGGTATAGAATTTTACTCTTTATACCCATTTTAGAGAAAAAACTTTGGGCAATTCTGGGATACTTAGTAGCAACTTTTATGTAAGTTTCTTTGAAATATTTATCTTTACTTTCTTCTTTGCCTGCCACAACTATTCTACAAAAGCCTATACCCAAATCAAGAAGAGTGTAAAGGTTAGGTTCTCTTTCTAACAGCACATCGTAGCCTGCTATTCCAAGGTCTGCTACACCATTTTCCACATAAACGGGCACATCTGCGGGTTTTACGAGAAGAAATTTAAAAGGATGGCATTCCACAAGAAGCTTTCTCCCCTCTTTGATGGGTTTTGAGATAATCCCCTTTTTTAATAAAAGCTCCACGCTTTCCTCAAAAAGTCTGCCTTTTGGAAGGGCTATGGTAAGACTCAAACTGGAACCTCTCTGTATTTTACCCTTTTAAACATTACATACACAGAGTTAAGTATTATGAGGGACACCAACACTATGTATAAGCTTGCAAGACCTGCGTTTAGATAGTCCCCCCATATCACTCTTTGAGCCACCTCAGTTGAAGGTATGGAAGATGGAAGAACACCTTGCTTTAATTTTTCCGAAAGCCACTGGGCGTGTGCTAAAAAACCTATGTCCTTATCTGGATGAAACACCTTTTGCAGACCAGCGGTTATGGTGTTTATGGACACAACAAGAGCGGGAAGACCTGTAACCCACATGTATTTTGCCTTTCCTGAGTTCACAAGATAAACAGTTGCAACGGTGAGTGCCAAGGTAGCAAGTAGCTGGTTTGCTATACCAAAAAGGGGCCAGAGGGTTTTTATACCTCCGTATGGATCTATAACACCTGCATACAGAAAGTATCCCCAACTTGCTACCGTCAGCAAACTTGTGAGTAAGTTAACCTTTAGGTTTCCGTAGTTCCTAAAGTAAGATGAAAAAGTTCCAAGAAGATCCTGCAGTATGTATCTTCCTACCCTTGTCCCTGCATCTATTGTAGTAAGGATAAATACCGCTTCAAAGAGTATGGCAAAGTGGTACCAAAAGGCTAGAAGAGCATTTCCAGTAATTTGGGCAAAGATAAGAGCCATGCCGATGGCAAAAGCAGGTGCACCACCTGTTCTTGAGAGTATGCTCTTCTCTTCTACCATGTGTGCCAAGTTTTCAAGTTCTTGAGGTGTTATGTAAAAACCCCATGAGGATATCTTCTGAGCTGCAGAAAAAACTGTTTTTCCTATCTCAGCAGCTGGGCTATTTATAGCAAAGTATATGCCCGGATCCATAGAAACAGCTGCTATCATAGCCATGATGGCAACAAGAGACTCACCAATCATACTACCATAACCTACAAGTCGCACATGGCTTTCCTTGTCTATAAGCTTGGGAGATGTGCCTGAAGATATAAGAGAATGAAAGCCGGAGACAGCACCACACGCTATGGTTATGAAGAGAAAGGGAAAAAGATCCCCCTTGACTACTGGTCCCGAACCGGTGAGGGCAAAATGAGTTATGGCTGGCATTTTTATCTCAGGGTTTACTGCAAGTACGCCAAAAGCTATAAACAGCACGGTGCCAAGTTTTAAAAAGGTGCTCAGATAATCTCTTGGTGCTAGGAGCAGCCATACGGGAAGGACTGATGCAAAAAATCCGTAAATCATGAGAGCTACAGCAAGCTGAGGTTCAGAGAGGGTAAAGAACTTAGCTGTAGATGGGTTTAGAGCGATAATCCTTCCCACATAAAGGGAAAGTAAAAGAGCTACCACCCCAAATACAGAAGCTTGAATTACAGCGCCGGGTTTTATGTGCCACATGTACACACCCATAAGTATAGCTATGGGTATGGTCATAAAAACGGAAAAAGTTCCCCATGGGCTTTGGGCAAGGGCTTTGACCACAACAAGAGCTAAAACCGCAAGCAGTATGGTAAGGATAGTGTATATGACTATAAGGGAAACTATGCCACCCATGTTACCAAGCTCTTCTCTAACGATACTACCCAAACTCCTACCGCCTTTGCGCATGGAGATTATGAGTATCACCATATCCTGAACGCATCCTGCAAGCACTGCACCTATGAGAATCCACAGGGTCCCTGGCAAATATCCCATCTGCGCAGCGAGCACGGGTCCTACCAAAGGTCCGGCACCTGATATGGATGCAAAGTGATGTCCAAAAAGCACCCACCTGTTTGTGGGCACATAGTCCAATTTGTTGTAGTATCTGTGAGCAGGAGTTATGTTCTGGTCGTTTATCTCAAAAACTTTGTAAGCTATGAAATAGCTGTAAAACCTATAACCTATGAAGTATATGCAAAAGGCAGCTATCAGTATCCACAAAGCTCCTATGCGCTCACCCCTGCTCAGAGCAATAACACCGAAGGCAAAAGAACCTGCAAGAGAAACTAAAGCTAGCAGCAGATAATCTTTAAGCTTCATGTTAGGTATCTCTTCATGAATTCAACTGTTTTGTTCCACACATCTACTGCGTACTCTTCGTGATAGACCTCTGGTCTCGTATCGTTAAAGAATGCATGGTCCACACCGCAGTAAATGAGAAATTGAGCTTTAACATGGTGTTTGTTGCACTCCTCTATAGCATTTACCACCTCGCTTATAGGTACAAAGGCATCTTTACCTGCATGCACTGCAAGGACAGGTGCCTTAATTTTGGAAAAATCTATAGGTACGATGGAATAAAGTCCGTAGTAAGGAGCAAGGGCATGAAAGTCTTCTGGAAACTGTGCTCCAAAGTACCAAGTGCATGTCCCACCACAACAAAAACCTGTCATGCCTATCCTGTAATCCTGCACTCTTCCCACAAAACCTATGTCATTCTCTTTAAAGTAATCTAAAGAAGCCTTTATCATGGCAGAAGCTTCAGAAAATCTCTCTTTAAACAACTCTTGCATAAGCTTTCCTGCGTCTTCTGGATTGTCCGCAGTTTTCCCTCTGTATAGGTCTATACCAAAGGCAAAAAAGCCTTCATGCGCGTACCTGTCGCACACATCTTTTATGTGAGGTACAAGTCCCCACCACTCGTGTATCACTATAACTAAAGGACCTTTAACAAGCTCAGGTTCCGCAAGATATCCCCTTACCTCAACACCATCTTTGGTAAATGTTAACTCTCTACCCATCTTTCCACCTCCTAAGCATATTATTATAATGATGATGCGTAAAGCCATACTTAAGGAGAAAAAGAGGCTTGAGATCATAAGGATTGCTTGCAAGCTCTTCTCTGAAAAGGGATATTACAACACGACCATACCAGACATTGCGCAAGCCCTTGGCATGAGTGTGGGAAATCTGTATAACTACTTTGAATCTAAGGAAGAGTTGGCTAAGGAGATCATGACTACTGTATCTGGGTGGGTTGCAGAAAGGCTTAAAAAGGTAAACGAGAAGGAGATACCAGTTAAAGAGAAGATTTACGAATTTACTAAGGCTTTCTTTGAAATAGCACTTACTGAACCTGAGCTGATAAACTACTTTTTAAGGGTTTTTCTTGTAAACAGGGAGGTGTTCAAAGAAGGGTGTGAGGGTTTTACATGTGTAGGTGAAGTGATAACTGAAGTTATGGTTCTTCTTTCCGATGGAGTAGAAAAAGGTCAGCTTAGAAACCAAAGCTTTTTCCCTGCTTTTACCACCATAATGGGTCCCTTAGGGGGAATGGTATTTCTACACAACGAAGGACTTTTGGACAAGCCTCTTATGGAATACTTAGAGGAAGTTGCAGAAAACATATGGAACGCTCTTAAAGCGCCGTCAGATTAAACCTTTTCCAATAGGTTGCCATACTCAAAAGCTTGTAAAGGGTGTCTTTAAGCTCCTTTCTATGAACTACTATGTCAATCATGCCCTTTTCTAACAGAAATTCTGCCCTTTGAAAGCCCTCAGGAAGCTGTTGTTTTATAGTTTGTTCTATAACCCTTGGACCTGCAAAACCTATGAGGGACCTAGGCTCTGCCATGATAACATCGCCTAAGAAAGCAAAACTTGCGGAAACACCACCCATGGTAGGGTCTGTAAGCACCGTTATGTAAGGAACGCCCTTCTCCCTGAGAAAACCTACACCTATGGAGGTCTTAGCCATCTGCATGAGAGATAGGATACCTTCTTGCATTCTTGCACCACCGGAAGTGATCACGGATATAAGGGGTAATTCTTCGTTGGCACACAGCTTGCAAGCTCTATAAAAACGCTCTCCTACTACAGAACCCATGCTTCCCCCTATGAAGTTAAAGTCCATAACCGCAAGGACCACATGTATGTCTTTTAAATTTCCACGCACTACCACTATGGCTTCACTAAGACCTGTATCTTCTTGCGCCTGTTTTAGCCTATCTTTGTAAGGTTTTGTATCTTTAAAGCGCAGTGGATCTTTAGGAAGGATGTTCTCAAAGAGTAGTTGTGCGTTTTCATCTAAGAGGGATTCTACGCGTTCTTTTGCGCTCATGGGAAAGTGGTAGTTACATTTGGGACACACCTTTAGGTTTGCAGATAGTTCCGGCATATAAAGTATAGTCTTACACTCAGGGCATTTGGTCCACAGGCTTTCCTTTTCTTCCTTTTTTTTCTTGAAGAACCTGTCAAGTATTCCCATACAGAACTTAATTTTACCATTAGCTGTGCTATAATGGATAACATGATAGATATAGCTTACGCACAGCAACCAGCACAAGGAGGACCTGCAGGGGCATTTTTTGTTCAGCTCATATTTCTCATAGGCATCTTTGCTATTTTTTACTTTCTTATAATAAGACCACAGCAGAAAGCAAGAAAAAAGCATCAAGAGTTCCTTGCTCAGCTAAAAAAAGGTGATAAGGTGATAACAAGCGGGGGTATATGGGGCACCGTGGTAGATATAGGAGAAGACACCATCACTTTAAAAGTGGATGCCAACACCAAAATCACCTTCACCAAGGATGCCATAGTCAGCTATCAACCTAAAGTCAAGGAGGAAAATACAGAAAAATAGTGATATGAGAGCTTTGATCTCGGTATACAACAAAGAGGGTATTCTTGAGTTTGCCAAAGTGCTTGATGATCTTGGCTACGAGCTTATATCAACAGGCGGTACTGCTGAGCTTCTTGCTAAGCATAGGCTTAAAGTTACAAAGGTGGAGGAACTTACAGGCTTTCCCGAAATATTGGGTGGGAGGGTAAAAACTCTACATCCAGTCATACACGCAGGCATACTTTACAGGGATTGGGTAGAAGGAGATGCACTTCAAATGGACGAGTTTAATATAAAGCCCATAGATGTAGTAGTTGTAAATCTTTATCCCTTTGAAGATAAGCTAAACCAAGATTTTACAGAACAGGAACTTATGGAGTTTATAGATATAGGTGGACCAACGCTTCTTAGAGCTTCCGCTAAGAACTTCTACAGGGTAGTGGTGGTCTGTGATCCTAAGGACTACTCATGGGTGGCAGACAAACTCAAAAGTGGAAACTTGAGCTTTCAAGACAGAAAGTATTTAGCTTACAAGGCTTTTTCTCTTACTGCTTATTACGACGCTCTAATATCAAGAGCTTTTTCATCCATATTTGATATAAATCAAATTCCAGAACACTTTGCCCTTCCTTTCAGGTTGGCAAATGCCTTAAGGTACGGAGAGAATCCTCATCAAAAGGGATGGCTCTTACTAAATCCCTTAGAAAACCTCGGTATTATCAGATCAAAGGTACTTCAAGGAAAAGAAATGTCTTTTAACAACTACCTTGATGCGGATGCATGTGCCAAATTGGTAAGCGAGTTTCAAAAACCTGCGTGCGTTATAATCAAGCATGGCAATCCGTGTGGTGTAGCCTTGGGGGAAAACTTGAGCTCTGCCTTTGAAAAAGCCATAAGTACAGACCCAGAATCTTCTTTTGGTGGGGTGGTAGGTTTCAACGATAGAGTGGATAAAACTCTGGCAGGTAAGCTCGCAGATATGTTCCTTGAGGTAGTGGTAGCTCCAGAATACTCCCAGGATGCTCTTGATGTGCTCTCAAAAAAGAAAAATCTAAGACTAATACAGTTTATGGGATATTCTTATGCCTTTGACATAAAGAAAGTGAGCGGAGGATACCTTCTTCAAGAAGAAGACACTATAGACTATCAGAAGTTGGAGATAGTTTCCCAAAGACATCCTACGCACGAAGAGATGGAAGATATGCTTTTTGCTTGGAAAGTTTGTAAATATGTTAAATCCAACGCGGTAGTCATAGCAAAAGAAGGCAGAACCTTGGGTATAGGCTCAGGCAATGTTTCCCGCGTGGATAGTCTAAGGTGTGCTATATCAAGAGCTGTCCGGCAGGGCTTTGACCTCAAAGGTAGTGTGTTGGCATCAGAGGCATTTTTCCCCTTTCGGGATAGCATAGACCTTGCTAACACTGTGGGCATTAGTGCTGTAATACAACCGGGAGGGTCTATAAGGGACAAGGAGGTCATTCAAGCGGTAAACGAGCACAGTATGTGTATGGTTTTTACACACACAAGACACTTCAGACACTGATATAATAATTACTTAAATGGTGCGAGAGGAAGATATAATTGCCAGAAGCGTAAGCATACAGGTAGTAGGAGAGATCCACAGATGCAAAGAAGGGTCCAGCTCCAAGTTTTACTGTCTTCCTGTGATCATACATTTTGACAACGGTGAGAAAAGGGAGTGTATGTTAAAAGCTCACGGGGAACCCAAGACGCTACACGACTTTTTAGAAAACAAGAAGGGATTAAAAGACAGGATGGAAAAAGGCTTTGCCCTTTTGAGAAATGGTGAGATAAGGTATGTAGCTTACCTATTTCAAGAGGCTTCTAACTAATGCTATATCTTGGTGTATCTGCTGCACAAGTTCATGCACAGAGCCAAATTTCCTCTCTCCCCTTAGAAACTTTACAAACTCTACCTTTATCTTTTTGTTTTTCAAATCTCCTTTAAAGTCAAGGATATGTACCTCCAGCACTTTTTTCCTACCGTCAAAGGTAGGCCTGTATCCATAGTTGGCAACACCTATAAGATGGTCTTCAACCAGCACAGCATACACACCTTCTTTCAAACATAAATTTTCTGTACCCTCTAAATTTGCCGTGGGAATACCTATGGAAGCGCCCCTACCATCCCCCTTTACCACCTTCCTTCTTATCCAGTAAGGTCTTCCAAGATAAGTGTGTGCTTCTTCTAATCTACCTTCGCGAAGTAATCTTCTTATCAAAGTACTACTCACCACATGTTGGCCCAGTTTGAAAGGTTCTACCGAAAGGACATCAAAACCCAATCTTTGCCCTACCTCCTTTGCCAGTTCTATTTCCCCTTCTCTCTTGTAGCCAAATCTCCAATCGTACCCAACAAGCAAAAACCTTACTTTTAATCTGTTATAAAGTATGTCCATCAGAAAGTTCTCTGCTCTCATAAGGGAGAATCTTTCGTCAAACCTCAAAAATACTGTGTAATCTATTCCTAAGGTAGCCATCAGCTGTGTCCTTTCTTCAAGACTCGTAAGTTCACAAGGAAGCTGTTTTGGAGCAAGCACTTTAAGAGGATGTGGATAAAAGGAAAGCACAAGGGTTTTTAAATTTCTTGCTACAGCTTCTTTTTTGAGTTTATCGATGAGAAACATATGTCCAAGATGGACACCGTCAAAATTTCCAACAGTTATAGCGCAAGGGTCTAAGATTTCTTCCACACACTCAAGTTTTTTTATGCATTCTCCGTTCCATTTTAAAGAAAGTACTTTCATCTCTTCCAAAGCTTTGCTATCTTCTCCCAAAAGCTTACCTCTTGCGTAATAATGGGCTTTTCCTCTACTACAAACCTATCAAGGTAGTCATCAAGCAGTATAAACCTGTCGCACACTTTTCTCAACTGATAAGAGCTTGTTTTTTTAAAAGATGCGTTCTCTACCCTTTTTCCTATCCTTTGTACCTCTTCAACAGTATAAGAAAAATCACTATCCCCGCTTACGAGCACCGCAGTATCGTAAGCATCCATGTATGCCATACTGAGCATGTCAGTAGCTAACATAATATCTACCTCTTTTTCCACATATTCACCAGAAGGTAGTTTTCTAAGGTGTGCCATCTTAACCTTTATGCCTGCGAGGGAAAGCTCTTCTAAAAATCTCCTCTGCCTCATGAGACTTTCCCATTCGGGAGTGTTTTTTTTCACATCCTTTTCCTGAGGTATAGCACCGTAAAAGTAAGCTCTTATAAGCCTCCTACTTTCTGTTAAAAACTCTACGAGCTTTTGATAGTCTATCTTTATGTTTAAATACCTTATAGCGTGGAAGAGGTTGGAACC
>Ga0272445_1001800_pt1 | contig 15776 bp, 16 predicted proteins | sample YNPCB0031_FD_194404 | JGI IMG/M metagenome (GOLD analysis project Ga0272445, IMG submission 194404) | Hot spring sediment microbial communities from Yellowstone National Park, WY, United States - YNP-CB-003-1 | ecosystem: Environmental > Aquatic > Thermal springs > Hot (42-90C) > Sediment... | reverse complement strand
ATGGAAGCCTTCCCTTCTCCTTTCCGGCTGAAACGTTTTAGGTATGTTTTGTTATAAAGGGTTTACTGTTGATGTTGGCATATGTCTCTTTTCTAAAATATGTTGTTTTATAGGCGTATTTCATTGATGGAAATTTCGCTTTTAACTGTTCGTGCAGTTTTTAATGTTTGAAAGTTTGAGGGGAGACTGGGGGAATGTTTGAGGAGATGGCTGTGGGCGCTGTTAGAATGCTAGTGTTCTTCTTCTGGGCTGCGTTGGGCTTTTCTATTTTATGGAGTGTTCTTTGGCTTAGGGATGAAGTTAAGTGACTTTTTGGGGGAGGGGAAGGTCTGCGAAACGGTTAAATCGTGTTTTTCAACTCTAAAATTTTGGCAGGCGGGCGGTAGCTCAGCTTGGTAGAGCTTCCGGCTGTAGACACCTGCCCATGGTGGGTGTTCGTTTCAGCCTACCAAGCGTACAGGTAGTGCAGAAACCGGAGTGTCGCAGGTTCAAATCCTGCCCGCCCGACCATCACTATACTTTTTCGGTTAGGGCGCTGTTTCGGATTGCTTGTTTGATGTTTTCTATGTCTTTGTTTAGGGGTCTGTCTTCTCTTACTGGTGGGGCGATTTTCCTGATTATGGTGTAGGCTTTCCTCGTTCTTTTTCCAAGTTTTTCTGGCCCGCGGATGTCTATGGCTTGGGCTGCGCAGAGGAGTTCTATGGCTATTATGTATTCGGTATTTTCCAGTATTTGGGTAGCTTTCTGGGCTGCCGTTGTTCCCATGCTTACGAAGTCTTCGAAGTTGGCTGATGTGGGGATGGAGTCTACGCAGGCCGGATGCGCTAGAATCTTGTTTTCCGAGGCTAGGGCTGCGGCGGTGTATTGGGCTGTCATAAGCCCGCTGTTTAAGCCTTTTTCCACTTGGGGTGGTATTAGGAAGGCTGGCAGTCCGTTGTTTAGATTTTCATCTAACAGGCGGGCTATGCGTCTTTCTGAAAGGTTGCCGACCATTGTTACGGCTATTCCAAGCATGTCCATGGCTAGGGATATGGGTTGCCCGTGGAAGTTTCCGCCTGAAAGGCATACGCCTTCATCCGGGAATACCAGGGGGTTGTCGGTTGCCGAATTCATCTCAATCTCCACGATTCTTCTCGCGTAGGCTACAGCGTCTCTAGCAGCTCCCAGAACTTGAGGTGTGCATCTTATGCTGTAGGCGTCATGGGGTCTCCCCGTGCATGCCATGGCTTCCCTGCCCCTTCTGACAAGCCTGCTTCCAGCCACCAATTCTGTTAGATTTTTGGCTGTCACCGCTTGCCCAAGGTGAGGTCTGGCTTTATGGATTTTCTCGTCTAAGGCGTCTATTACGCCATGTAGCGCCTCCATGGAGAGGGCTGCGGCGATTTCCGCCGCCTTGACGAGGTTTTCAGCCCTGTGGATGTTGAGGGCGGCTATGGCCGTCATAAGCTGGGTGCCGTTGTTCAGGGCTATGCCCTCCTTAAAGTCAAGTTGGACGGGTTTTATTCCAGCCTTTTCCATGGCTTCCTTTCCACTTAAAACTTCGCCCTTGTATTCGGCTTCACCCTCTCCCATGAGCACTAGGGTCATGTGGGATAATGGCGCTAAGTCTCCGCTGGCGCCCACCGAACCTTTAGCCGGTATCACCGGGTGCACACCTCTGTTCAACATTTCAACCAGGGTTTCGAGAACTTCGAGGCGGACGCCTGAATAGCCCTTAGCCAAAGTGTTAGCCCGTAAAAGCATTGTAGCCCTAACAACTTCTTTATCCAGTGGTTTTCCAACGCCTGAAGCATGGCTCCGGATAAGGTTTACTTGGAGTTGTCTTGCCTTCTCTCTAGGTATTATAGTGTTGCTTAAAGCTCCGAAGCCCGTGTTTACGCCGTAGATGGTTTCGCCTTTCTCCAGAAGTTCCTCCAGAACTTGGCGGCTTCTATTCACCCTAGCCTTCACGGGTTCCGGAATAGAAACCTTCGCCCTTCCATAAGCGACCTCAACAACATCCTCTATGGTTAAGGTTTCACCATCTATTTGCACAATTTTATGCATGGGCTTCTCCGCTTAAACCTCAACGTTTGAGATTTTAAATTCTTTGGAAAAGTCTTTTTCTGGAAATGTTTTTCATAAAACTTTTATATGTAATGTTTGTGTGGATTATGGTTAGGGTAGCCTAAGGTGCTGTCATGGAACCTAGTAAGAAGCCTTTAAATGTCCTTGTTAAACAGTTAAATGCGCATATTGCTGTCGTTTTGAAGAACGGCTGCGAGTATAGAGGTAGAATGGTTAAATGTGATGGGCATATGAACATTCTGTTGGAGGGGGCTATGGAGTACAGGGACGACCAGCCTGTTGCAAACTATGGGAATGTTCTGCTGAGAGGCAACAACATCCTCTACATAATTTTGGACGCTCTCAAAAGGTAGTGGGCTTTTTACCTCTGCCAGTTACGTAGGTAAAGGCTTCTTCAACGTTGGCTTCCAGCAAGTGTTTACGCTTGAAGAAGGCTATGACGTTTTCTACGTCCCGTTTTAGGAGTTGCTGGGCGTTTGGGTGATCCTTTGTCACGTACTGGGGCCAGTCGATTATGAGGATGTGGAGGTCTGGTTTTAGGATGATGTTGTATTCGCTTAGGTCTGCGTGGATTACCCCGGCCCTAAGATACGCTTTTCGGACGTTGCGTAGGATTTCCAGAAGCACTTTCCTCGGATTTGGGATTTCGCGGCACTGGGCGAGCTCCGCCCCTTCTATGGCGCTCATGGCTATGGCGTGGCGGTTTTGGTTTATGGGTTTTGGAACAGCCACGCCTTTCGGGTATACTAACATTAGCGCCTCGTACTCTTTCTCCGCAGCTTTTCTTGAACGTAGTAGCCAGTGCACGTCCTCCATCGTCCAACTCCTTTTCCTCCTTGTTTGACGGAAGCTTATCCTTCCTAGGCGATGAAATTTTATGGCTATGCGTTCCCCAGTAGGAGTTAAAGCGTCGTAGACGTCAGCTTCTTTGCCCACGCCTAAAGGTTTGCCGAAAGCCTCCAGTATCCCGGCTTTTACGAAGGCGTTTATGGCTAGGCAGTCGTAGCCCGCATAGTTCAGAGTGAAACCCAAGTACGGCTGTTTTGTCTGGCGTATCAAACGGAACTTGTGAAGTTTTTCAAGGCGAAATGCAACCTCCTCCTCTGGAAATTTTGAATATTTGACTATGACCTCCTTTGGCACGAATTCATGTTTTGCCATGGCAGCTTCGATGACTTGGAGTATGCGGAAATCCTCGCTTTCGAGGTTTCTATAGGCTTTTATGGCTTCAGCCGACATCAATTGCCTAAAATAGGCTTGATGACCTATTAAATTATGCATGTTTGAAGGCTCTGGTGGCAGTTGTGAGCGGCGAAGGCTGGTCTAAAGCAAAATTGAGGGTTAACGTGCGGGAGGCTAAGGATTCCGACCGCGATGCCGTTTTCGAGTTCTGCCGCCAAACCTGGAGCTGGGGCGACTATATTCCACATGTATGGGACAAGTGGTTGAAGGAGCCTAATGGCAAGGTTTTCGTGGCTACATTGGACAATGACACGCCTATTGGCATACAACACATAACCATCGACAAGCCCTTTGAGGCTTGGCTCAGCGGAGCGAGAACAGCGCCCAAGTATAGGCGTATGGGCGTGGCATCGGCTTTAACCATGCAATGCATGGAATACGCCAAAAACATGGGCGTCCGTGTTGTTAGGCTTATGACGGAGTCAAATAACGTGGCGGCGCTTGCCGCTGTTCAGAAGATGGGCTTCAAACCCGTTGCAGAGTTCCTCGAAATGGAGTTGGAGAACCCGCCGATGGTGGATGGGAACAGTCACTCATGCTGGGCTGATGTAAGCCAGTTGGAGGCTGTTTGGAGTTACCTTCAAACCTCGGAAGTTTATCGTCTTACTGCGGGCTTATATACGGTGCTCTATCACTGGTTTTCTCTAGATAAACCTGACTTAGAACGCTTTATTGCAAGTGGAAAAGCCATAGTCTACGGTGGAGACTGGGCTATTCAAGGCTTGATTTTAATAGACGATGCCGTTGCCGGTGAGTGGCGTGAAAACGCCATCCAAACATGCTATATAGACGGAGACTCGATGGCAGTTTCGGAAATGGCGAGGTTCCTTTTAACTCACTGCCGCGAGCAAGGCGTTGAAAAGGTTTATGGGTTTACATGCAACCATCTGCCCATAGTGGAGACTCTGGAAAGGCTTGGCTTCAAAAAGCCGGAAACAAGGGCCATAGTGTTTGAGAAACACTTGTAAAGAACGAGCTTTGGGAACGAAACGCCATTTACCGTTCGTTTCTGTCCACGCTGTTCTTTATCGATTCGACGTCCACCCTTCTCGGCCACTCGCCCTTCATGCATCTGCGTCCTGAATGCACGTTGAGCAGAATCCGCCGAAGATTGAATCATGCCTTAACACAATGGCTTGTAAGTATATCTAGCTGTAAAGCTTGCGGGTAACAAGTTGATACTCTATGCAACTAGATAACATCTGAAGGCTATGCAAACGTGTCCAAAAAGGGCCAACCACAACACTTTTCCAGTCCACCTCTACTGTATTCGCAGCTTCTCAACCTCCATCTTGCTTGGGATCTTTACAAAGATGCTTTTTTCCAGTTTTGTCCTGCCATATTTAATGTGAACCTTGCCTGTCTTTTGGTCCGAATAGTAGGCCGTTAGTTGTGCGGCTTTTTCTATAGCTTGCCTTGTTTTTGGGCCCTGCAGCAATGTTATGGGGCTTCCGCAACCCTGCGCTTCAAAAAAGTAGTCGTTTCTGCCTTTAAGCCTTAAAAGCATCTCATTTTCTTCGCGGCTTCTCCCAACGATTATCTTGTTGTCGCTGAGGCGGAAGTGGCGTCCAACCTTCAGCAACTCCAAATCCGCCATGGAAACGCGTTTCCTATGCGTCAACAAGTCGCGGAGTTTAGCCGCAAACTCCTTGTAGGTTAGGAGACATCCGCCCGACGGAGACTGATACTCAGTTATGCCGTAAGCCCTTGCAAGGGCCAACTGTCTCTTACGCGATCGCCCCCTAATATCTAAAAGCCTATTTCTATCCACTATTCCAGCTTTCTCAGGTTCCGTCGGCGGCAGAAGTTTGGCCGACAATGGCCGCAGCAACTTTCCCTTAAGGCTGGACTCCTCCTCCACGATTCTCAGGGCTTTCCAGTTCTGGGACATGGGACGCTCGCCTAAAACCTCACCAGTTATTATGAAGCTTACGCCTATCCGCCTAGCATATTGTTTGGCTTTTTTGAGCATGTAGATGCGGCAATCAATGCAGGGATTCATGTGCTTTCCATAGCCATACTTTGGTTTGCGGATAACCCGCAAATAGTCTAAGCCTAAACGCACAACAGTTAAAGACACACCCAATTGTTGGGCAGCTCTTTCAAGGCTGAAATCACCCGACTTGGCCGAATAGAAAGGCGTGAGAAAAGTTATAGCCTCAACTTCGATACCCTGCTCTTGAACCAATTTTATGGCGAGACTGCTGTCCAAACCGCCTGAAAAAAGCGCTAAAGCTTTCGCTTTGGGCTTGGTTTTTGCTTCCGCCATAAACCTTCGTTTTTAACGGTTAGATACCGCTTATTTAAGCTATTTTCTATGTTTGTCGGTAGCCCCCGAAGCTTGTGGCTAGGAAGATGCCGTACATTATGAGTAGCATGGTGCCCTCCCTCCAGCTTATTCTCTCGCTGGACAGGAAATACCATAAGAGAAGATTTGTTATGAGCGAGAACATGGTGAGGTGGGAGAAGGCCGCCATGTTGACGGCTAAAGGTGAGCCTATTAGGGCTACGCCTAAAATGCATGTTATGTTTATGAAGCAGCTTCCGACAATGTTGCCTAAAGCCAGGTCTAAATGCCCCTTCTGAGTGGCGTCAAAACTTGTAGCCAACTCTGGGAGACTTGTTCCAAAAGCCACTATTGTGGAGCCTATAACCACCGGCGGAATGCCCAATTTTAAGGCTATGTAGGTAGCCGAATCAACAATGAAGTATGAACTGACAACCACTAGAGCAAATCCTAGGAGAGCGAAAAACGTGTATTTTGGAAGCCTTCGTCTCTCCTCGCCTAAAGATCCCTCTTCCCTTATAGTCTTAACCCTTGAAAGTTGGTATGTATAGAAAACGAAAATCGCCAAAAGAATCACGCCAATGATTCTGCTCGCATATCCAATGTAAAGAAGCGTCAAAGGAACAACTGAGGCGATAAAAAGCCCAAAATAAAGAGTTCCAATTTCCTCTTTAGCCATGGCTGGCACGATTTTAACGGTTTCGGAGCACTTTAAGGCCGCTGTGAGAAAGCACACGCCTAGGATTAGACAAATGTTCACAATGTTTGAGCCTAAAACGTTTCCAACAGCTATGCCCATGCTTTCCCCGCCTAAAGCAGCAAATATGGAAACGCAAAGCTCCGGAAGCGATGTGGAAAAAGCCACCAGAATGAAGCCTATGGTTGTCTTTCCAACACCAGTTATGTCCGCAACTTTAACGCTGTTCGTTATCGCCCAGTCGCTTGCCTTGTCAAGAATTATTAGGGAAACCAGAAGAACAATTGTGTTGCCTAGCAGCCCCAGCTCCTCAAACATAAGTTCCAGCCTCAAACGCTCTAAACAAGCTCTGTATTAAAATATTTCCTCAACGGATTCTAAATATAGACTCGTAAACGAATCTTCAATTCATCTTAGGGGCATGAAGCATGGCGCCATATGAAATAGTTTTTCTTGGAACCGGTGGCGGGAGATTCACGACTATAACCCAGAAAAGGCGTACGGCTGGAATACGCGTTTTAGGCGAAAACCTAAACATCCATTTGGATCCAGGTCCAGGGGCGCTTGTCTACTCAATAAGTGAAGGTTTGGATCCCCAGAAGCTTAACGCCATATTCGTTTCGCACAGCCATCCAGACCACTACACGGACGCCGAGGTGCTCATTGAAGCCATGACCCGCGGCATGACCAAAAAGCGTGGGGTGCTAGCCGCCTCCAAAAGCGTTTTAAAGGGCAACGATGTCTGCGAGCCGTCCATTTCAAAATATCACCAGCAAATGGTTGAGCAGCTTGTTGAAGCCTTTCCAAACACCCGCTTCCAAGTAGCGGACTTGGCGGTTTCAGCCACCGAAGCCCGCCACACAGACCCAGACGCCGTGGGTTTCCGCTTCGAAACAAGGGAGTACGGCGACTTCGCATACACAAGTGACACCCAATATTTTGAGGGGATAGGCAAATACTACAAAGGCGTGAGGCTACTCATGCTGTGCGTGATGCGGCCAGCCGGCAGACCTTGGGAGGGCCACATGACAACAGAAGACGCCATAAAAATTGTGGAGGAAGCCCGTCCAGAACAAGCCGTTTTGACACACCTCGGCATGCAAATGATCTTTCAGGGACCAACCCGAGAAGCAAAAATCATCGAGGAGAAAACTGGAACGCCTACGGTGGCGGCGACAGACGGAATGCGCGTACTTTTTGGCGAAAAAATCGAAGTGCAAACAGCAAAACCAAGACAGAGGCAACTGGACAAATTCTTTTAAGCATTAAGTGTCCACTTCTCTAAACCAAGGCGGAGCGAGATGCGCATAGTCATACGTCTGGGCGGATCCGTTGTCGCTACACCGGTAAACGCTGAATTAATAAGCGAGCACGCAAAAATCTTGAAAAAGTTGAAGGCTGAAGGCCACACTTTAGCAGTTGTTGTTGGCGGAGGAGCCCTAGCCAGAGAGTTCATAAAAATAGCCAAAGAACTAGGCCTACCGGAAAAAGACCAGGACGACTTGGCCATAAGCGTTTCAAGGCTTTACGCCCAACTTTTCGCAAAAATGCTTGGCGCAGATGCTTGCCAAAAAATCCCAACAAGTGTTGAGGAGGCGGCTGAATGTTTAAAAGGCGGTAAAATCGCCGTTTTGGGAGGCTTAAAACCGGGCATGACAACAGACGCCGTGGCCGCCATTGTGGCTGAAAGGATAAACGCTGACATGCTTATAAAAGCCACAGACCAGGAAGGGGTATACAACAAGGATCCGAAGAAACATCCAGACGCCGTTAAGCTTGACCACTTAACCTTCGAAGAACTGCCAAAAGTCCTAGCTGAAAACAGGCATAAAGCCGGCCTCCACCAAATCCTAGACCCAGAAGCCGTAAAAATCTTGAGGGTTAAACGCATAAAGGTCCAAATCCTAAACGGCTTCAAGCCGGAAAACCTGTTGTTGGCAGTTGAAGGGAAGCCTGTTGGAACAATAATAGAATAGCTTTTCTTTCAAGTTGTGGTAAAGTTTATAAAGTTGTTAGGCTTCTTTTTATCGAATTTGATATCGATGGTGATATAATGTTTGATGACTGCGAATATTCGCCTCCTCAGCCTCTTCCGCCGTTTAGGCATTGGTTAAGGCATATGGCTGCTGTGCCTAAAGGTTATCTGCGCTATCAAGTGCTTGAGCTTTTGAACGAGAAATCCATGTCGGGCTCGGAAATCATGAACGAGATTGAAAAGCGCACCGGTGGATGTTGGAAGCCTAGTCCAGGCTCTATTTATCCGCTGCTGGCTTGGCTTCAGGATAATGGATACATTCGCGAAGTGCCAACCGAGGAGAGCGGCGTTAAACGGTACACGTTAACCGACAAGGGTAAACAGCTCCTTGAAGAACAACGAAAAGTGCGCACCCATTTCCGCATGGGCAGAAAATTCTTTGTCCCACCGTTCATTGGTCCATTTTGGATTAGGCGAGTCCAACCAGAAAAAGCCGAGGAAATCCGAGGAGCTTTTAGACGCTTGTTTGAGGCTTTGTTCAGTTTGGGCTTAACCCTTGAGGAGCGATTCAGCGAGCAAGCCATAAAGGAGGCTTTAACAGTTCTAAACGAAACCGCCCGGAAGCTTGAGGATATAGAGCGTAAACTGCGAGGTGAAAAAGTTGACGGATGAAGTGATTAAGGCTGAAAACCTAACAAAAATCTTCAACAAGAGCCTGGTGGCCGTAGACCACATAAACTTCAGCGTCCGTGAAGGCGAAATCTTCGGTTTTCTTGGACCGAATGGCGCTGGCAAAACCACAACAATAAACATGCTTATTACGGTGCTAAAGCCGACGGAGGGCAGAGCCTCCGTTTTAGGCTTCGACGTGGTTAAGCAGGCCAACGAAGTCCGCAAGGTTATTGGCGTTGTGCCCCAAGAATATACGGCTGACGAGGACCTGACGGGTTACGAGAACATAATTCTGTGCGCCGACTTGTATGGTATTCCTCGGGACATAGCCAAAAAACGTGCCTTGGAACTGTTGGAACTCGTGGAACTGACGGAGTTTAGGGACAAGCGGGTTGAAACCTATTCTGGCGGAATGCGAAGAAGACTTGAGCTTGCATGCGGGCTTATTAATAGGCCCAAAGTGCTCTTCCTGGACGAGCCCACTTTAGGCTTGGACGTGCAGACGCGGGCTGCCACATGGGAGTATATTAGGCGTTTGAAGAAGGAGTATGGCATGACCATATTCATGACTACGCATTATTTGGAAGAAGCTGACGCCCTATGCGACCGCATAGCCATAATAGACCACGGAAAAATAATCGTAACAGGCTCACCAAGCGAGCTCAAAGACAGCCTAGGCGGAGATATAATCACCATAACCATCAAAGAAAACGCCGACGTAACAGACATAATCCGCAGCGTTGAAAACGTGAAAGAGGTTCGAAAGGAAAACGGATCCTACAGGATAAAGGCTGCTAAAGGCGAGGCGACAGCCCCCCTAATAATTGAGGCTTTGAGGCGGAAGGGCTTCACGGTGACGAGGCTTTCGCTTACGGAGCCAACCCTAAACGAGGTTTATTTGGAGTACACTGGCAGAGCTATCCGTGACACTGAGGAATCCAAGGAAGCATTTAGAATGCATAGGATAACCCTTAGGAGGGCTAGGGCAGGATGAGTACCGCAAGCCAGTCTAAAGCCACAAATGCTGCAAACGAGTGTCGTCCAAGTCTAGCAAGGGGATTATGGGCTCTAACTTATAGGGAGCTGAAAAAGTGGCTTAAAGATCCGGTCATGCTCATAATGTTTGTGCTTCAACCCCTTATATGGATGGGGCTGCTTGGCAAGTCCATGAATATAGGCGGGCTTTTTTCAGCCAACAACATAAACCTGCCACCGCAAATACCAATCCCAGGCAAGGATGTTCTTTCTCCACCAGGGCTGCCAGTAGTAGTTCTTAATGGCACTGCTCTTGCTCAAACGTTTGCTCAGATGGGTTCAAAAATAATGGAGAATACGTTTGGCGTTACAGACTACTTCAGTTTTATGGCTGTTGGCATGGTTTCAATGATAGTTATGACCACGACCATGTTCAGCGGCATGTCTATAGTTTGGGACCGACGTTTAGGCTTCTTGGAAAAGGTGATAAGCACTCCGGTTTCGCGGGCGGCAATAATATTCGCAAAAATTCTCAACGCAACCTTTAGGGCAATGTTCCAAGCGTCAGTGATTTTGGCGCTGGCTTACTTGCTTGGACTGCAGTTAAGTTCATCATTTACTCTGCTCAACCTTTTAGGCGTTTACGCCGCCATATTCCTGCTAGGCGTTGGGCTTTCAGCAGTTTTCATAGCTTTCTCCATAAGGTCCACCCGAATGGAAAGACCCATGCAGTTCATAAGCCTAATAACTATGCCTTTAATGTTCGCCAGCAACACCTTCTTCCCAACAAAGCTTATGCCAGACTGGATGCAAGCCATAGCCAACGTAAACCCCCTAACATACCTAACAGACGCCATTAGAAGGCTTACGATACTGCCTCTTGACGCTTCAGCCCTAATATGGGACTTCACTTATCTAGGCTTATTCGCAGCGGTTCTCACTTCCATCGGCATAGTGCTGGCATGGCGGTACTTAACAAGATAGGGAGACTACGTGCATAATGACAACAATTATTGAGACTCTAAATCTCAGAAAAGTGTATATGCTTGGCAAGGTTCCCGTAGAAGCCCTAAGGGGAGTAAATCTAAAAGTTGAGGAGGGCGAATTCCTATCTGTTTTGGGGCCTTCGGGAAGCGGAAAATCAACGCTGCTAAATCTTATAGGAGCTTTAGACAAGCCCACAGACGGAAAAATCTTCATCGAAGGGGTTGATGTTACAACTCTTAAAGATGGACAGCTGGCAGATTTGAGGCGTAGGATAGGCTTCGTTTTCCAATTCTTCAACTTAATCCCAAGGTTCACAGCTAGACAGAACGTGGAACTTCCCATGGCTATTGCTGGATTAGGCAAAGAAGAGCGAAGAAGGCGTGCTGAAGAACTTCTTAAGGTTGTGGGTTTGGCTGATAGAATGAACCATAAGCCAGCAGAACTAAGCGGAGGCGAACAGCAACGTGTAGCCATAGCCAGAGCCTTAGCCAATAACCCTCGCTTTCTGCTTATGGACGAACCCACTGGGAACATAGACTCTAAAAACGCCATGGAAATAATCCAGCTTGTGAAAAGGCTGAACCAAGAGAAGGGCATAACAATAATTATGGTGACCCATGACCAGCGTCTGGCTTCAGAGGCAAATAGAACAGTGCACATGCTTGACGGCCTCATAGTGGATGAAACGGTGAACAAGCCATGAAGATAACAGACATATTCTCCTACGCTTTCAGCGCCATAAAACTGCGAAAACTCCGAGCAGGCTTAACAACCCTAGGCGTTGTTATAGGCATAGCCGCAATAGTGGCGCTTCTATCAATAACCCAAGGCTTGCAGGTGGCAATAGCCACCCAACTCAAAAAAGGATTCGCAACAGACACCCTAATTGTCACAGCCAGAAGCGAGTCGGGATTTAAGCTTCTAGTCAACGACACAAAAACAATAGAGGAGATAGGCGGCGAAAACGTCACCATTTCGCTTGCAGTCATCCTAAGAACAGGCTACATAAAATCCGGAGGGCAAACAAGCCGCGTCACAATAGTCGGCGTTGACTATGCGAAGTACGCTGAAATTTACAGCAGCACTTTTACGGCTGAAGAAGGTGCCATTCCGCAAAATCCAGAAAACAGCTCTGTGGTTGTTGGGAAACGGGTAAGCGACCCGTGGAGTAATGGAACCCTTTTCTGCAAAACTGGCGACAATGTTGAAATCATTTGGACTTCACGGCCATTCAAAAACGAAACCTACATGGGCAATGTTGTTGCTGTCCTTAAGGAAATTGGAGGATTCAGCTTAGGAGGACCATCAGACACAAGCATATACATACCAATAAAGCAGGCTCAAACTTTCTTCAGAACAGAGGAATGCGAAATGATAGTCGTCAAGCTTAGAAATGATGATAGGGCGACAATTGAAAGCGCCGCTAAAGCCATAAGAGAAGCCTTCGGCGGCCAAGTAACAGTGACGTCTTCAACAGCCATTTTAAACATAATTTCCAGCGTGTTCTCCACAATTCAACTTTTCTTGGCAGGCATCGCAGCTATATCTCTTCTAGTGGCAGGAATAGGCATAATGAACATAATGATTGTCTCAATGATGGAACGCACAAGGGAAATAGGAATCCTAAAAGCCTTAGGAATGAAAAACCGACAAGTGCTCTTGATATTCCTAAGCGAAGCGGCCATAATAGGGCTGCTGGGCGCAGTAATCGGCGTAGGAGCAGGCTGGGGCATAGCCCAAGTCACAGTAAGGGTTTTCAGCACAGGGGTAGGCTTCGGCGGGGGCATGCGCCAAACAAATCAGGCAGCATTAGCCAACGGAATAACAATTTCGCCAGTTTTAACGCCCTCCGTGCTTTTCGGCGCCATAGCCTTCGGTCTAATAGTCAGTCTTCTATTTGGGCTTTATCCAGCTTGGAGAGCCTCCAAACTTAAGCCTGTGGAAGCCCTAAGATATGAATAGCAACAAATTTATTTAACATCCTTAGCCTTTTTTAAAGCAAGGAAGCTGAACCCGAGTGTTTAACATTAAAAGTAGCCTTGGCATTCCGATGGGCGGGCCTGTCCACACTAAGACCCGTCCTTGGGCAACCTTAGCTCTAATAATTGCAAATGCCGCTGTTTACGCAGCATCCTCATACCAGAACTTTTTCCTAGAAATAAGTGACTACTGGGTTAGCGCCGGCGGCTTTGTCCCATCGCTTGTCGCCATGCCAATCCAACTTTACAGAATTTTCTCATCCATGTTTTTGCACGCCGACTTCTTCCACATTCTTTTCAACATGTACTTCCTCTACCTTTTCGGCAGAGCCGTCGAAGAAGCCTTGGGCAAGTGGCGTTACCTAGCCCTATACTTTATTTCAGGGATAGTCGCATCCATATTTCACACGGCTTTCAGCTTCATAGGTGGAGCAGCCGCTTACGTGATTCCAGCCATAGGCGCCTCGGGCGCTATAAGCGGAGTTTTAGGCGCCTACCTAATCCTTTTCCCCGGCACCTCCCTTGTGATGGGTTGGGTTTTCCTATACTTTCCAGTATTCTTTAGGATGAAAGCCGCCTACTACCTCATCTTCTGGTTTGCAACCCAAGTAATTTACGGATATGCGAGGATGGGTGGAAGCACAGCCGTCTTCGCTCATGCAGGGGGCTTCATAGCTGGAATGGCTGTTCTGCCACTGGTTGCCAGCAAAGAAAGGCTTATCCAATTTAGACTTGCAAGACAACAAGCCTTCTTCCCGGCCTATGTAATATTAACACCAACATCCATAAAGAGCCCAGGCCTCGGCGCCACCACAAAGGCTATTATAGCCGTGCTTTTGGCCGCCCTCCTCTTCGGAGCAGCCTACGCCTCAAGCGGCCTATCTATCCAAGGCAACATAAAGGCGGCAACTGTCCAATATTCTTTCGATGGAAAACCATACATGGATTATGTAGGCTTTCAGCTTCAAAACATCGAGGGTCAAATCTCCCAAGTATCGCTGGATGAAACAAGGATTCTGTTGAATAGGCTTTATGCTGCTGAGTTGCTCTACAACAAGGTTAAAGCCAATCAAACTGTAAACCTAAAAAATTGGGACGTTAAATTGCTTGTGAGAGTTAGTGGGCATTCATTCCCTGTGGACATTTCGGTGATAAGTTTTAACGGGAAATACGATGGAGACGGCTTCCTAAACCATGGTGTGGGAGAGCTGAAAACCCAAGTGATTATAAACTATTATGGTAGGCTGTTTGTCAGCGACTACTTTGTTTACTATAGTTTTGAGTTAGCTTCGCAGACAGTAAACTTAACCTACATAACACAATATACCGGGATTTTATCGCTGGTTGCCACGGCTGCTGCCCTTGCAGTAGCCCTCACAAAGGACAAAGATTTGACGTTGATTGGTGAGGAGCCTGGAGGGCTTTGGAGGCCTTTCACACCATACTACGCTTAGAAACGGAGGAGGCTTAAGAGTCTGGTTAAGCGTTTTTATCCAAGCCAGCCTGTTGTGGGTGTTGGCGCCATAATAGTCTGTGATGGTAAAATTTTGTTGGAAAAGCGTAGGGGCGATCCTGGAAAAGGCAAGTGGAGTGTTCCAGGCGGTTTGGTGGAGCTCGGCGAAACCACTGTGGAGGCGGTTATCCGCGAGGTCAAGGAGGAGACGGGTTTGGACGTTGCCGAACCAGAGCTTATAGACGTGGTGGACAACATTACGCGAGACGAAAACGGCGAAATAAAATGGCACTTCGTCATAGTAGACTACTTTGTAAAAATCAAGGGCGGCGAGCTTCGGCCTGGAGACGATGCCGAGGAACTCCGCTGGGTGCCATTGGCTGAAGCTGAAAAATATGATTTAACCAAAACTTTTAGGAGTTTTCTTCAACGGAACCGGGCGCTGTTGGAAAAGCTTGACTCGCGTCTTCAGCCCGGCTGCCCGTGAAGAATAGGCGTGTCTCCCCCATGGTTTTGACATCTAAGGCTCGGACTTCGACAACTATTGGGAAGTCTTTGACCACTTTGCCCAGCACAAGGCAGTGGTGGGGCGGAAGGTCGCGGGCTACGGATTTGACGGTTTCTGCGTCTACGCGGGCGGCGCGGGAAACCACTTCTAGGTCGTGCTCGTTGGTGAAGTTGAATAGGAATATATTGTCTGCTTGGCGGTAAATGTTTTCGCGGATGGTGTCAGGCTGGTTTGTTATGAAGGTTGTGAATATACCGAAGTGGCGCATCCTCGTCACGATGTCGTCCCAGTAGGTTTCCCGAAGATATAGGTGGGCTTCCTCGGCGAATAGGAAAACAGCCTTCAACCTCCAGCTTGTCAAAAGCTCTACAAGTTTGCCAAGAAGGTATTCCACGACTATTTGACGGTCTATGGGCGAAGTGTTCCGCAAATTAATTATCACGGCGCCGCCCTCCTCTCTGGCTTTGAAGAGACACTCTTCTAGAAGGGTTGCCTCTGCCACGTTGTCCGTGAAAAAGCCGGAGTTCACCAATGCGTAGTAGCGGCTGAAAAGTGCATCCCGCACATTTTGGTTACAGTTCCAGTTTCGGATAGCCTCGCCCAACTCGTGCAGCGTTAGGCAGCCTTTGTCTTTGAGGTGCTGCCATATGCGGCGGAACTCGCGGGCCGATGTTCCGGGCAAGTGTAAGGCATGAATGAGAATGTTTAGGATGACGTTTAAGTGGAGCTGTTTTATGGCAACCTTGAAGTTCTGCGCGGGTGTCAAAACGTGGATTTTATTGTAGTACGCATTGCGTTTCCCGTCGGACGTGAATCCCAAGCCGGTGTATTCGCCGTTCAAGTCCAGAACGACAACCACAGCCTTATACTGGAGGAGGCTTGTTATCAAAAGCTTGGAGAGATGCGACTTCCCAGTCTCCTTCTTGCCAGTGAT
>Ga0272445_1001799_pt1 | contig 15780 bp, 8 predicted proteins | sample YNPCB0031_FD_194404 | JGI IMG/M metagenome (GOLD analysis project Ga0272445, IMG submission 194404) | Hot spring sediment microbial communities from Yellowstone National Park, WY, United States - YNP-CB-003-1 | ecosystem: Environmental > Aquatic > Thermal springs > Hot (42-90C) > Sediment... | reverse complement strand
GGGCCAGCCCGGGGGGCTGGCCGCCGCCCAAAACATCTCTCCCATTCAGAAGGTTTCTGATTGTAAATGGCATAAACCCCCCTCACCTCTTCCGCCCTAAGTACAACACCCGCCCCATCGGCTCTAACACCACCCGCTCCTCCACCACAAAATCCCTCTCCAAAACCCCTTCAAACGCCTCCTGCGTATGATCCGGAAATACCTCCGGCCGCGAATGCAAATACTTTATCTGCGGATCCCCCGCCGGAATAAACTCCACCACCAAGCGCCCCTGCGGCCTCAAGAACCGCGCCAAAAGCTCTATCTGCCGAGCATACGGAATAAGATTCCGATATCGCAGATGATGCGTAACCGCCAGCGCCAGAACCACATCAAACCGCCCTTCCAGACGCTCCATAAGGCTGGGAATCCCTTGTCCCCACCCTAAAGCCGGCGAAGGCTGGCTAATGTCGGCCCAAATCGGATATAGGTGCTTGTACTCAGAGCTAAGCGCCTCCCATAAACGGTCTATTGCTAAGGGGTCATTTTCCAGGGCCACTACTCCTTCCTGCGCCCTTAGCGCCAAAAAGCGGGTATAACCTCCCTCATGCGCCCCTATGTCTAAACCCCACCGCATCGGAATACGCTCTATCCAGTCGCGAATAATAGCCTCTTTCTTCTGACGAGCCTCCGGTGGATAAGGACAGGATGCCCCCGCATACCCCTCCCAAGGTGAAGAAGCATACCGGGGCTTCAAACTCTCCACCCCCACATACAGCGATTCCACCAGCGTAAGTAGCTTTTTCATAGAAAGCCCACCAGGCCCCCCCAAAGTAGTAGATAAGCCTCGTAGCTTATGGGGATACAAATGAAGTAGCCCTAAACCAGACCAACGGCCTCTCATCGGCAGAAGCTCCCATACAAGGTCTAAGGGCAACCCTTCCGGATAAAGCTGAATAAGTTTGCCCAACCTTCGGTCTTTATAGCTCATGAGTAAAAGAGGCGCTAAGAAAGTTCGGACAAACTCTATATAAGCAGGCCAGGGGCTCCCCTCAGGATACGGCTCCAACGAAAGCTGATCAAAATGACACATCCGCCCATGATAGAGCGTCAGATTGAAGGGTGTCGCATCCCGCAGCCAAAAGCCCTCCCGAAGCGCTTCGTGCTGAATAGTGAGCGTAGTCAGAGCCGCTTCCTTCCATAAGGGAAAGGGCCACTCATAGGGATATAACACCAGGGGGAGAAAGGGAACTTCGCAATGGTAGCTACTCTCGTCCTCTTTTGCTGGGGGAAGGCGCAGAGGAAGCCATAACCCCCTCTCGGTGAGCTTCTCTTGAAGGGGTAGGCTCGCCTCAAAAGAAGGCCACGCCTCCCTCTTTATAAAGCGATAAGCCTTACCCCCAGTCAGATAAAAACCCCCTAAGGGATCACGCCCGCTAATCAAGGGAACTTCTATCTTTTTTCAGAAGAATCTCTTCCCTTCCCTATGATTTTTCTGAATAAAGTAGGAATGTCTCTCCTAAAGAAGAGCCAAATAGCGGCAGCACCAGCAATGAGCCCCTGAAGAATTAGCCCCCCAATACCGGGGTCTATATAATTCCATATCACGGGACAAAGATATGGCTTATGGGCCTTCCATAGGGGAGCGCGGGGCAGAAACTTGTTTAGATACGGGATTTGCTATTTGAAGGACGATTCGCCCTAAATCCTGATGGTTAGCAGCTTGGAGAAAGGCTTGCCGAATACTATCGGGAAGTTCCCAGGAAGTATAAAGCGCAGCAAACGCGCTACGCGCGATAAGCTCCGCCGTATCCCGACCCAAATCATAAGGAGCCCCAGCCAACTCATAAGGCCCATGATCAGAAAAAAGTAAGATCGCATAGGGCCGGGGATTGCCCTGCCGACTCTTTCGAATGTCGTCTATAAGTCTTAGGAGCAATTTTTCCGTATAAATAAAACTCGCCCGTAAAGTAGTCATATCATCTCTTAGAGAGCGATGATAATGCCCACTCGTATCAAAGACATAAGGATAATGAGAGGTAAGAAGGTGATAGTAGTAAAAAGTAGGATTTGCTTGAATAGGAAGGTTCATTTTCTGTGATAGTGTAATATAGTGCCAAGCAAATACACCCCAGCGGGTGGCGTAAGGGAAAGTCATGTCAAAAATATTATTGTAGCTATGGAAACCGAAGCAAGGCATGGATTGTAATGCATAGTAGGCAGGCAAAGGTCCCGTAAGATAGTACCCTCTCTCTCGCATAGTGCGAGGAAGAGAGGTGTAAGCTGCTATATCATAAGCCCCCCACTGGCTAACATGCGCCTCAAAAGCAGAAGGCGACCAATAAGAGCTATTTGGAGATAAAAAATGATAAAGACTATAAAGAGTACCGCTGAATGGTGTATGTATAGAAGCTGTGGCAAATCCCTCTTGCATAAGCTTATTAGGATAAGAAAGAGGTATATTCAGGTACCTCCTGAGCGTATCTGGATGCCCAAAAGCATCAAAAACTAAGCAGTAAATGTCGGGATAAGTATAAGAGGTATCCCGAATAGTCGATGATGGACACTCCGCCGGAAATGGCTTGCGGTAATAATAGTAATCCCTCACCCACCGCAGTCCTAAACGAAAATGAAGGAGAATCATCAACATAAGCACCGTCAGGTGAATCACCCCCTCTATCCGCCGACCTATCCTTAATAAACGAAGCAGAGGAAAGATAACAATCGGGATAAGCAGCCCTTCTGGGTGCACTTTCCAAAATACTTGTACTCTTTCAGGTAGTATCCAGGGGCTAACAAAGAATAATACCGTGCCCACCGTGGCCCGTTCCCTTGAACCAGCAAGAAGATAAGCCAATCCATAAACAATAAGATTAATCAGGGCATAAATTATGATTCGGACTAAAAACACACGATATGGCTGATAGGAATAGATAGAATAATAGAAGCAGATAGTGGGCCAAAATAAAAACGCCGCATAAGGAATGCGAAAAGCAAAGGCCCTTAATCTCTTATAGACCCCCCTGAGAAGAGGCGAAAATTGAGAGTGCGTGATGCTTGTATTCGGATTATTTGGCGGAACTTCTTTCTGCATAACTCTCAGATGGTAATTGGTGGATATGGATTAGTTCTAAGGGAGTTTTAGAGAAACCAGGGGTGATACAGGCCCTAATACAAGGGCGCGACCTGTACACAAAGAGCCCCCCCTCAAAAACTCTACAGCGTCTCCAGCTCAGCCAACGAAAAATCAAAATCTTATCCATATTCTCATAAAAAGCTCTATCAGGAGAGGCTCCAAGGTGGCATCTGCAGCCAAAAACCTCTGCCCAAATCAGCCCCCACCCCCGAATCTATGTAGCTCCAAATCATGAGGCAAAGATAGGAACTACCAGAAACACGAAGGGAGTAGATTGTAAAAACCTAACTGAGTACAGGATTCATTCCTCAAAAAATAGCTCGGCTCAGCCCCTGCAAGATACCCACCATAAGCATAGTTCGAGTTGGCTTCCAGTCAGTGAGCCGAAGTCATAGCCTCCTCTGATAGGTCCTGATGATGAATAGGTTCATAAGGGGATGAAATCGAAAAAATACAAATATGAAGGCTCATCAGATAATTTTGCTCAGATATGGAGGACTAATAAGACAAATAACTGAAATCATTAGCTGCATGATGAAGTTGGTGGCCAGCAGTTGGGATGGGACTTTATTTTTGGGAGCTGGCTAAGAGAGCTCGGGTGAAGTTTTAGTTTTTCTTGTTTGGGTTGGGGGGGGATATTTCTTTTTGCATGTCGTCTAAGTTACCCTTAGCCAAGAGGAAATCTGGGGCGATTTGGAGGGCTTTTTCAAAGGCCTCTTTGGCTTTAGTATATTCTTTCTGGAGGCGGAGGATAACCCCGCGTACATTGTAGGCGGCAGCCCGCAGGGGAATGTCTTGCGTTTGGCCCTCAGGCGTCGCAATACGCACCTGGGCTTGGGCGCTCTCAGGCAAGCTCAAGAGCTTTTCAATATTCGCTTGGCACTCCCCGTAGCGCTGAAGATTGAACTGCAAAGTAATAACCTGGTATAGGTGAAGGGGATCACTCGTAATCTCATACAGCTTCTCATAAGCTTCTACGGCTTTTTTGAGATCTTGAAGGTAGTAATAGCTCAAAGCTTTGATTTCGGCGAGGGTGGCATTTCGGGGCTGCTGGGGTAGAATCTCATCCACCACAGCGATAGCCTGCCTATAAAAGCCTGCTTCAAAGTAGGCCTGCGCCAAAGTGTCCAGCAGACTAAAAGAGGCTCCTTCGGTAGCTATCCGGTGATGAAGCGCATAGATTTTTACAATAGGGTCGTTGTAGCGCGCTGCTTGTTGATAAATTCTGATAGCAAGAGAGTCTATTTTAGGACCTTGGGACTTGGCAGGCTCATTTTCTTTTTGCTTTTTTTGCCCCCATAGGAGCATGCTCAAGGCTACAAAGGCAAGTAGGTTTCGCATGGGGCAAAATTCGTTTATTTAGGGCAGTGTCAAGGGTGTGGCATAAAGGGCTTCTGATAGTAGGGACGCTTTTCGGGCAAAGCGCTCCTCTTCCGGTTTATGAAGGGGCTGCGAGAGGCCCGTGGTTTGTTATGGAGAGTGGGCCTATTTTGGTGTATTACAAGGCTGGGCAGGAGGCTACGGCTCGGGAGGTTATCCTATATGCTCGGGATGTCTATGAGGAGCTTACTTACCTTTTTGACTATCAGGTAGAAGGGCAGATAGCTCTTCGTTTGCATCCCAACATGTACAGCTATGGCCAAACTCCCCGTTGGCGAATCACCAGTGCCCTGGCGGCTCCTCCTAACTTAGCTGAGATAGTTCGGCTCGCTGATAAGCCTGCCTTCGTCGGACAAGTGCGCGCCGAGGTTACAGCGCTTTTTCTAACCCAATTTTATTACGGTGGGGGGACGCGCTTTCAAAATCGCACACTCCTTTATATGCCAGACTGGTTTTTGTGGGGATTTGCCTTTTTGTGGGGTGAAGGCTGGACTACTGCAGACCGAATTCAGCTTTCCGTAGAACATCCCTACCACCTGAGGCGGCTCTGGCAGCGCGAAGCCGCTCCCTCCCCCACTTATCGCTCCTTGTACAAGGCGATCTGGTATTGGCTATACCGCAACTATGGTCAGAAAAAATTGATAGACCTCCTATACATGGCCCGACTTACCCGCAATGTTTCCGAAGCGCTAAACCTTACCCTAAATATCTCCGAAGAAGAGCTCACAGAAAAGTGGATGAACTTTCTGGAAGACCTGCGAAAAGGTGTGCCCAGCCCAGAAACTGCATGGCTTGATATTCCTGCTCTGGAGGGGAAGTCCATCATAGAAGCGGCTGTTTCCCGAAAGGGCGAGATAGCGGCTGTCCTATGGGATAGCCAAACGAGCCGCATAGAGTACTGGCACATCCTTCCCACCGGAGAAAGGGTACGATTGCCGGGCAGTTTTCGGTGGGTAGGAGGCGGGGGGTATTATGGATTTTATGAGATAGGTTGTTTGCCGTTGGGGTATTCTGCGGCTGGGCAGCTGGCTTGGGTTAGTTATAGGCCCACAGGAACGGTTCTTTGGGTGTGGAATCCCCAAAAGGAGGAGGGGGCTAGCGCCCACTCGCTCACCTTGAAGGGTATCAGTAGCCTGGCTTGGCGAGATGAAGAGACTCTTCTGCTTGTGGGCTGGGAAGATGGGGATGCTCAGGTATATGAGTTTGATGTACGGCGAGATCGGCTCAGAGCACTTACACAAAAACCCGGAGACAAGAAGGAGGTTTTCTGGACAGGTCGGGAGCTCTATTACTTATGGCAGGCAGATAGCTTGGGACATAGTGGGTATGGGGATGTGTGGAGAAATTACGGGTGGGCGGAAGGGCCGGGCCGCTGGGTGCACCGAGAGTTAGTCCAGGATTGGGGCGGAGGTTGGCTCCAGCGCGGCGATACCCTTGTTTCGGCCCAAAACTTAGAGGGACGATGGCGTGCTTGGATCGTGATGCCGGATACGATGTATCCCAGTGCTTGGAGCGCACCGGGTTTTATCCGCTGGGTAGGCGCAGGGCCAGAAAGAGCCTACTATCTCTCTTATCGCCTCGGCGGAAAGAAAGCCATCGGGAACGTTTCGTGGGATACCCTCTTAGAGGGGGGAACGAGCTATCCCGATGTGTATGCGGCGGAAGCCGTTCAAATGCGTTTGCAGAAGCTCAGCCGCTATCCTCAGAATCAGGCAAGGATATCTCCCCCTCCTGTGGAAAAGGCTGACACTGCCCTTCAAGATACGCCGCGCAAAAGCCGGGGCGCCTTTTACTACTTTGATGAAGAGCTGGAGCGGCCTCGTCGCAAAGCCCGCCGGCAAATGAGCCCCCCTATCCCCAGAGGCAAGTATTTTTATCCAGACTCGGTAAAAGTCCAAGATTGGGGGCGGGGAGTTTCTCAGGGCCTGTGGCAGGGGATTCGGGTAGTCCCTGTTTTGCATCCCCTGATTCGGCTGGGATTGCACATTCAAACAGGGGTAGAGACTTTTTCGGGGCGATATTATGTATGGGGGGCATGGCGGCCTTATGTAGACCTCAGAAGTTCTGAGCTTTGGCTGGGTTTTCAGAAGCGGACGGGTTGGTGGCGGCCGTACTTTCAGGGGCATCGGCAGATGCATTACTTTTCTGAGCGTCGGTATGGGCAGGGGCTGCGGCTTTTGAGCTGGGCAGGCGAAGGCGGGGTCAAAGTGCTCATGGATCCCCGCGGAGAATGGGAACTTTTAGGGGCTGGGCTCTTTTTGTACAGTCGGCGCTATGATTTGACTTTGCGGGACCAAGTAACGTATGATGCGGAGGGAGTCTATTGGGGCGGGCGACTGGGCATAGCTTACCAGAAGCTCTCTTATCGGGAGGCCTTTTTGTGGCGGGGACGCCGCCTGGCTTTAAGGGGGGAGTTATACCGGCGCGGAACCCTAAGCAGTTTTGGACTCCTTCATGCGGAAGGAGCCTGGCACCAGCCCATCCTCTCTTGGTTAGTGGCCGATGTGGTCGGCCAAGCCGCTCTGGGAAGCCCCACTAATCCTCGGTTCTTTCTCTTAGGGGGAATTCCTAACTGGGTCAACTACGAAGTGCAAAACCGCTCTCAATTACCGCTATTGGGGCCTGTGGGCGGATATTATCTGAATACTTTTATCAGCCTGCCAGGGTATCCCTATCATGTACGTCGCGGCCGAAACCTCCTACTTGGGGGAATAGCCATGCGGATTCCCCTCCTTGCCCTGAACCCGCCCCCCATCCTACCTACTCGGCCCATCTATAACCTGGAATGGAAAGTCAGCTTTTACGCAGCTACAACTTGGAGCACGGGGAATCCCTTCTCCCAAAAAAATCCCATAGACGCCGAGTATATCTACAAGCCCCCCTTAGTAATCACGGTTCAGACTTTGCGGAGTCCATTTCTGATGAGCATGGGGACGGGCATTAAGTTTCAGGTGATGGGGCTTCCCTTAGAAGCCAGTTTATATTGGCCCATTGAGGAAGCCCGAGTAGGAAAAGTGCAGTTTCTCCTAAGCTTTCATGCCCCCCTCCCCTGAAAATGCCTAACTTAGTGCCATGGTAGGAGGCCTTAGGCGCGTGCGGTACTGGGCGTTAGCTGGGCTTATTGGACTTGGGCTTTTAGGTCTTTTGGGAGGGGGGATGCTCTATCGCCTGGAAAGGGACTATCAAGCCTTCTTACAACAAGTGATAACCCTCCAAACCGCCCTAAACGAGACCGAAGTAGAAGTCTGGCGCTTACAGCTCAGATTTGAGGCCGAACTTTTCTCCAGAGTCATGGAACGGTCCCTGCCCCCCACCCTTTATCCGCATATCAACTTATTCCATCGCCTGAATAAGGATATAGAACCTAACGCCAAGGGCATTCTACCCCCAAGTTACCTCAAAGAACTGGCCCGCACAACCTTAGAGTGGGAAAAACGCCTAAGCAGTTGGAGCAGAACCATAGCCAATAGCCCCAACGACAAAGCGGCTCTGATGAGTGTGATTGAGACTTACTTCACACAAGTCCCTAAAGCTAACTCCGATATTGAGACGGCTTTTCGCAAGGTCCGAGAGCGAATAAAGGAAGTACATGCGCAAGAGGTGGAACACTATTATAGGGAGCGGCGTTGGTGGCTGATGGGGGTAGGGATAGCGATGGGGGTTTGGCTTTTCGTGGTGGGGGTGGTTATGTGGCGGGCGGGACGGACAGAAGAAGAATCCTTACGCCGAGCTCTCAGCGCCATCGCCAGCGGCGAAAAAATGCCTCCTCTCCCCGCCTCACTCCAAGCTCTCAGCGAAGCCTACAATCACCTGCTGCGCCGATGGCAGGCCCTCACGGCTCTCCTCCAAGCCTGGCCTAAATATCAATCCTCCGACTCCGAAGAAGCCGAATGGTCAAACCTCCTCGGAGAAGCCTGGCAAAAACTCAAAATCATCCGAGAAAACCTAAACCAGTTAGAAGCGCAAAACGCGGAACTGCAAGCCAACCTTCAAGAAACTATCCAGAATTTTCAAAGAGCTGAGGTAGAACTGCGGGATCAGATAGAAAAACTTCGTTTAGAGCTGGGGGCTCTCCAGAATGCTTTTCCCTTAGCTCAGGCGGACTCTGAGGGAGCTTTCGTATTCCAGAATGACTTATTTGCGGCGATTGCGCGGGCGGAAGGCTGGCATCGCGTGCAAGACCTGCCCCTTGGGGTAGTGCTGCAGTCGCTTCAAGAGGGGGGGTTAGCTCATTCCGAAATCTGCTCGGGCCATCAAGGGGATTACTTGGTGTATCTTTTGCCGTATCGGTTGCGGCGTGGGGAAAAACCCCAGCTGATTGTGGCTGTGGCCCCCCTGGAGCACCTTCGCACCCAAAAAGAAACGTTAGAGCGGGCCCTCCATCAAGCAGAGCACACGATTCGGACACTGGAGAAGGAAATAGAGTCTCTTCATTTGCGGCTTACCCGGCTGCAACAAAGCCATAAAGCCGAAATAGAGCGCCTTTTGCGACAGCGGGAAAGTTTAGCGGCCCTCCTGCGCAATCCCGCCCTCTTCAAGGGCGAAGTCATAGAGGGCCTATCCGCCATCGCTGAAGTAGCCGCTACCATCGCTCCCGAAGCCAAGTATAGCTTCTGGGTCTTTGACGAAGAGCAAAAGGGTCTGCACTGCTTAGAAAAGTATGACCCCACCCTGCTTACCCATACGAACACCATAGACCTCCCCGAGACCGCTGCGCAATGGCTTCGGGACCACTTAGCCGAAGGACAAATCATAGGCCCCCTTCCCTCCGACCAAACCCCCTTAGCCGACATCGCCGTAGCCACCCAGACGGCTCTCTACGCCTTCCCCCTCCTCATGGATGAAGCCCTCGTAGGCGCCTTCCTCATAGAAGTCCCCCCAGACCAGCCCCTCCAAGATAAAGAAATGTTCTTCATTCTCTCCAAAGTGGCCGCGCTTCTTTTCCAGCAAGGGCACCGTCGCCTCATAGAAAAGCAACTTTTGGTCTCCCTGGAAGAAAATCAATCCCTCGTAGAAGAGCTCCGACAAAATATTGAAGAACTGGAAGCTTCCGCCGAGGAAATGCGCCGTACCCAGGCCGAACTGCGCGGTCAAATCCAAGCCCTCAACGCCGCCGCCTTAGTGGCCGAACTACGCCCCGATGGAACGATCATCTATGTGAATGAGTCTTTTCAGCGGCTTTTCGGGTATAAAGCGTCTGACCTCTTGGGGCGCCCTTATCGGGAGCTGCGCAAAGCCGATGACCCCGCCGTCTTAGAACGTCTCTTTGCTCGGCTCCGACAGGGAGAAATATGGCAGGAAGTCGTGTGTTATCAAACCGCCTTTGGCGAACCCCTATGGCTTCAACAGACCATCACCCCGGTTTTCCTGGCCGAAGGCGAACTCCAAAAGTACATTCTGGTCGGCTTTGATATCACCCTCCAAAAACAACAAGAGCAGGAAATCCAAAAGGCCCTCCAACTCGCTTACGAACAGGAGCAAATGCTGCGGGCTAGCACAGAAGAACTGCGCCGCAGCAACGAAGGCTACCGCGCCTCTCAAATGCAGCTCTCCGCCCAGCTGGAAGCCCTCAACAACGCCGCCTGGCTCTTCGAAACGGATAGCGACGGAAACCTCACCTATGTGTCTCCAAACTTCTTAGAGAGCTTAGGCTATTCCGCCCAAGACCTCCAAGGAAAGCATTATGGAATACTTTTTTCAGAACGGCAGCCCCTCTCCCTTATCCAAGGCCACTGGCGCACCGTCCAACAAGGTAGACTCTGGAAATCCGAAGTGGAACTCAAAGGCGCCTTAGGCCAAACCTTCTGGGCTATCCTCGCTACCACCCCCCTCACCGACCCCCGCACCCAAAAGCTCGTCAAAACTATCAACATCCTCGTAGACATCACCGAACAAAAAGAACAGGAGTTTCGCCTCAAAGAACAGCAAAACGCCCTCTCCCTCCTCGCCTCCCACCCCGCCCTGCGGGAAGGTAATATTGAAAAAGCCTTCCAAGTCATTGCCGAAGTCACCCTCCAAACCCTCAAAGTCCATCGGGCCGCCCTCTGGCTCTTTGAAGAGCCAGACCTCGCCCGCTGCATCGCCGCCGCCGAAAAAGAACCCCACTTCCACGAACCTGGCAGCGTCGTCAACCGAAGCCTCTACCCCCTCTACTTCCAAAGCTTGGAACTGGAACAAATCATCGCCGTCACCGATGCCCTCTCCGACCTACGCACCCGAGAACTGGCCCTTCCCCTCTTCAAACCCAACCACATCATGAGCGTAATGGACGCCCTCATCCGCGTAGGTAACCGCTCCGTAGGACTCATCAGCGTAGAACAGCGGTATGCCAAACGAGAATGGCGCTTAGATGAAGTCAACTTCCTCCGCTCCGTCGCCGCCTCCGCCGCTTCCGTCATTGAAGAACAGGCCCACGCTTATGCCCAAAAATTAGAACAGGCCAACCGTGAATTAGCCCAACGCACCCAAGAACTGGAAGAAGCTATCCAAAACATCCAAGAAAGCATTCGCTATGCCCGCCGCATCCAACGTAACATCGTCCCCCCAGAAAGCCTCCTCAATACCTACCTCGGCAAAGAGAACTACTTCATCATTTGGCGCTCCAAAGAACGTAACGGCGTAGGAGGCGACTTCTACTGGTTTGCCCCCTTTGAAGATAGGTACTTCATCATCGTCGCCGATGGAACTGGCCATGGAGTGCCCGGCGCCTTCATGAGCCTGATCGGAAGCATCTTCTTAGACCAAATCATCAACAAGCGCCGGGTGTGGGAACCCGCCCAAATCCTGCATGATCTCCACATTGAGGTGCGTCAGGCTCTCAAACAAGATTTGGAAGAAGGAACCCCTTCTCGCGACGGCATGGATATAGCCGTTGTCTCTTACTTCCCGAAGACCTATCGGCTCATCTATGCTGGCGCCAACCTGCCCCTCTACTACTGCCTCAAAGGCCCCGACCTGCGAGAAATCAAACCCGACAAAAAACCCATCGGCGGAGAACAGTTAGAAGAAGAACGTTTCTTCACGCAGCACGAAGTACAACTGGAACCCGGCGACTGCTTTTATCTCTTTACCGATGGGCTCGTAGACCAGCCCGGCGGCCCCGAAGGCAAACGTTTCGGCACCAAACGTTTCAAAGAGTTTATCATAGAAACTTACTTAGAACCCTCCATGCCCAAACGCCGCGCCATCCTCAATCAAATCTGGCGAGAGTGGAAAGGCGACCTGGAAGAGCAGGTGGATGATGTAACCGTGTGGGGCATTCGCATACCCGTATGAAATGGATGGGCATAGACCTCGGCCTCCAAACCACCGCCATAGCCATTATTCAAGGCCACTCCTCAGGCCCCTGGACCTTAGAAAGGGTAGAAGTGCTCCCCTTCCCACCTACCTCCGTAGAAGAACGGCTTGACCAATACCGAAGCTGGCTCAAGGAACAAATCCTCAAAGTTTCTGCCGATACAATTGCAGGCGCTTTCGCGGAAATGCCCTTTGTTGGGAAAAATGTGCGGAGTGCCTTGCTCTTGGGAGCTCTGCAAGGGGTCACCTGGACCCTTCTGAGAGAAGCGGAATGGCCTTCCCTGCAGATGTTGGCCCCCGTTCAGGTAAAAAAAGCCCTTACAGGCCGAGGCTCTGCTTCCAAAGCCCAAATAGCGGCCTGGCTCCCCCATTACCTGCTCAACCCCGCCTCCATCCCCCATAACCATCACGCCACAGATGCCATCGCCATAGCCATCGCAGGCGCCCTAGCTCAAAACTCCGCAATAACCCGCAAATTCACCAGCCGAGCCGAAAGATAATTCGGCACCGCCCACCGAACCCCATACACATCCGCTATCCACTGATAAGAAACGACATTGTAGCGCTGAAAAAGGTTGAAAACATCTATGCCAATCCAAAGGGAACGAAGGGTACGCCCCTCTGAAAACAGAATCACCCGGCTCAGCCCCAGGTCTACCCGATTATAAAAGGGCATCTGAAAGAGCGTGCGCTTCTCTATTTGGCGGGGCACCCCAAAGGGCATCCCTGTCCCAAAGACAAACTGAATATTGACCTTGTAAAGGGGATTGCTGGGAAGCTCGTCTTGAAAGTAGAAGGCGAAGCTCAGGCGCTGGTCGCTGGGACGTCGCATCCAGGGAAGCGCCCCGGGTTTTTCTCGGGTGCGCAGCAGGCTCAAACTAAACCACGAGTCGGTACCCGCTAAAAACTCGCCATTGAGCCGCATGTCTAAGCCATAAGCGTATCCGCGGGCAGAGTTGGCCCCATAGTAGCGCAATCGGACATTTTCTATTTCGTAGGGGATAAGGTCCCAGAGGGCCTTGTAGTAGATTTCCGCAAAGTACTTGAGGGGGCGGCCCCAGAGGGTGAAGGCGTAATCTAAGCCGCCGACCAGCTGAAAACTCTGTTGGGCCCGCAAATGAGGGACAAGCCGATAATCAATTGCCCGTAGCTCCCGATAAAAGGGCGGCTGCGCATAAAAGCCTGCTCCAAAGCGGTACTGGAGCTGCGCCGAAGGCTGATAAAGCATTTGCAGGCGAGGGCTCCAAACCAGCTGGCGATTATTAGCCGCATAATGGGCGCGCAGCCCCACATCTAATCGCCAACGCGACCAGCGAAAGGTTTGTTGCACAAAGCCCAGAAGACGCCGGTTAGAAAGGCGCTGGTCCCAAAAGTACTGCTCCTCCAAGCGCACATAGTCGGCAGAGTCCAGCGCACTCCATTCATAAACGCGGTCGCGAAAGGTCTCATACTGAGGACGTATGCCCCAAGAGAGACGATGGCGAAGATTAGGGTCCCAGGCATATTCGCCCCGGTGCTCCAAGTAGGTGGTACTTATATCCAAGTAGTTTCGGGCGTGGCGTATTTGGCTGCCAGCCCCCCGTAGAACTACCACCTCATTGTACAGGCTACTGCCGAGGTTGGTCTGGACTTCGCCCAAGAAGTAGGCCCCCTCCGTATCTATGAGTTCGTCTTCCAAGCTCTGAAAAAAGCTGCCAATGAGGGAAAGCCGTAGGCGCGCAGAAGGTCTATGGGTGAGCGTAAAAGCGCTCTGGCCTGTATTATAACGGAGCAGCTCAGCCCCTGAAAAATATAGATTTACCCGCAGGGCGTAGTTGATAAGCCCAAAGGTCGCCTCCCCACTCTGGGGGAAGAGGCGGTATCGGTTCAGAAGACCCGTAGCCAGAAAGTCTATGCGCCATTTTTCCAGTCCATCTCTAAATCGGGACCAAGAGAGGTAGGCCTGCCCGTCGTAAAAGACGGGACGATATTGGCCTCTAACGGGAAGGGTATTCAGGAGATAGCCGATGGCAAAGCGCCGAGCCCCAATCGTGTAGTAGAGTCCGCCTTTTTTACCGATGAAGGCCAGGCTCTGGCTCAGAAGGCCTATTTCTATGAGCCGCTGGGGCTGGGCCTGACGCTTATAACTCACCTGCAGGACCGACGCCAGCTTGTCTCCGTATCGGGCCTCAAACCCGCCCGTACTAAAAAACGCCTCCTCAATCAAAAGGGGATTGACGAAGCCCAAGCCCTCCTGCTGGCCGCTCCGAGCCGAAAATGGCCGGTAAATCTCTACTTCACCGGCATAAACGAGATTCTCGTCAAAGTTGCCGCCCCGCACCCGATACTGGGAAGAAAACTCATTCGTGGACTGTGCCCCCATGAGCACCAGTCGGCTCTCTAAATCGGGTTTGATGCTGGGCATGGTGCGCAGGGCTTCCGTCCGAATCGGAATAGGCTGTAAAAAGGGACGATCCGGAAGGGCCGTGGGTTTAGTCTTTTCGCTCTGAATTGTCAAAGTATCCGTGCTCAGCTCTCGGCTGCGCAGACTTAGGGTGAGGGGCTCCGTCGCTCCGGATTGGACCCACACCTCCGTCTCTAAGGGATAGGCCTCTACATGGGAAACCCGAAGGCGGTGCTTACCCGCCGGCAGAACTAACAGCAGCCGCCCCGCAGAATCCCCCACATAAGTATGGCCTAAAACTTCTACCTGCGCAAAGGGGAGGGGACGATTCTCAGAAGAAACGATTTTTAGCTGGAGGCGACCCGTTTGAGCCCAAAGCAGGGAAAGAAACCCGAGCCAGAGCCAAGCACCGGGGGAGTATGGCATAAGTAGAAGTACTTTCTGCCCGCGCAAGATACAGAAAGCCCTATCTTAAAAGACCGAACAGCCCAATCACAAGAACCAGGCCCCCAAAGAAAACCTCTAAGCTTCGGCTGCGCAAGCGCTGCGCCCAACGAGCCGTAAGCATACTGACCCCTAAAAGCCCTATGGCCAGAGCCAAACCCATCAGGAGATTAACATGTCCTTTGTGATAATAAGGGAGCATAGCCCCTACCAGAACAGGCATGCTGAGGGTAGCCAAGCTCGTGCCTTGGGCCACATGCTGGTCGTACCGGAGAAAAAACCGAATGAGCGGCACAATGATGATACCGCCTCCCACGCCCGTAAGACCACTTAAAGTGCCCGAAATAAGCCCAATCAAAATACCTCGTAAAGCTTTTTGCGCTCTGGGCACACTGTGTGGAGCAATAGAAGCCGCAGAACGGAAAATCTTCTCCCGGAAAATAAGATAAGACCCCACAACTATCAAAAAACCTGAAAAGATGCGGTTCAGAGTCTCACTGCGGAGGTTTTGCACCCGCGCAGCGACGAGGTATCCCGACAGCAGCACGCCTAACGCAATAAAAAGAGCCAGAAAAAGGTCGGTTCGGCCATTTCGGTAGTAGGTGTAAGCGCTGCCTGCCAGCACAGGGATGGAAAACACAAGCAGGGCGGTGCCTTGAGCCGTGTGGTGAGGATAGCCGAGGGCATACGATAAAAGAGGAATCATAACAATGCCGCCTCCTACGCCCGCTAAGCCGCTTAGGAAACCGGCCGCCGCCCCAATCCCAACCCCCACCAGCCACTCCTGAATGGCCATAAGCCGCAAATATAGGCAGGACCCAATCCATACCCAGCAGAGAGAACCGTCCTGCCCGATGCTCCAAACCTATTCTGTCTCGTCACGGAGTCGCAGTTCCCTCATGAAGGAGCCAAACGGCAGGACCAAATGCTTCTGGCGGGTGCGCCTCCTACTCCCAGAAAATCACAGCACCCTCCCTTGCAGAAGATAACCTCCCTAGGAAAAGTTAAATCTGTCAAACCTACTGCTAATACCAACTCGATGCAAAGAGTTTCTGAATGCGAGTTGGTGGTATTGTGTGGGGCCGCCGCCCCCCCGGGGGGGGGGGGGGGCCCCCGGCGGGGGGGGGGGGGCGCCCCCCCCGGGGGGGGGCCGCCGCCCAAC
>Ga0272445_1001795_pt1 | contig 15811 bp, 18 predicted proteins | sample YNPCB0031_FD_194404 | JGI IMG/M metagenome (GOLD analysis project Ga0272445, IMG submission 194404) | Hot spring sediment microbial communities from Yellowstone National Park, WY, United States - YNP-CB-003-1 | ecosystem: Environmental > Aquatic > Thermal springs > Hot (42-90C) > Sediment... | reverse complement strand
GGGCACGAAATTAAACGGGTCCCCTATGCCTGAATCACCAATAACCTTAGGTCCTCTATGTGGTGGAACTGTGAGTAATAAATCGTATTTGAGCTTCTCGCCTTTTGTTGATACCACCTCTTTATTCTTCGCGTCGACTTGCGCTGGCTCAAAGTTGTATATGTACTCTATGCCTTGCTCTTTGAGCTTTTCTTCAAGTACTTTGTTGATCTCTGGCTGTGCATGTAAATGATCTTGCGGCATGGCTACGACTATCTTGTATCTACCTCTTAACATTCTTACATTCTTCAGGTATGAATCGATCAAAAGCGGCGCCTTACCCGAAACTATTGGACACTTAGGAGCTACATCACTCGTAGCAAACAGCAGAACGATTGTACCGCCCTTAAATTCTGAGAGCAACTTCCTAACCTCCTTAGCGCCTTCGAACGTATAGAATGTGTGGTAATCATCTAAGAGACCTGGGAGAAGAGAGGGCTCGTAAGTAGCGCCTAGCGCAATCACGAGGTACTCATAACTAAATTCCTTTCCAGTTGCCGTATGTATTTTCCGGTTTTTAAGTTCTATCTTCGCAACTGTCCCTTCGCTTCCGAAAAAGGCCTTCACTTTAGGGTCTAGTAACTTGCCCCTGTTGTATACTAAGTTTTCTTCGTCAAATGCAGAAACGATGTAGGGAACAAATCCCGCCTCAAAATAATATTTATTAGATGCATCAAATAGCAAGATTTCTACTTCTCCTTTTACTATTTCTCTCCGCAACTCTCTGGCTAAGCTATTTGCTACAATCATTCCGCCGGTGCCGGCCCCTAAGATCAACACTCTCTTCATCAGCTTTAACCCGAATTAAAAAAGTTAATAAGATTTATTTCTCAATTTTTTGTACTAGAATCTTTTAAATATTTTTTTGGAAACATTCTCATTACATAACCCATATTTAATACACATGTCATCATTAATACATAGCTTCTCTAGTTTGTCAAAGTCAAATGTTCCACGGTATTGTTTTAAAAACTCCATGGCGTTTGAAAGGATGAAAAAGTTATCTGGAGACCTTTCCGTGAGATAGGTGGCTACATAAGCGACGGAGCCTGCTGGGTGGCAAATAAAGACCTCGCTGAGGGTAAATCCGAAATGTTTTACTGCCATCCCAAGTAGCGTCAAATATGCAAGTAAGACTCTACTCTCTACCGTTGTTCCCCATATCTTATTAATTTGTTCCACATACCTCTCATCGCCGCTTAGTACAAGAAGTGCAAACGCGCCCTTTACCGTGGCTTTTAATTCTCTCTGGGGTTGGAAGTATTAGGCGATAGTTAACGAGTTGCTTTACAGCCCTATAGACCGTAGAAGTATGACTCGTTACTCTAGTCACGGCGTATGGCGTATAGGCATTAGGGAAATTCTTCACAAAAAATTAAGAATTTCGATTTGCCTCTCATTCAACGGGGGGATCGCTACCCGCCATATGTGTTGAAGCAAAAAAGGAAAGCCTTCTCCACACGTATAAAACACAAAGAGAGTTTATTAATCTTTTTAGACGCAGCCTGTCGGCTTTGGCGCTCCAGCGACTTTACACGCACCGTTTGCCGGCCCAGACGGGAATAGTTGGTAAATTTGTTCTAACGTAAATCCAGTTTCTTTAAGCAACATCTTAATAGGCGGACAAACTCCATATGTTTCCCATTACTCTCTAAGATATTTCACCACCTTCCAGTGATCCGGCGTCATCTGTTGTATACCTTCCAACTCATGTGCCAACCACTCTGCAACTTTCTCATTCCACACCTATGGATTTTGCAGAAAGCACTCCTCGTCTAGTGTCACTGTAACACCGTCAACGGTATATTCACCGGGACATTTTACCGGCATAGTTGTGCGTTTTTCATAGCTTAAAAATATTATTCCTTTATTTTAAGTATCAAGGACTTGGTAATTAATACCATAATTACTCTTCAACCAATCTATAATTAAAAAGCTCATCTCCCATGATAATATTAGCTATCTGATCCCAGTGAAATATCGTATCGCACTGAAGATATTCACCCTTAATATAGGTACGACAACTCCCTTAGTGCAATCAACAGGCGTCAAACCCAACAGAAACTCTGTTTCAAAACCCCGCCAAGGGATATTCCGCTTAGTTATTAATACGCTTAGTTGTTCGATTTTGTCACAAGAAGAATCTATACGAATTTTTCTATCTAGGACAAATGCTAACTTATATCCCTCCTTGTCAAGTTTAGAAAAAACAAATAAACGATAGGCAGGTATATAAAAATAATCTTCCTCTTCAGTTTGCTGAGAAAGGAAAAAAGCAAGTTGTTTAGGTTCAATTAATTTAAATTGCATCTCTGAATCCTTTGAATATCTGCTCGCCACGTGCCCTGTAGGTCAGGAACGTGCGTGCTATATCAGGCGCCCACATGTACTCTGCCGTGGGTCTCGGCACACCCACAAGGTTTAGGAACGTTGTCCATCCGATTCTGTCTATGAAGTCTCCTAGTCTCTCGCCCGGCTTGGCATGTTCGCGCCAAACCTCGACTACACGCTTAACCACAGCCACTATCTCTTCATACCTAGGCGGATTGGCGGGTAACCATGGTACTAAGTTCCGCGCAAGCCTGGGGCCGCTTCCGCTATTCGCCATCCTCCCTCCAACCAAGATGGCGACGCCCACATCCTTCGGGTCGTAGTCGAAGGCGTCGCAGTTCTCCTTGCAACGGGCGCAGTTGATGCACCTCTCGCCCACAAGCGTAAGCATATCCACCCCATTATTCTGTTTATTACTTCGATTAGCGCTACCCACGCAAATACTCCGTATAATACTAAATCTAGCATAACAACGCCTTCACATCTATTAAAAATCCTTATTACACGGAAAACAGTAACCACAAAGATATTTAAAAAATAGAAAAAATTTATCTATTTTATTTAATTATTTAACTGGGAAGAAGCTTGTGGATATCACGTAGGCAAGTGCTATGATTACAAGCAACGCAATACCATATGCTATGAAGAGGCTCCAGACCTTGTATTGCTTCAATAGGCTGAATCTGGTGTTGATGCCTATCGCCACAAAGGTGAGGCCGAATAGAAGTACTCTGAACGGGTCGGTGCCTCTGCTGACGATTATGGGAACCACGGCTGTTGTCGCCTCGTCTACGGGATTCGGCTTAGCAGCATAGACGGAGCCTGCCAGTTGCAGAATTAGTGCAGATACAACTATCGAAGTGAAGAAGTAGCCAAGGACGAACTTGGGGAATCTGTACCAGAGCTCCATCGGGGACGGTCTCCTCCCGCTGGCAACGCCGCGTCTAACCTCCACGACGAACACCCATATCAAGGCCAGGACAAATGCTATGACGCCGATCCAGATATCTATCAACACCTTGCTCATGACGCCGACGCTCAACGGCGTGTCGACGCCGACTCCGCGTGCTACGATCTCGGCGGAGGCGGCCGCTGCTCCGTCCGTCTTGACGGAGAGCCCCATCCACGCGCCTGCCGCCTCTGGGCTCACGACGCCGGCTTTTACCAGAGATATCGCAACCCAAGGCAGTACTATAAGCTCAACAGCGGCGAAGATAAGTATTGCGGCGGAGACCATGGTGGGGTATATGGCGGGTGCCCCTATGGCGCCTGCCGCCGCGATGGAGGCGGAGACGCCGCAGACGCCAACGCCGACGGAGGCCACTACGCTGAGGTCTGTGTTCTTTGTGAAGAGCCTAAATATGGGGAAGGCGAGCACCATAAATATTGGGAAGCTCATCAGCACCATCGCCAGCACCGAGCCTCCGTACCTAATCCAGTCGGTGAAGAGGATCTTTGCGCCTAATAGAACTATTGCGGTTTTGATGAACCACTCGCCTCTCGCAGACCCCAAAAGCCACTGCGGCACCTTTGGCATATTGCCTATAAGCATACCGACGAAAAGCGCGAGGGTAAATGCGAACTCTGTAGTTACCACGTCGGCAATCGGCTTGTAACCGACTACGAATGCGCAGATCCAGAATACCCAATAGATCACAGAAAATCCTTTTACCCAGTCGCCGAATTTGACGCCGATAAGTCTGGCGGGACCTGCAAGTATTAACATAAGGACTATCCACGCAACTATTAGGTTGACCCACGGCGAGCCGAACACCAGGTTCTTGTTAGGTATGGCGACGGGCGCGGATATGTCTGTCCACTTAGTCCACATGGGAACCCACCCCAAGGCGTCTCTGTAGGCGTAGAAGCCTAGAAATGCGTAGAAGAACAGCGCAAGTCCTAGCCACAGCGCCCACCAATCCTCCTTCTTGTAAAGAGATGACCAGTCGATCTTCTTCTGTTGCTGAGCCATGTCTTTTTCTAAGAGTAGAGTATTAATTTTTTATTACTCTTTTTATTAGGAATAGATGCCGTACACTTGTTATAACAAATGTACACGTTGTATACTTCCGTGGACATCACCCTTACTCGGAGTTGTGAAATTTATAATTGTAGCTGTATTGTTCTATGCAATTGCTGAATTAGAATGGGCAACATGTCAAATATCAAGCCCCGTAAAGCTAGAATCTTGGGGTTAAGATACAGAAAAAGGTGGGTCTTGAGCACTTGCCGACGAGCACCGTTATGCGGAGGAGAAACTGGAGGAAGGGTATAGGATAAGAATATCAAATTTTCTGTTTTACATGTGTACACTGTGCGGCCTGTGTTGACGTCAATGGAGTGTTTGAGATGCATCTGACTACGCTAGAGCTCTTCGAAAAGTGGTATAGAAACTTCATCGATTGTTGATTCAGCCGAGATGCCGCAGCGCCGGGGCAAACGCCGCAACGCAAGATGGCTAGATAGACCTGCAAAAGAGGGGTGTAACTAGTAACAAACTTTATAACTGGTCGGTAGGAAACGCCATGGGTCTCTCTGCCCTTCTTTCTGCCGGTCTCGACAAGATAAATGAGTTTCTCCACACGGCTGAGCCTCTCACCGCCTTCTTGGGCTACAGGTTGGTGGAGCTTTCGGAGGGGGGTGCGTGTGCGGAGTTTGGCATGTCGCCTAACGCCCAGAGGGTGGGCGGGGTCCTCCACGGTGGCGTCATCATGGCTGTGTTGGATGAGACTATGGGCTTCGCCGCCTTGACGCTTAACGACAGCGTTGATCAAGTCACGGTGGAGCTTAAGGTGAACTTTCTGGAGCCAGGCGTGGAGGGGCCCTTCAGAGTGTGCGGCCGGGTGGTGAAGAGGGGAGGTCGCGTGGCTGTGGTGGAGGGAGAGGTCCGCGACGCAAAGGGCAGACTTATCGCCAAGGCCCTCGGCACGTGGTACTACCTCTCTAGACGTGCCGGGAATGTTTATATATCTCCTGAATCCTAAATAGCCATGTCGGGGATTATGTAGAGGTTCTAGACACCACCCTTAGAGATGGGGCGCAGGGCGCAAACGTCTCCTTCACCCTCCAGGACAAGATAAGGATCGCGCTTAAGCTCGACGAGCTGGGGGTGGACTACATAGAGGGTGGGTGGCCCTACTCCAACCCCAAAGACCTTGACTTCTTCAAGGCCATGAAGGAGTACAGCCTCAGCAGGGCGAAGCTGTCGGCGTTTGGGAGCACCAGGCGGAGGGGAGTAAGGCCGGAGAGGGACGAGGGCCTCAACTCGCTGGTGGATGCCGACGTGCCTGTCGCTGTGATTTTCGGCAAGAGCTGGACGCTTCACGTGAAGGACGTGTTGGGCATCACGTGGGAGGAGAACCTCGCCATGATTACGGAGAGCGTGGAGTACCTCAGAGGGCACGGCATGGAGGTGATCTACGACGCGGAGCACTTCTACCAGGGGTTTCAGGAGGACCCCGAGATGGCGCTCGCCTCTGTAGAGGCGGCTTGGCGCGCGGGGGCCCGCGTGGTTGTGCTGGCGGACACCAACGGCGGGACTCCGCCGCATGAGGTGTACCGCATAACGGCAGAGGTGAGGCGGAGGTTTCCGGCGATGCCGCTGGGGGCCCACATGCACAACGACATCGGCTGCGCCGTGGCCAACACTTTGATGGCCGTGGCGGCGGGGGCGCGGCACGTGCAGGGAACAATCAACGGCGTGGGGGAGCGCACCGGCAACGCTGACTTGACCGCCGTCTTGCCCACCCTGGAGCTCAAGATGGGACTGAGAGTTCTGCGGGACGAGCCTCCGCCCGTGAAGTTCAGCCGCCTGCGGGAGGTGTCTAGGCTGGTCTACGAGGCGCTGGACCTCCAGCCGAATCCCTACCAGCCCTACGTGGGGGAGTTCGCCTTCGCCCACAAGGGCGGCGTCCACGCAGACGCCGTCATGAAGGTGCCTCTGGCCTATGAACACATAGACCCGGCTCTTGTGGGCAACAGGAGGGTCTTTGTGGTGTCTGAGATGGCTGGGGGCGCCAGCGTGGTGCTTAAGGCGGCGGAGGAGCTGGGCATCCCGCTGGACAAGCGGAACGACGCCGTGAGGGCCGCTCTGGACGAGATAAAGCGGCTGGAGCGGGAGGGGTACTCCTTTGACCTGGCCCCCGCCTCGGCTATGCTCATATTGATGCGGCACCTCGACATTTACAGAGAGAGGTTTAGGCTAGTGGAGTGGCGGGTCGTGGCGGGGCCCGGCGAGAGGGCCTACGCCGTGGTTAAGGTCTGGGTAGACGGCGAGGAGAGGCTGGAGGCCGGCGAGGGGGTGGGCCCTGTGCATGCGGTGGACGTGGCGTTGAGGCGCGCCCTCACCTCCTCCTTCCCCCAGCTGGCCGCCGTGGCCCTCAGCGACTACAGGGTGGTGCTCCCCACCTCCGTGAGGAGCACCGAGAGCGTGGTTAGGGTAACCGCCGAGTTTAGAAACGGGGAAAGGATTTGGCGCACGGTGGGCGTCTCCACCAATGTGGTGATGGCCTCCATTAAGGCGCTTGTGGACGGCTACGACTTCGCCTTGCAACTAGAGGCCTTGAAAAAGGGCTGACGGCGGCTGAGGCCCAACCTAGCGTCTAGAGAGAACCCTCATGCTGAGAGCCGCGGCGGCCGCCGTTCAGCAGTTGCACGCGTTGATGCGGCCAACTTGGTCGGCGAATTAGCCTCTTGCCGATATGTAGACCCCAGCTACGGCCACGGCCATGCCTATCAGCTGTGTCGCCGTGGGGGCCTCGCCGAGTAGGAGGTAGGAGAGGAGCGTGGTGAGGACCGGCATTAGGGGCAACACCGCGGCGGACCTCCGGGGGCCTGCCTTCTGGACGGCGACGTTCCAAGCGGCGTACGCCAGGGCCCCGGGGACCGCGGCCACGTAGGCCACTAGGGCGAGGACGAGGGGATCGGCCAGGGTTGCTGGCCTGGAGGCGGCGGCGGCCGGCGACATGGCGGCCAGTCCGAAGAGGGAGATCCAGGCCACGGCCTCGACGGGGCTGTACAGCCGATATACGCCTCTTACCAATACGGTATACACGGCCCAGGACAGCGTGGCCAGCGCAGCCAAGAGGGGGCCTAAGTAGGAGCGGACGGCTAGGTACGGCTCTAGGGTGAAGTAGGCCCCCGCCACGGCGGCCAGGGAGCCGAGGAGCGCAACTCCGCTGGGCCTCCGCCGGGCCAGCGCCGCCTCCAGCAACTGGGTTGCCGGGCTCGCGAGGACGACGAAAAGCGACGCCACGGCGGCTGTGACGTAGGCCAGGGAGAAGTATAGCAGTAGGTTGAAGCCTGCGACGCCGAGGAGGCCCAGCAGGGCGAGGCGCCGCGCGGCGCCTCTGTAGGGCGGAAATCTCGCCATGAGGAAGAGAAGCGGCGTGGCTACGGCGAACCTCAGTATAGACATGGCGACGGGGTCTACGCCTCCAGCCACGAGGAAGCGTCCGACGAGGTAGTTGGTGCTCCACGCCGCCACTGAGAATAGGGCGTAGGAGACCCCCCTCATGGCAGACAGCCGGCCTCCGCGGCCGCCTTCTTGATCGCTTCTGCTATCTGTTGAAGAGACACGCGGCTAGTCCCCACGTTGAGGGGGCTTGGGTGGTAGGAGGCGTATATCTTCACGGCGCCGGCCTGCAGAACCGCGCCGTGGACGAAGGGCGTCGGCGGGGCGCCGAAAGTCCTTATAACGGCGTCCCAGGCCACCCGGCCGAGAGCCACGATGACTCGCGGCCTCACGGCGGAGATCTCCTCGGCGAGCCAGGGAGAGCAGTTCCTCACCTCCTCCGCCGTCGGTCTGTTGCGGGGCGGGGCGCACTTCACCGCGGAGGTTATGTAGACGCACCTCAGCTCCACTCCGTCGTCTCTCGACAGGCTGTACGGCTTGTTGGAGAGGCCGAGGCTGTGCAACACCGCGAAGAGGTTCTGCGCCGATCTGTCGCCGGTGAACATCCTCCCGGTCCTGTTTCCGCCGTGGGCCGCCGGCGCCAGGCCCACGATCATCAGGCGGGCCCCCAGGTCGCCCCAGGGCGGCACGGGCCTGGCCCAGTAGGTCTCGCCGCGGAACCTTGGCGGGGGCTTGACGGACTCTCTATAGGCAACCAGCCTGGGGCACCGCCTACACGCGATGAGCCTCTCTAGGAAGTCTCTATACCACGACACCGCCGCGGCGGGGCAGAGATGCGGCTATCTCGGTGAGCCTCTTGGCGATGTGGCTGACGGCGTCGGCGAGGGTAGCCCCGTTGTCGTAAGAGCGGAGGAGGCCGAGGAGCCTCTCCCTGTCCCAGCCATTGAGCCTAGTGACGGCCTCTACCAGCTTCGGCATGGCCCGTGTCACGTTGTCTACGATGGTTATGGAGGCGGCCTGCGCCGTCCTGCTGAGGGGGTTTAGGTCTATTGCGATTACGGTCTTGCCGAGCCTCCTCAACGCCTCCGTCCGGTCGCCGTCTTCAAGAGGGACGAGGACCACGTCGGCGACGTATATCCCCCGGCAACTGACCCGCCTCCTCTCGCTGAAGAGCTCCGGTATGGTGCAGGCGGCGTCTTCGCCGACGCCCAGCACCTCCTCCGCGCCGTGGCGTCTCAGGACCTCGGCAATTTTCTCCTCCCTCTCCCGCGTCCGGTAGAAGAGGTTCACCTCCAGAAGCGCAGGCACCGCCTTGGCCAAGGCCACCACGTCCCCCGGCACAAGCGCCGCCACGTTTCCGTTTACGCTGATGACCGGATGCCTCGCCGTGAGGAGGGCGGCGGCGGCCGCCTCTATGGCCCTCTCGGCGAAGGGCTGGGTGGCCTCGCCGATGAGGTAGTCGAAACACTCGCCCCTTCCGTGGGCGATGAGGCCCTGGAGAGCCACGTACCCCTCCCTGACGCCCTCCACCACCTTCTCCCTCTCCAGCAGAGATCTGTACCGGGGATGCGTCGGCGGAATCACCACGCGGCCGCGTGTCGTCAATGCTTAAAAAACATTACTGCACCACGGCAGCCGCCTTCTGCGGACCAGCTACTCAAGCTTAAGTAACTCTTGGTTGCTAATCCAGCCTCCACGACTCTTGCGGCGTTGTTTTTCCAAAAAGCTTATATATAAACAAAGAGGAAAAGATGTGGAAATTGTTGAGATAGACGGCTCGGGGAGGGTCTACATACCTGCCGAGATTCGGAGACGCGTAAAAGCCAGGCGGTTTAGGTTGAAGGTGACGGAGAGCGGCATTTTGCTGGAGCCCATCGACGATGTCGAGGTCTATTACGGCAAGTTCGGCCCGGCGAGGTATTCCACGGTGGAGGAGATTGAAAGAGCGTTGGAAGATGCCGCGCAGGTTGATCTACGTTGACGTCAACGTCCTCTACTACTTCTTCACTGCACACCTCCAATTCGGCGAGGGCTCCCGGGAGCTGTTGAAGCGGCACCAGGGGAGCCTCGCCACTTCTGCACTTTCGGCATGGCTTCTCTACGTCTTGATACGTAGAGAGGAAGTGGTAGACGCCCTTAGAAACATCGCCGTCCTCCTGCCGCTAGACGCCGAGATACTCGCCAAGGCTCTCCGTCTGGAGAAGCCCAGGGAGTTCGAAGACAGGATACACCTAGCCACAATGCAGAGCTACGGGATAGACACCATATTGTCAAACGATTCCGATTTCGACAACATCGGCGTGGTTAGGATAGCCCCCAAGCCGAGGTAAAGTTTACCGCTCTGCCGCCGCTGAGAAGCACGGCTGTCTCCGGCCCATGTCACTCCTTGTAGTGTTCTTTAGCGGGGAAAAGCCCCTTCCGTACCTCCTCCGCGTATTTAGCCACCGCGTCTTTTATAAGGGTGGCGGCGTCTGCGTAGCGTTTGGCGAAGCTGGGGGCCCTCTCAGAGAGGCCGATCACGTCGTGGAGCACCAGTATCTGGCCGTCGCAGTGGGGGCCCGAGCCTATGCATATGGTAGCCACGTCGACGGACTCAGTCACCTCCTTGGCCAGAGAGGCGGGGACGAACTCCAGCACGATGGCGAAGACCCCGGCGTCTCTGAGGGCCTTGGCGTCTTCTAAGATCTTCTTTCTCTGCTCCTCCGTCTTGCCCACCATTCTGAAGCCGCCCAGCGTTAAGACGCGTTGGGGGGTGAGGCCTATGTGGCCCATCACAGGTATGCCGGCCTTCACCAGCTTCTCCACTATGTGTGCATACTCGGCGCCGCCTTCCAGCTTCACCGCGTCTGCCCCAGCCCTAACTAGGCGGGACGCGTTTCTAAGCGCCATCTCGGGCCCCGGCTCGTAGGACATGAAAGGCATGTCGGCCACCACGAGGGCTTTGGGCCTCGCCCTGGCAACCGCCTCCGTGTGCCTAACCATGTCCGCCGTGGTCACGCCCAGCGTGTTTGGAAGGCCTAGCACCACCATTCCCAGGCTGTCGCCCACCAAGATCCCGTCTACGCCGGCCTCGTCCACTAGGCGGGCCGTGGGGTAGTCGTATGCGGTGATCCAAACGTAGGGCCCCCTGCCCTTGGCGAAGTCCAGCACGGTCTTTCTGCGGGACACTGATTTAAGACGGCCTCTTCTTATAAATGTGTTCGCCATAGTGGGCCTAGGCGCGGTGGGCAGTCTCCTTGCCTACTTCCTGAACTCCGCAGGAATAACGCCGTACGCCGTCGTTCGGACCAGATGCGAGCGGTATCTGTTCTGCACAGAGACGTGCAGAGAGCTCGACGTGGAGGTCGTGCCGCGGGCCCCCCCTCCGTCAAGTATACATTAATCGCCGTGAAGGGGCCCGACACGGCGAAGGCGCTTGAGGCGGCGGCGGGGGTGCCTGTTCTGTTTCAAAACGGCATCGGAGGTCTCGAGATGGCGAGGGAGAGGTTCCCCGACGCATTAGGCGCAGTCGTTACCTACGGCGTCTACCGCGAAGGTTGCAGAGCCGAGCTGAGGGGCGTCGGCGAGGTTGCGCTACCCCGCGGAGCCGGGGAGGTGGCCGAGGCCTTGGAGAGAGGTGGAGCTAGGGTGAGGGTGGTGGACGACATCGAGCCCCTCCGTTGGGCGAAGCTCGTGGTGAACGCCGCCATAAACCCCGTCACAGCCATCTTGCGTGCCCCCAACGGCATCGTGGCGGAGGACCCCTGGGCCCGGGCCCTCGCCGAGAGGCTCGCCTTGGAGGCAGCGGAGGTGGCGAAAGCGGCCGGCTACCCGGTGGACGACCCCGTGGGGACTGTTATGGCGGTAGCTAGGGCAACCGCGAGAAATATCTCCTCCATGGCGCAGGACTTGGCTAAGTGCAGACCCACCGAGGTGGATTTCATAAACGGCGCCGTGGTTAAATACGGCGAGAGGCTAGGCGTCGAGACGCCTTACAACCGCGCCGTGTATCTGATAGTAAAGGCGCTGGAGACTTCATGCGGCTTCTGATCCCCCACCACGTCACCGGCTTCTGGCTTCCTCGGTACGCGGAGGACCCCCTCACGACGGGCTCCCTGGGCGCCGGGCTTCTGCTGGACTACGCCGTGGCCCAGTTTAGAGACGGCGGCGTCTACTACAACGGCGAGTTCCTCGGCGGAGGACCCGGCGTCGAGATCCGCTCGCCGTATCCCCTGGGCTACGGCTACGCGGGCTCCGCAGTGGTGAACATAGCCAAATATGTAAGACTCCGCGGCCTGTCTCTAGAGGCGTTCCAGATGGCACACGCAGCGGAGGTCACCGCGGGGACCGGCCTGGGCGACGTCTTGGCCATATACACGGGCGGCTGCCTTGTGGTGCGGACCAGGCCCGGCGCCCCGGGCGTAGGCGAGGCGGTCGGCTACACCTGTCCCCCGCTTGCCGCGGTTACTGTACACACCAAGCGCCTAGAGACGGCGGCTATGCTACGCGACTTGCGGACGGTGCTTGAGGTAGAGGGGAGGAAGGCCGTGGAGCGGGCTGTGGATGGAGATTTCTACTCCTTTCTCGCGACGGCTAGGCGCTTCTCCACCGCGGTGGGCTTCCTCTCCAAGGAGCTAGACGCAGAGCTGGCGGGGCTTAGAGGGGCAGTGGGGCACTACGCCAAGAAGGGGGTCTTGGTGATTGTAGCAGAGCGGGACCGCGCAGGAGACGTCGCGGAGCGGCTGAGGCGGCTGGGCCCCGTAAGGATCTGCGAGCTGAAGACACGCGCGGTCTCTCCTCTCTAAAGTTCTCCGTCCCCCACGTCGAAGTCGCCGCTGTCAAAAGCCTCTCCGCCCAGCTCCGCCGCATCATCAAGCGTTGCCAGTTGCCCCAGCGCCGCGGCGTAGAGTGCCATGTCTAGCAGGCCGAGCGTCAGCATAAGCGGGAGCACGGACTCGACGGGGGCCAACACCTCTTCGGCCTCCTCGGCTCTGCCTTCGCGCCGGAGCTCCGCCGCCTTCTCCACACGCCCCTTCACCTCCTCTCTCCACCTGTAGAGGACCTCCCAGCCCCTCTCCGTTAGGGCGTACGCCTCCTTCTTGAAGAGGAGGCCCTTCTCCCTACGCTCCACCAGCCCGTGCCCCATCAAAGCGCTGATGACAGCCTCCACGTCGTGCGGCTCCATGTCCACAAGCTCGGCGACCTCCTTGACGGTCTTTGTCCCCGTGGCGAGTGACTCCAACACTGCGTAGTACTCCGGCTTGAACTCCATGGCCGTGTACACAAATCCATTTAAAATGTTGAACCACCTCAATTCGGTGATGTGAAGCAGCTGCAGGCGGAGCCGTGGCGAAGATGGGAAGAGCTGATAACTTTTTAAAAAGCAACGCAAGTCCACACATGCGGCTTTTCCTCGTCGGCCTCATGCTTATACTCGCCGGGTTCCTCCTCGTGTTTATGGCGCCGCTTCTGGCGCTGGCGTCAAAAGCTGAAGTTGCGGCCGCCGGCGGCGCGGTGGGTTGCGTCGTCATCTTTTTCGTACCCATATGTTTCGGCGCTGGCGCCCCCCACGTCGTGTCTTGGGGCCTCGTGCTTGCGGCAGTTATGCTGGTAGTTGCCACGTTGATCCTGTGGTTCATCTCACGAGAGCTGGGCCGAGTAGGAAGAGTAGAAGGACAAGAGCCGTCAAGACAATAGCCAGCGCCATAACCGCCGCGGCCGCGCGCTGGCTGGTGCCGAACACTATGGGCACTGGTCCCACGATAACCACGCCGCCAGCCTCAGCCTTCCCCTCGCCGGTTCTCCAAAGAGACAGCATCAATATCAACACGCCTAAGAAAATCAACAAGAGACCTAGTAGTATCAACTCGAACACCATGTAGGAGAGCTCCGCGGAGTTTTATAAGTCTGATCGACAACCACTCAACACCGTTATGTCTTGACGGAGGCGGCTGAGAACCGCCATGACGAGCCAGGACGTAACCTGGACGATGCGGCGGTTCCTAAAGGTAAAATCGACGCGGCCCCTAACTGTCTTGTATTTCATGTAGGGCGGCACAACCGTGGCGAAGGGGTTGAAAGACGGGGCGGCTCCGAACCGCGGATGGGGCTCTGCCGCCGTTTTTCGGCTGGACGACTTTATATATCGGTCATTACCTCCTTGCATGTCGCTGAAAATCTTTGTGGCTGCTTTTCTCTGGTCGACAATTGGCGTAGCGGCGACTTACGGCAGAGACGTAATTTGGCTAGCCTTCTTCCGCTCCCTCACGGCGTCGCTGATATCCTTAACGGCGAGGCCCAGCAGGAGGGGGCTGGTGCCGGGGCTCCTCCTCGGCGGGCTTTTCTCCGTGTACTCACTGGCTGCAGTATCGGCGGGTGTTGGGACTGCGGCGTATCTCCTCTACACGGCGCCTCTGTGGACAACCGCCGCCCTTGCCCTAACAGGTGAGCGGCCCACGAGGCGGGAGCAGGCCGCGGTGGTCCTGGTGCTAGCCGCCGTGGGTCTAATGGCGTATCAGTCCCTCTCCGGCGCCCTCTCCCCCGTGGGCCTCCTCGCGGGTTTGGCGTCTGGGGCACTCTACGGGCTCTACATCGCCGCCGCCCGGAGGTTGTCGATGTCGGGAGACGAAAAAGCCGCCTCACTAGGCGCCATGCCCTACACCCTCGTTATAACAGCTCCTCTCCTGCCTCTCCGCCGGGAGCCTCCGGGCTTGGAGGCGGTTGTTGCCGGAGTGTATCTAGGAATCTTCGGGACGCTTCTGCCTTATAAGCTCTTCGCCTCAGCTGTCAAGACGGTGAGGGGGTCAAGGGCGTCTGTCATAGCTACGCTGGAGCCCGTGCTAGCCGCCGTCTGGGGGCTACTGCTCTTCGGCCAGGCCCCCGACTCCACTGCCCTCTCTGCGTACGTCCTCATAACTGCGGCCGCCCTGCTGGCTTCGCTGGAGGGCCGCCCTACGCGGGGCAAGTTTCCTTGACGGCGAGCGGACTGTGTCTGCCCGCGTCTAGCACTTCATTGGTCTCCTTGTCGCTGTATCCAAACTCCTTTTGTTGTCAGTTCACTGACAAATCTTTAAAAAATATTTGTCAGAAAGATGACGATGGACGTGGTTGAGAGGATCAACCCGTGGTGGTTTGATCCGCGGTGGGAGGAGCGGGACCGCCACATCCGCCAGTGGGAGGAGGAGAAGGTCAGATGGATGCCCCGTTGGATTTGGGAGCTTTCTCTTGAGCCTCCCTCGTTGAACTTCGTCTACGGGCCGAGGCAGACCGGGAAGACCACCGGCATTAAGCTTTTGATTAGAGAACTGTTGCGGAGCCATCCGCCCGACTCCGTGGCGTATCTCGACTTGGACATACTGCTGTCTCCCGCCGAGATGCGTAGGGCTTTTGAATACGTGGCTGGGAGGGCGGCGCGGCGGGGGGTTAAGACGCTGTATCTCTTCCTCGACGAGGTGACCTCGGTGAAGAGCTGGTGGCGCGTGGTTAAGTACTACATAGACGCAGGGCTCCTCCACAAGGTGGTGATAACCGCCACGGGGTCGTCCACCGTGGGCCTCGTCAAGACTCCGGAGCGCTTCCCCGGGAGGAGGGGCTTGGGCCGCGACGTGGTGGTGCTACCCCTAGACTTCCCCACCTACCTAGCGGTGCAGTCGGCGCAGTCAATGGAGCCGGCGGTAATCAAGGAGCTCTTCGAGGAGTATCTAGAGACAGGTGGCTTCCCCAAGTCTATAAACCGGCATCCAGACGCGGCCGAGGCGTTGCTTGACAGCGTGGTGTCTGAGGCGTATAGACACGGAAAAAGCCCGCAACTACTTAAAGACCTCGCGGCGGCAGTTGTGGAGAGGGTGCCGAGCCCCCTCTCCTACCACTCCTTGGCGCAAGAAATCGGCGTCTCGCACAACACGGTGAGGGAGTACCTGGAGTTCCTATCAGACATATACATGATAGGCATTGCATACGCGGCGGCCGGCTCTAAACCGCAACCGCGGAGGGAGAAGAAGATTTTCTTCCGGGACCCGCTGATATACCGGGCCTTCGCCGACTGGACATCCAAGAAGATAAACGAGGCGGCGTTGCTGGAACACGTGGTGCAGGAACACCTATACCGGA
>Ga0272445_1001794_pt1 | contig 15813 bp, 13 predicted proteins | sample YNPCB0031_FD_194404 | JGI IMG/M metagenome (GOLD analysis project Ga0272445, IMG submission 194404) | Hot spring sediment microbial communities from Yellowstone National Park, WY, United States - YNP-CB-003-1 | ecosystem: Environmental > Aquatic > Thermal springs > Hot (42-90C) > Sediment... | reverse complement strand
TTTGCTAGTTTTTCGGAAAGGTGAGTCTGTGAATCTAGTGGCAGCGCTGTTCGTTCTTCAAAGCCAACTATTCCAGTTTCCAGGAGGGGACATTTTCTCACAAATTTTAACCCTAATAATTTACGCTTTCATATTCATCTCCATATTTTACGGTCAACGGATTCAGCTTTACATCATGCTTAGGGAGGTTGAAGGCAGCCTATACAAGTTGAAATACATTCGAGATGAGGGACGGAGAATAGCCATAGAAACCATTAAGGAGATTGGCAAGCCACAAACAGACCCTACGGCTAGGGTTGACCGCTTCCTGGAATACTTCACCATTACTCCACAAAGCCTTGACCCGGCTGGAATTGTTTGGAAGCTTGAACACATATTGGACGTTAGGGATGCCCGCTTCAAGGATGAGGTTAGGCTGCTCGCCCCAGCGGCTGACGAGACTCAAGCGAACAACTTGGAGAACACCCTTGAGGCAGCTATGGCTTTAAACTACATCTACAAGGTTATAAGGCACTATTATCTGCTTGGTAAAAAGACTTTAAGCCTCTACATCATAATGCAGATTCAAATGATTCTCCCGCTGGTCATGCGGGAAGCTGAAGCCTATGCAAGTGCTTTGAAGGCTTTCGCCTACGGTCAGCCCATTGGCGACGGCGTCGGAGCGCTTGTTGCAGCCAAGCTTATGCATGGTCACCCAATAAGAAAAGTTCCAAAGGACTGTGTTGTAGCTGAGGTTCCCTTTGAGGGGAGAACAGCCTACGTCATAAAGGCTGAGGGTCCGGGCGGCAATGTCGGCAAGCCCGGAGACGCCATTAAGACGATTATTGAGGAGAATGAGGGTAAAATAGCCAACATAATCATGATTGACGCTGCTTTGAAGCTCGAAGGCGAAGAGGTTGGCGAAGTGGCTGAGGGTGTTGGCGCCGCAATAGGCGGCCCTGGCGTGGACCAGTTCAAGATTGAGGAGACCATTCTGAAGTATCGCATTCCAATAAACGCCGTGATAATTAAGGAGGACATTGGCGACGCGGTTTCGCCAATGCGTAAGGAGATTTTTGAGGCTGCCGATAAGGCCATTGAGAGGATTAGGCAAGTGATACTGGAGAGGACCAAGGAGGGCGACAAGGTTATTATTGCGGGTGTTGGGAACACGATAGGCATAGGGCAATGATGTGGCGGGATGATGAGATGAGCAGAAGTAAGAGTAACATGTCGTCTGCGGCGACAAGAATTTCATCCTTCGTCTTAATAATAATATTTATCACTTTAGCTCTGGCTTTGGCGGCGCTTATTCTCGCCATTTACCTATACAACACAGAGCCAACAATCGCTGTTTACTGGCTACTTTTGGGCTTTATAGGCTTAGCGCTGTCAACGTATGTGTTGTTCCAGACGCGGCAGCGTATACTGCGCCTAAGGATTGAGACTCCGCCGATTACCACAACTATTGAGTGTAGGAAGTGCGGTTTCAAGAGCGTTAGGGAGTTCCAGCGGGGCGACTATGTGTTTAAGGAGGTTGAGCCATGCCAGAAGTGCAACGAGAAAATGATTATTACAGCCATTTATCGGGAAGTCCGCGAGAAGGGAAAAACGCCACCTTTCCCCTATTAGGGTTAGGTTAGGACTAGGCATCCATCCTCAACTATTAGGACCGTGTGTTCTGCTTGGGCTACCGGTTTTCTGCTGACTTCTATGAAGACCGGATAGCTCATAATTGCCTTCGAAGCTAAAAGCTCTTGGAAGGCTTCCTTATAATGCTCTTTTGGGACAACGCCTTGAAGCCAACGCTCAGCGAAGGGCAGTGTCTTAAAATTTTCCTCAATGTATTTTAGAAGCTTCTTCGCATAGGCATTTTTAAGCGGCTTCTGTTTCACAAAGCGGAATATTGTGGCTTCTGGGCTGTCTTCCACTTTGCCAACAGCATTCGGGAGTGTTACGAAGGGTTCTATGGCGTAGGCTTCGCCAACCTTAAGCTTTGTGAAGGATAAGTGGGCAACATTTGGGATGGATGTTCCAGCATGCACCAAATATCTGCCAACACTGTGCCCCGTCAAGTTTGAGATAGGCTTAAAACCTCTCGCCTTTATTGTTTGCTCTATCAATGCGCCAAGCCTTGACGTTGACATTTCTGGGCGTATGGCTTCCACAGCCCTTTTCAAGGCTTGCTCCGCCGCATCCACCATTTCACGGTATTCCGGGTTAAAGCATACTGTCACAGCAGTGTCAGTAACATAGCCGTCCACGTGGGCGCCAACATCAACTTTAACAAGGGATTTTTCCGGAATCCTCAGTGTATCGTTGGGCGGCGAAGTGTAGTGGGCTGCCACCTCATTTATAGAAACATTACATGGGAAGGCGGGTTTTCCACCCTTACGCCTAATAAGCTCCTCGGCTTTTTCGCAAACCTCAATTATTGGCATGCTTTCGCGGACAAAATTTTTTAGCTCTTCTCTTGTTTCGCGGAGAATTTTCCCAGACAATCGTAGCTTTTCGAAGGCTTCATCGTCTATGCCTTTCATTTCATGGCACTTTAACCTTTTAACTTTATAAACTAAACAGTATTAAGGGTTTAAAGATTTAGCCTAAAAGGAGGTTTGGCTGTTTGGCGAAAATCACATGGTTTGGGCACGCCTCCTTCAAAATCGAAATTGGCGGCAGAATCATCTTAATAGACCCTTGGTTTGATGGAAACCCAGCCTCGCCCATAAAAGCCTCAGAAATTGATAGGGCCGACATTGTTTATGTTACGCATGACCACGGGGACCACTTGGGCGACGCCTTAAACATTTGTAAGCGAACCAACGCCACCTTCGTTTCAACCTTTGAGTTGGGCAATTATGCCAGCGAAAACGGCGTAAAAGATGTTATTGGGCTTAACATTGGCGGATGCGCAGAAGTGAAAGGCGTAAAACTCTGCATGGTTCAAGCCTTCCACACATGCTCGAGGGGCTCGCCGACGGGCGTTGTTGTTGAGGCTGAAGGCAAAATAGTTTATCATGCTGGGGACACTGGACTTTTTGGAGACATGAAGCTTATTGGACAGTTGTACAAGCTTGATGTGGCTTTACTGCCTATTGGCGGCTTCTACACCATGGGCGCCTTGGAGGCAGCTGAAGCTGTAAGGCTTTTGAAGCCTAAGGCTGTTATTCCAATGCATTACAAGACTTTTCCAGTTTTAGCCCAGTCAGCCGAAGATTTTGTCAAAAAAGTGAAGGGGAAAGCAGCGAAAGTCAAGGTTGTGGTCTTAAATCCCGGCGAAAGCTACCAGTTCTAGTTAGGCTTTGGGCTTGAAAATCTTTGGCTGAAGGGTTGCAAACTCGTCTCCGCCCAAGTGGAAAATCATCCTCGCTTTTTCTAAGTTATAGCCTCCTGCACTTGTGAAGCATTCCTTGTTGGCGTAGGCTTCAACTATTTCGCCCACAAAAATTGTGTGGTCTCCAGTCTGGAATTGGCTGTGAAGCTTGCACTCCAAATGGGCGATGCACTCCTTAATTATTGGTGGTTTAACCCTTCTGGCTGGCATGGGCGTTAATTTTGCTTCCTTAAACTTGTCATGGTCTCTTCCGCTAACCCGCCCGCAATAGAATGTTGCGTCCACTATCTCCATTGTCGGAATGTTTACAACAAACTCTTTTGTCTCATCTATTAGGCTGTGGGAATGTCTGCGGGGCGCTATGCTGACAGCCACAAGGGGTGGATTGATGGATGTCGGCATAGCCCAAGCCAAAGTAATAATGTTTGGTTTTCCATCCTTCCCAACACATGAGACGAGAACCGTGTGCATTGGGTGAACAAGCCTATAAGCATTTGAAGGGCTAACATCAACAACATCCTTTCCGCTCATTTCGTATTTCCTCCCTTTTCCCTAACGTTTTATGTGAAACTTGTCTATTACATTTCTGGCTTTTTCCCGCTTCCTCCTATGGTCTTCAAGGAAACTATTAATCCTGTCCGCCAATTCAGTTTTGCACTCGCCGCATAAGATTTCTCCAGCCTTGCACCGTCTTTCCCTTTCAGCAAGCTTCCCATCGTCCTCCTCAAACATGAATAGGAAATACTGGAACACTGTGCATATGGATGGGTCTCCACCCATTTTCCGCTGTTCAGCCACTGTTGGCTTCCCGCCGGTGAAGGCGTTCCAAACCTTACGCTTAACCACATCTGGCGGGTCTACTGTGAATATGCATGTTTCCGGCTCTGAGGCGCTCATTTTCCCGCCAACGCCCAAACCCGGGAGGAGGCGGCAGTGGATTTGCGCCGGCTTGTAGTAGCCAAGTTTAGGCGCCACGTCGCGGGTTATCCGCCAGTAAGGGTCTTGGTCTATGGCTGCCGGAATCAGCGCTGGAACATTCTCGCCAGTTAGTTTGGCGTGGATGAAGCATGGAGCCGCCTGGATGGCTGGCCAGAAAACCCAACCAATGTTTGTGCTTTCCTGAAAGCCGAACGTGGCCCTTGCCGTCGAATATGTTATGCGTTTGGCAACTTCCAGGGCTATGTCATACAGCAAGTCTATGTCCTGCACATCATAAATTATGAAGGTGTTTTCAGGCTCAAAGCCTAAAGCTATGAGGTCTAAGGAGTTCTCATAGGCATAATTTGTGGCTTCTTTAAGTTCCAACTCGTCCTTAACCAAGAATTTCTCGTCGTCCGTCATTTGGAAATAAAGCCTAGTCTTAAAATGGTCTTGCAAGTGTTTTGTGAAAATCCATGGAACCAGATGCCCCAAATGAACAGGACCGGATGGGCCTCGGCCAGTGTAGAGCACAAATTTTATGCCCTTCTCGTATAGGTCTAGGACAACGTCTAAATCGCGGTGGGAGAAGAAGAGGCCCCTTCGCAGTTGCAAATGAAGCCCGCCAGTGTATTTTGCCAGTTTTTGGATTAATTCCATTGTTAGGGGTTGGGTTCCGAACTCGCGGATTAGTCGTTCGTAGTCAACTTTGCCCCTAACCTCCCACGGGGTGACAACCATCTCGTTTTTTTCTTCGCCGACCAAGTTTTGCACTTTCCGAGCCTTTGTTGGCTTCCTTATACAATTCTTATGAAGTGTATTAAATTTTGTGAGAAACGCCCCTTTTGGAATAAGCTATAAATATACGGCTGGCATTTCCATTTTAATTGTTGCTGGTGAAGGGATGCCCCGCCAATTTCCATAAAGAGCGGCGTTAGATTCTCCTTTAAATGGTATAGCTTAAAAACCCTTCAACAACTCTTATGTAAGCATCACAGCCCACTAAGCGGCTTAAACCATGATTTGGGTGTTTGAAAATGGCTGGTTTGAGGCTTCACGAAAGAAAGGCTTTAATGGCGTTAGAAGGGCTTGGCGGAAAAGCCTCTGTTGAAGACATAGCTGAAAAAAGTGGTTTGGCACATGCCGCGATCATGCGAGCTGCCCTAACACTTTCTGCCCGCAATCTTGTGAAGGTTCATGAGCGAAAATGGAATGTTGCCACACTAAACGAGGAGGGTGAAAATTATGCGCAGTACGGCTTACCAGAAAGGCGACTTCTCCGCGCCTTGTTGAGGCTTGGCGGCGAGGCGGATGTGGACGAGGCTGCCAGCGAAGCTGGCTTGGACGCTAGCCTTGTGCCAATCGCCTTGGGCTGGTTGAAAAAGAAGAATTGGGGGGTCATAAAGGGGAAAAGGTGCGCCTTAAACGTGAGTGCCGAGCCGCCCCTTGGGGATGATGAGAGGCTTTTAGCCAAAATCTTTGAGAGCCGCACCATAACGGTTGACGGCTTAAGCAGAGAGTTGAAGGAAGCCTTGAATGTTCTTCGTGGGCGGAAGCTTGTTGATTTGGAGGAGAAAGTCCACCGCGAATTGGAGCTTACAGAGGAGGGCTGGAAAACCGTCAAGAAAGGCTTGGAAATTGTTGAGGAAGTGACGCAGCTAACCCCAGAACTCATAATCAGTGGACGCTGGAAACGCGTTAAACTCACAAGGTTTGATGTGACTGCGCCTGGACCAGCGGTTTATCCTGGCAAGATGCATCCTTTGCAGCAGATTATAAAGCGTGCCCGCGAAATCTTCTTGGAGATGGGCTTTACGGAGATTCGTGGACCACTGGTGGAGACAGCCTTCTGGAACTTTGACGCCCTCTACCAGCCTCAAGACCACCCAGCCCGCGAGATGATGGACACCTTTTATTTGGCGAATCCACAAACTGGGAGGCTTCCATCCAAAAGGCTTGTTGAAGCTGTGGCCAAAACCCACGAGGACGGCTGGGTTACTGGTTCTAAAGGTTGGCGTTACAAGTGGAGCCCGGAAGAGGCGAAAAGGCTTGTTCTGCGAACCCACACAACAGCTGAAACAATAAAGTATTTGGCTACCCGTAAGAAGCCGCCAATAAAAGTTTTCTCCGTGGATAGGGTTTACAGAAACGAGCAGGTCACATACAAGCACTTGGCAGAATTCCACCAAATTGAAGGCATAGTTGTCGATAAGAGGGTTACACTGCGCGACTTGATGGGAACGCTGAAAACCTTCTACACGAAGTTCGGCATTGAAAAGATAGAGTTTTGGCCAAGCTACTTCCCCTACACAGAGCCTTCAGCCCAAGCTGTGGCTTATCATCCCAAGCTTAAGCGTTGGATAGAATTGTGCGGTATGGGAATCTTCCGCCCGGAGGTTTTGGCGCCAGTAGGCGTCAAATGTCCAGTCTTGGCTTGGGGTGGTGGACTGGAACGCCTTGCCATGATTGAGCTTGGATTGGATGATGTTAGATTGTTGTATGCGAACAATTTGGGTTGGCTTAGGAGGACACCCCTATGCCAGTGATAACGCTTTATGTGGAACGCTTTTCAAGGTTTTTGGGCAAGGCAGTAACTGTTGAAGACTTGACAAGGTGGCTTCCATGGATAGGCTTCGATTTAGAAGAAATCGGCGGAGACTATGTTAAAGCCGAATACAACCCGAACCGCATAGACTTTTGCAGTTACGCAGGTGTGGCTCGCGCTTTGAAAGGCTATTTGGAAATGGAAACTGGAATGCCAAAATACCACGCAGAAAAGCCAAAAACAACCCTCCACATTGACAGTGCTGTTGCCACTGTTAGGCCTTACATGCTTGCCGCCGTGGTTCGCGACATAAGGTTGGACGAGGATGCTGTTGCCGAGCTTATGGAAATGCAGGAGGACCTCCACTGGGGAGTGGGCAGAGACCGCAAGAAGGCTTCTATTGGCATCCACAACTTAGACGCTGTTGAGCCGCCCTTCACGTATACTGCTGTGGAGCCCACAAGCGTCAAATTCGTGCCTCTTGGCAAAGCTGAGGAGATGACCCCGAAAGAGATTCTGGAAAAACATGAGAAGGGGGTAGCTTACCGCCACCTAGTAGACTGGTCGCCCAAATACCCACTTCTAATCGACAGGCATGGGCGGGTTTTATCAATGCCGCCAATAATAAACGGCGAACTAACAAGAGTGGACGCCAGCACGCGAAACTTGTTTTTGGATGTTACTGGTCCAAGCTTTGAGGCTGTGGAGAAAAGCCTAAAGGTTTTGGCAACCGCCCTAGCCGACATGGGAGGCAAAATAGAAAGCGTTACAGTGCATTATCCGGACCGCACAATGGTTTCGCCAAACCTTGAACCAGAAAAGATGAAGCTTAGATTAGGCTATGCGAACAAGATGCTGGGCTTAAGGCTTTCAGAAGCTGAAGCCATAAAATGCCTACAAAAGTGCCGGCTGGACGCGGAAACGGTAGAGAAAGGCGTTTTGGAGGTTTCTATTCCGCCATATCGCGTTGACATAATGCACGAGATAGACTTGGTTGAGGAAGTTGCCATAGGCTACGGCTATTATAGGCTTGAACCAACAATACCCGCCACAGTAACCGTTGGCGAAAAACACCCAGCCAACCGGTTGGCAGACACTGTCCGCCAAATCATGACTGGTTTGGGCTTCTTGGAAGTTATAAACTTCACATTAACAAACGAGCGGGTCCACTATGAACTTATGAGGCTTAAACCCAAAAACCCAGTGCGCATCGCAAACCCAGTTTCAGCCGAATACACCATTATGAGGGAAATGCTCCTTCCAGGACTTTTGAAGAACCTTGCCGAAAACAAGCATGAAAGCTACCCGCAAAGGCTTTTCGAGGTGTCTGACGTGACGAAAATAAACAAGCGCCTTGAAACCATGTGTGAGAGACGCTTGCACTTGGCGGCAGTCACATCCCACTCAACAGCGAACTTCACAGAAATAAAATCCATATGCGAGGCACTTCTAGCCAACATGGGCTTGGCAGACTGGCAAATAAAAGTGGCGAAACACCCAAGCTTTCTGGGTGGAAGAACAGCCGCCATAAGCATAGGCAAAAGGCAAATTGGGGTTCTAGGCGAAGTCCACCCGCAAGTTCTAAACAACTTTGAAATCGAAAACCCAACAGCAGCCCTCGAAATAGACCTAGAATGGCTGCTGACGAGAAAATCTATCTAGAGAGGGGTATCCAATTTAACAGCCAAACAACCCCTAAAATTGACGTTTTCACAGCATGAACTGCTTTAATGTCTAATCATTTTTGAAAGGCGCTTTTCTATCTGCAACTTTAAACATTCTAAGCCATTCTCTATCAGATAAAAACAATCCAGAGTATACTCCAGCATAACAGCCTATTCCACATCTTTCGCATATGGGTTTAGCACCATTCCCGTCTATGCTGGATATAACGCACGGCTGCTTCATTTTACCGCTACTGTCCAAATTTATGAAAAACCATGTGGGGCATTTTGCAGTCCACACGCCACTCCTAAAGAGGTTTAATTGCTTCGAGGTGTTGGCAACAAAATCTGGATATTTCTCCTTTATTTTTATCAGCCTATCTATTACGCTGTTTCTCAATTTTCCATAAGGCAACCTCAATTCATCATCATAAGAAAAAGGTGTGTGAAATTGAAAGGTTATGGCTCTTGCGAGGCTATACCATTCATCAACAACCCTTTCTACGCATTTCCAGTTCAGATTGTTAATGGTCATGTTAACTGTGACCTTCGCCTCTGGATGTTCCCTAACGTTTCGCTTAACTTTCCGGTATACGCCAGCGCCTCTAATTGCATCGTGAACGCTTTCCGTTCCATCAATTGAAATGAAATATCCCACGCCAAAATCAATTAAGGGCACTGTTCCATTTGTCACCACAGTAACATAACGCCCCTTCATCTCTTCAACAACAGCCTCAACAACTTTTGGTCGCAGAAGGGGTTCACCACCTGTCAAACTAACGGCCACCACATCATTCTCTCTGAACTTTTTTCTTACGACATTTCGCCATTCATCGGCACTCAACTCTTTGTGCAACGTTCTATTAAGCCACCAATAACAATGCTTACATTTCAAATTGCAGAAATTCGTGATATCCGCAGAACCAAATATAGGCATCTTCCTCTGAAAATATTTAATCTGAATTATTTTAGAGGCAACTTTCGCAATACCCGCCAGTTTTTTCAAGAAAATTTACCTTCTCTTCTGCTTCTTTCCACCGCGGGTTCTTCTGGTCTGATATCCCCTTGCCCTGCTGCGGCGGGCACTCTCTTTGGCTTTTCTACGGGAATCCTGCTCCTTACTCATACCCTTATCCTTCCTAACAATTGACAGCACCCATGCACAAAAACCTTCTGCTAAATTCTAGAGGGGAAAGGGGTAGAGAAAATAAGCTCAAATTTCCAAAAAGCAGACGTTTTACAGAATCATGAGTTCCATTGGGATCAGTTTTCCGCTTATCGGGTCAACCTGCAAACCCAACAGTTCTAGCGTTGTCACGCCCAATAGAATGGGTGTGCGCTCATCCGCAATGGCAACAATCGATGTTACGCCTTCGCCGTTTATGGTTATGTAGGCTTCTGAAACTGGAAACTCCACAACACTTCCATCAGCAGTCTTAAATTTACGCCTTCCCAACTCCTTCAGCTTAAGCCTCTCAGCAATGCTTTTAGGGATAACAGTGTAAATTGCGCCAGTATCAACAATAAACTCCAACTCCGCCTTCAAATCACGGTCTAATGGATTGGCAATAAAACCTCGAACCCTAACGTAACCCATCGCTACAACCGTGATATATTAAGGTTAATCAGCCATAAAAGGTTTAATAGCGGTCCTAATAGTGTTAGCCATCACACTCGGCGTAGTTTTCTATCAAAAAGAAAAGATTTGCGTTCACTTCACCGCCGAAACCAAAATCTATAGAGGGGGCAATGTATTTGTGGTTTTTCAGCAAACACAAAGTATAACTTCACTCTTATCTGCCAAAACAGCAACGTTTAATTCCGTAAAAGGATTTTAAACTATTTGGCGATGAACCGCTTTTACGCGAGCCTTCCATAATCCCGCCGGGATAAATCCATGCCGACGGACCCAACAGAGCAGCCAGCGTTCAATAAGCGCTTGTTGCTGTGAAGGCGGGTTTACCCAAGCATGGGACACCGGCGGGCGCGGGCGCCAAAACTCCCACGCCGGAGAGAGCTTAACCAAGGGGAGCGTACGGCTCCACGATGAAGTTAAGTGATAGGTAACGTGGGAGACAACAAGCGCCCGCGAAACAACTTTTAAGTTTATGTTTGGCGTAAATGTAGAAGGCTTGACCAGTCTTGGACATAGAAACAAAAATCGACCTGATTAAAAGACCGCCAACCGAAGAAATTCTCGTGGAAAGCGAGTTAAGGGAGCTTTTAGAAACCAATGAGCATCCAGGACACTACATAGGCTTTGAAATTTCCGGCTTATTACACCTTGGAAACCTTGTCATGTCGGGCTTCAAAATAAACGATTTCTTGAAGGCTGGTGTCCGATGCCAAGTTTATTTGGCGGATTGGCACAGCTTCATAAACAACAAGTTCGGCGGAGACTGGGATAAAATCCTCCAAGCCACAAAATACTACGCCAAAGCCTTCCAGTTCTTCTGTCCAGGCGTAAAAATCGTCGTCGGCTCGGAGCTATACCACAACAATGATGAGTACTGGCGAAACTTGCTAAAATTTGCCAAACACATGACTTTAAGCCGAACACTCCGCTGTCTAACCATAATGGGGAGGAGCGAAACTGAAAAGCTGGACTTGTCGCAGTACTTCTATCCGCCAATGCAAGCCGTGGACATAAAAACCATAGGCGCCGACATACCCCACGGCGGAATGGACCAACGCAAAGCCCACGTCTTAGCCCGCGAAATCTTCCCAAAAATGGGATGGAAAAAGCCCGTGGCGGTGCATCACCACCTGCTCATGGGAATAGCAGAGCCAGCCAAACTCAAAACAAAGGACAAGCTTGAACAGGTGATTGCCAGCAAAATGAGCAAGTCAAAGCCTTGGACAGCCATATTCATCCACGACAACGAAGAGCAGATAAGGGCTAAATTGAAAAGGGCATGGTGCCCAGAAAAGCAGACGGAAATGAACCCAGTCTTAGAAATAGTCAAATACGTAATATTCCACGAAACAAAAGCCTTCACCATAGAACGCCCATCCAAATACGGCGGCACAATAACCTTCGAAAACTATGAAGAGTTGGAAGAAGCCTATAGAACGGGGCAACTCCACCCACAAGACCTGAAGAACGCCGTAGCAAAGGAACTAGCCAAAATACTGGAACCCATAAGGCGGTATTTCGAAACAGACAAGGAAGCCAGAGAAAGCCTAGAAGTTGTGAAAAAGGCGGAAGTAACAAGGTAAAAGGGCTTGTCAACCCGCCTAAAAGAGAAGGAAGAACAAATCCTACAAGTTTTAGAGCAGCTAGCCGAAGAAAACAGAAGCGGCAAGCCAATAATTGTTGAAGGACAAAAGGATGCAGAAACTCTAAGAGAACTTGGCATAAACGGACAAATAATATTCGCCAAAACCGGCGGAAAAAGCCTCCTAGATGTAGTTTCAGAGATTGAGGTGGCTGGCGCAAGCGAAATCTTAATGCTCCTAGACTTTGACAGAAGAGGCAAAGAACTAACAGAACGCCTAAAACGGCACATAGAAAAGGCTGGTGTAAGGGCAAACATGTATTATTGGCTTAAGCTTTCCAGCCTAGTTGGCAAAGAGGTCAAAGACGTTGAGGGCTTAGCAAAATACATGAAAACATTAAAAAGCAAGATTGGAGATTCATAAAGGTAATATATATCGAAAATCTTATTAATTAATCTCGGTGTTGAGAGGCACAGTTCTCTCATCACAATAATTAGGCTAATAAGGCATAAATCATGAATGGAGGTGACGCTTACGGGTTCATCACAAACCCTTACAGTAAAGTATGTAATACGCGCAAAATTCGAAATAGAAGGAGTAGTTGAAAAACCAGACGTTATAGGAGCAGTTTTCGGACAAACAGAAGGCCTCTTCGGACCAGAACTAGACCTAAGAGAACTCCAAAAATCCGGGAGAATAGGAAGAATAGAAATCGAACTTCACTCAAAAAACGACAGAACCACAGGAACCATCACTATTCCAACAAGCCTTGACCGCGTCTCAACAGCCCTTTTGGCAGCCAGCATAGAAAGCATAAACCGCGTTGGACCATGCGCAGCAAAAGTAACCCTAGAAAAGATTGAAGATGTTAGAGAAACCCGCCGAAAAGCCATAATTGAAAGGGCTAAGGAAATCCTCCACAAATGGACCATCGAGTCCATGCCGACCGTGGATGAGGTTTTCAAGGAGCTGGCTGAAACCCTAAAAGTGGCGAAGGTTGAGAAATACGGTCCAGAGGAGCTTTCAGCAGGACCAGAAATTGACAGCGCCAAAGAGATAATCCTCGTTGAGGGAAGAGCCGACGTCATAAACTTGCTGCGTTGCGGAATCCACAATGTTATAGCCCTTGAAGGCGCAAAAGTTCCAGAAACAATAAAGAAATTGTGTAAAGAAAAGGAGGCAACAGCCTTCCTCGACGGAGACCGCGGAGGAGACCTAATCCTAAAAGAACTATTGCAAGTAACCAACGTAAAGTATGTGGCTAGAGCCCCCCGGGGAAAAGAGGTTGAAGAGCTAAACTGCAAGGAAATCTTTGAGGCTTTAGAAGCCAAAGTCCCCGTGGAGGAGCTTTTCAAACCGCCAAAACGGGAAAAACGCCGAGTGGAACTTCCAAAGGAGATTGTTCAAATAGCCAAAGAACTGGACGGCACGTTTGAGGCTGTGCTTCTAAATGAGAAACTTGAGCCAATCGAAAGGCTTCCAGTAAGCCAACTAGCCGAAAAACTCCAGCAAGCCAGCGGCGTTGACACCGTAGTCTTTGATGGCATAATAACCCAGAGAATAGTGGACATAGCCAGCGAGAAAAACATAAAACACATAGTCGCATCGCGCATATCAGAGGCTGTTAAACCGCCCCTAAATGTGCAGCTTACAACCTTCTCAGAAATATTCGAACAGCCAGCCTAGAAAAAGTCTGTAAGCCTCCTAGTTTCCCTTTCCTTGTCGCTGGCTTTACCCGCCAACAACTGCTCTTCAGTTATGCCAAAACATTCGAGGACTCTGGCGGCTGCCGGCGCAACCTGATTAGTCACGTAATATTCTATGTCCACCTCGTCGTAGGAGGCGAACATGTAGGGCTTAACCCTCTCGTATAGGCGTCCCGTTCCAGCGACAACAACGTAGCCAACCTTGTCGCCCATGGCAAGCTTCCAGCCCTTCTCCATCAACATTCTGGCAGCCTCGACATGAGGGGCCTTAACAGCATATTCTTCAACAGGCTTCGTTAAAGTCTTCCAAATTATTAAATCGCGGTAGGGAACACGCCTCTGCCTAAGCTCGTAGATAAAATGTTGAACAAACCTTGCAGCCTTCTGGGGAGACTGCTCCTTCAAAATTATTTCCAAAACCTTTTCTTGGACATTTTTGGCTACTGCCGCCCAGTCTCCGCGGATAACCTCCAAACCAACAATATCCAACCGCCCATCGGGAAGAAGTCCAGCATAACGCTTTTTGGCTTCTGTGAAAAATATGCGCGTGTAAACCTTATCAGGCTTAATCTCCAAACCAAGCTTCTCATAAATTTTTGCGGCAAGGCGCTCAACCTTTTCTGGCTCATACTTTATGAAAATGCTGTCAGTATCTCCATAAACAACCGTTAATCCCTCCTCCTCAGCCATTTTAATAGCTGTCAAAATCGTGTGCCTGCCCCAGGCAGTTGCGGCTTCAGCAACGGGCTTAATGTACCATCTCGCACCAACCCAGCCAGCATAACCATAAGAAGCATTTGTAATAACCTTAATAGCCTTCTGTCTAGCATCCAAAACACGGTATTCAACACTGTCGGGTGAGCACCTCTTCATTTGGGAGCGAACTTCGTTTCTGACACTAATAAGATGCGACAAAACCTCCTTGTAAAACCCCGGCGGTTCTCTCCTAAACTTATGCTTAACTTCTGGCGCCTCATAAACCCCGCATGGCGGAACAGGCTCTTTAGGAGCCACATAAGTGTCCGGCGAAAGGTTGTAAGTTATCATAAGGTTTGGATACATAGACGCAAAGTCCAAAACAGCAATATTCTCATGCACGCCGGGCTTAGGACTCAGCACTATGGCTCCGGCATACGGCCTGTAAGGCTGTTCAACCCTTTTAGGTACAAGCTCGCCTATTTTCTGGGCGTGCTTAATCAGGAACCACTCAACCCTAAAGCCCACAGCTGCGGTTCCAACATGGTCTAGAGGCAAGCCCACAAGACTTGAAAGCTGCATGGCAAAATCCAAAATGGCATTGGCTATACCCATAATACAACGCGTATTCTCCATAGAAAACTTCTTCAAGGTTTCACGTTTAGCCTTGTCATCCCAGTAGTCGGCGAAATCCACATCCTCAATCAAAACGCGTTCTTCAATCTTCATAACTCCCAAGTAATCAGCCAAATTCTCCAAAGTCTTAACCTTCACGTCTGGAAACTCGTCTGCAAAATCGAAAATGTCAATGTTCGCCCTCCCAGTAATCGAGACATGCCCATAAACACTCGTGTGCGGCTCAGTTTTAGCCCTATCAATAGATAGGCGCAAACCAAACCTCTTACAACGCTCATTAAGGTAGGCCCAATCCTGCCTATTAACCCCGTAACCAACAATGATGTCGGGGTCAGAGCTTCGAACATAATCCATAAAAGCCTCGAGAACAGGCTTATCGTTCCTATCATCGCCAGCAACAAACTGTTTTTCCTCACCGCTGTTAGTCGCTACAGAAATAATGACAACGGGGTTTCTGTCAGGCTTTGGTGCTCCCTCCCGGCTATAACAAATTGTTGAAAAACCCAAAACCCTCAAGTTTGGCACTTCTGCCCTTTCAACAAATTTTGGAGGAGAAGCAGCCACATAAACGTGGTCCACCTGCAAATCAACATTTTTCAATTCCTCTGCAACCTCAACCTCATGCCACCCGCATGGAACAACACCATTGTCAATTAAGTAGCGCATAGAATACCTAATATCATCCTCAAAACACTCCTTCACGCCATCAATTTTCTTTAAAGCCTTAGCATACTTCGCCATAACATCCGGGTCGCGGCAATAAACCTTCAAGGCTTTAACAGGCTTGCCAAAAAACTTCCTGGCAACAACCTCAACATTAACGACGAATGGAAACTCCGCCTTTCTAGACTTAATTTCACTAGCAACCCTTGCAGGGTCAAAACCCTCCTCAACAACAGCATAAAAATACGAAAGAAAACCCCTATCAATAACCAAAACTCTACTCCCAGAAGAGTCCACACCCCAAAGCCAAACCTCAGGCTCATGATCCTTAACCTCATAATTCACATCCAACAACCAAAACATAACCTTCACGCCACCCAGCCTCCACTCGCACATGATTTAGGTGTCATGAGCACTTTAAATAAGGTTTCCATAAAGTGGCGGGTCCGCCGG
>Ga0272445_1001791_pt1 | contig 15833 bp, 17 predicted proteins | sample YNPCB0031_FD_194404 | JGI IMG/M metagenome (GOLD analysis project Ga0272445, IMG submission 194404) | Hot spring sediment microbial communities from Yellowstone National Park, WY, United States - YNP-CB-003-1 | ecosystem: Environmental > Aquatic > Thermal springs > Hot (42-90C) > Sediment... | reverse complement strand
TTCTTTCGGTTTGGGTTCCTCTCCTAGTTTTTAGATGCTTGCCTTCAATTTAGTTTTGTAGGTTTATTAGCATATTGTATATGTATGCTTTAGCTGACAATTCTTTAGTTATGTTTTCCATGCTTCTAGCCATTGAGTATTCTCCATATAGGCGTTTAAACGTTGAGAATACTGTTCTAGCAGCCCGGCGCCTACCGTAACCTTTCGCTCGACCCCCACGCTCTCTCCCAAAGAGTTTTAAACATTATGACTGAAAAGTCCAGTGAAACCCTTCGATCCGCCTGTAAGGCATGGAGAATAGGTATCGGACAACATTTAGAAAACAATATATCCAAACGTAATCTTAAATGGACGCCCAACCTCACCATCATTCATAACATTTAAGCTCATAATCGTCAAGAAAATCTAGGCTAAGCAGGGGTTCACCGCACCTAATAAGCCCTTCATCAACAGCACCCCTAATCCATAAAAGAAAGAGATTAATTAAGCCACAAAGCAAAAGTTTCCTCTTCTAATGTGTTTTCTGGGCTTAAGAAACCCTGATCCGATAGCGATAGTAGTCTGCAAGCATCCAGTTTTCAGCGCTATACTCACCATAACGACTCAGGAAAAGCACGATATCCCCGTTTTCTCGATCCTGGTAAATTCTAAAGTTAGAAAGCTGGAGAGTTAGAGGTTCATTTGGCGCTCGCTTATCAATGATTCTAATAGAATCGCGCTTTAAAGCGAAGAATGGTTCCTCTTGAACCTCAGCGATTACAAGAGGGGTTCTTGGAAAGTTGCCCCTGGGACGTATACCCTCAATGCATAGATTCCCAATCCAGTAGAGATTGCCATTTTTTATGGAGCGGAAAAGCACAGATCCACTAGAGCTTGATTCAATAGGCTCACCATCATCGCAAGGTAAGGGTACAGGTTCACTCCAAGTTTCACAGTGATCTTCTGAGAAACTAACCCATTTATACCCAGGCTTCTCCGGAAAAATACTGTTATCTCCCCGCATAATCATAGCGAACCTTCCATCCTTCAGCTCAGCAACGGTTGGTTCAGAAAAACCACGCGAAGTCTTCTCTAAATCTGGAAAAACCGGTTTACTTATTTTCCATTTAATTGTGCCATCATCACGGTAGTCTCCAAGAATATTGACTACTATGTTTGCTGGCGCCCAGCAGCCCCTATAATGGACGGGTTTACCATCTTTATCCAAATATGTGCTTTGCGCAGGGAATACAAGCCGCCCCTTAGAAGTTTTAATTGGATGGCAAAAGCTAACGGCAATTCTACCTGGAAAGTCTATTTCTAAAGGGGTTAATTTAGACCAAGTGTTCGTCATAGGATCGAAGATTTCTTGAACGAGAGAAACTGTGAGAAAATGCACGTCTGGATGAAACTTATTGTCTGGATAAAATGACCTGTTAATTATAACTATGAGCTTTTCATTTTCAGGGTCGAAGAGAGCTGCTTGTTCACCATATCGGATTTTACCACCTTCAGTGTTTTCGCTCTTAAGGTGGAGGGTGGGCTGCGTCCAAGTTCTACCATTATCGTAGCTAAACATGTCCATGTAATCATCATAAGTGTCTGAGCAATCTACTCTTCCAAACCTATGGATGAGAATTGGTTTATTTTTTGAGATGTATGTTACGAATCCGGGTATAATCGGTCGACCCCTCTCATCACATCCTAAAAATCGCTTTCTCCACACGGATACTTTCATAACCTTAACTCCTCACCTTTCCTTTCAGGCTGTTACATCATAGAGGTTCATGTCTAACGCGTCTTCCACAGGTCTTCCCGCAAAGAAGTCTTCTAGAGATTTAACAACTATTTTTCCTATCATGTGATAACCATAGTATCCAGCTCCCGCCACGTGAGGAGTGACATAGACATTTTTAAGAGCTCTAAGTGGACTGTTAGAGGGTGGAGGCTCAGGCTCCGTGACGTCTAAGAAGGCTATTATACGCCCTTTACTACATTCCTCGATGAGGGCATCATGATCTATTATTCCTCCCCTCGCAGTATTTATCAGCACAGCTCCATCCTTCATTCGTTTAATCTGATCGCGGCCTATCATATGGTAGGTCTCACTTGTTAAGGGAGCATGTACGCTTACAACGTCAGATTTTTCGAAAAGATCATTTAACCCTACTCTTCTAACTCCTAGCCTACCTGCCTCCCACTCTGAAAGATACGGGTCGTAAACAAGAATGTTAACGTTAAACGGTTTAAGAAGCTTTATAACTTCTCTACCAACCACGCCTACTCCGATTATACCTACGGTGGCACCCATAAGAAATTGACCATTATCCGGTATTTCTCGGCTTCTCCAAACACCCCTCTCCCTGTAAGCTTGTATATGATCAAACCAGCGTCTCAAAGCCATGATCATCATACCCACAGTAGATTCAGCCACATTGTAGGCTATAGCCCTCCTACAGCTTACAACACATATATCGCGGGGTATAATATACTTCTCAACTACAGATTTAGTCAGTATTGGTCTAATAGATCCGGCGGAGTGAACGATTATCTTAAGCCTATCTGCCTTCTCGAAAACTTCATCCGTCAGCTCCGGGCTTCCCCAGCCAGTTACAAGCCCATCCATACCAGTTATGATTTCAGCAACCTCACTTGAAGAAAGGTTGCGATCCTTAACGTTAACCGTCACATCGAAAAGCCTAAGAAACATTTCAAAGTCTTCTTTAGTGAAGACCCTTTCTGTATGGGTTTTAGTTGGAATGTAAAGTATCCTACGCTTAAACATAACAAACCTCCCCCTCTAAATAGACTTCAAAATTTCCTTAATGTAAACTAGGTCTCTCCTAGCCTGCTCCATTATCTCTCTAAGAGGCATATTTTTGTATTCGCAGTGCACTGATACAGGTCCTTTAAATCCCATATGTTTGAGTATTTCAAACACTTTCCCCCATGGAACCAAACCTTCACCCATTGGGACAACGCGTACAACCCATCTTCCACCCTCCTTAAACCATCCAAAGTCTTTAACGGCCACCATTCGTATGTGACCCGCCAATATATCCATACCCATAAGCCATCCGGCTAATCCACCCTCAACAACCATGTGTCCCGGATCAATATAGGCTCCGATGAGGTTTGGATCAAAATCTTTTAAAATCTCCCATAAAATGGCTGGTTCAGCTGACATATACATTCCGGAATGTGTATGCACACCCGCAGTTACATTATACTTTCGGCTTAGCTCCTGAAGCTTCCTTAGCTTTCCACATACGTCATTTATCTGGCTTCTGAGGAAACCAAAGCCTTTATATGTCCAGTATCCAAGCTTCAGATATTTGACACCGCATTCTGATGCTGCCTTAAAGGTTTCCTCAGCAAAAGGCTCATTTGCATCCGTTATAGAAGTTGTTATCATTGGGACTGAAAGGCCTTTAGACTCCAATATTTCTATGGCTTCTGAAAGCTTTTCCTTAACTTCTTCCGGAGTTATGTAACCTCCAGGTCTAACCGTTAAGTCTACGCCTTCGAAGCCGATTTCAGCCATCGCTTCACCAAATTCGGAAAGTGGAAGATTCTGGAACATCTTTGCGAAAACTATAAGCTTCATAAAACCACCTTAAAACATTATTTATCCCTAAAGGCTTAATCCTAAACCTACAGTATTATTTAGGCAACCTGTTTCTATTACACCATTTTTAACCTTGAAAATTCCCGGATATTTTTCCTGGACTTCTGGGAAAGCAAACGGTAAATATTGCCTAGCGTTGTACTCAAAGCCTTTTATCGGGTTTATTCTAGCGGCGAATCCAGCTGAATGAACTAAGGCTAAACCTGGACACGTTAAGTCTTGAACACTGTATGGTACTTTAAGATCCTCAGCCTTAGCTACCAGTAAAAGTGCTGAGCTATGGCATTTACAGGTTTTCAAAGCGACCCCTGTCCATCCAAGTTTCATGGCGAGATCAAATGTTTTAACGTCTGTAACCCCCTCATCCGCTAATACTGGTTTAACTTCAGATACAGGTTTCATGTCAAACATGTATTTGGCTAAATCTCTGCTGACAGGCTGCTCAACATAAAGTATTCTCTTAAATGCTTCAGGAGTCTCTTTTTTAACCCTCACAAGATAATCTAGAACAGCGTCTGGAGATGGATGCATCTCGTTAGAGTCTACAGACAAGTAGAACTCCTCCCCACCCTGTCTTTTAAGCGTTTCAGATATCACCTCGGTGACGGCTTTAGTTCTCTTAACATCCCAGTCTATGTCATTTCCCCGAAGCTTTATCTTGAAGCAGAAGAGCCCATCCCTCTCAATCCACTCCTCTAAGCTCACAGGCAACCCATCCCGAGGGTCTTCAGCATCAACCTCATCCCTCGTAAGCTTATCTAAGCCCCCAACAAGATGAAAGATGGGCATTTCTTCAGCGTAGCTTCGCCTAATGTAGTCTGAAATGTATTTCCCCTTAAATCTGGGACCTAAGTATAGGCTTAAATCGTGGCTCATATATTTTGGCCCGTAACCATCGTAGCTACATATGTTATTAACCTTCCCAAAACCATCATGTATAGCTGCATCTATAGGTGAAACAGCTACAAGAGCCGCTAACAGTGGAAGAGGCTCTTTAAGCCGCAGCTCCTCAGATACCTGTTTTGCGATTCTAGGAATCTTCTCTTCCAACATCATAAACAGGTCTATTGGATGCCTATACTTTACTCCCCCTTCCTCCTCAACCATTCTGCTAAAGCGTTCAGCTACAAGCTTCATAGCTTCAAGCTTTACTTCACCCTCTACTCTGGGATTTGGAAAAGCCCACTCGTAAGCCAACGGCATCGAACCTATCCCTTCAGCAGTTTTCCCAGCCATATTTCTAATAGTAGCTTTAGCTATTAAAGATACGGATTCTGTTACAACTACGCTTCCAAATTTTAAAGGAACCCTCAGCCTATGAGTTCTATAATCAAGGTTAAGCTTAACTACGCATATATCCGTATCCATAAATATATTTTAGTTTAAAGCCTTGTATAAAAGTTACTTATAATTTGAAATGGCGCAGCATTAAAATATGAAGGGCTTTTCATCTGAAACTGCTCGAGACATTTCTGTTGCCTGATTAATTTTCTTGTTTATTTTCTCTCTGTGGGTTGGGGACTTATTGGGTGGTGAGGCCCTGCTTAACCTAATCTTTCTTGAATGATGGTGGGTTAGGCGCCCATCCAATAATACAACATGATAATAAACCTATAAAATTGAGGGTAGGCGGCTGAAAACTGAAGAATTAAGCCACAAAGTTATTTTTGTCAGTTACTTCACGTTTTTGAGAAGCTAGCTTCGCTTTAGCTTGATTCAACGCGCTATTTATTTTTATCCAGTGGCTTCCCTTCCAGTATACTTGTCCACACTTGCTGCAAACCCAGAATTCATTATGGATTCTATAGGTTGATGGAGGAATTTTATCTTTAACCGCCTCTTTATTGATTGGCCTTATTTCCGCATTACACTTTGGACAACGTGAATAATTAATATTTATCTCAAGCTTAATGTTAAGCTGTTTTGAGAGATTAGCAAGCTTTTCAATATGGGTTTCTCCTTCAACGAAAATTGCCCTAACACCATGAATGTTAGCTTTCTTAAAAAACTGGTAGTCTTTAGTTAGTAGGATTCGTTTCTCTTCGGAAGCCACCTTTAAAATTTCATCATCACTCATATCGTTAAAATATTTTGTATCATAACCTAACATTCTAAGCCATCTGGCTACTTTGCCGAGCATACCGTCAACAACAAACTTCACTCAGCATCCTCCTTCAACACCGTCTCCTTCATCTTCGCTCTTATAATTTTTCCACTTCCAGGCTTAACTACTATTTCACCCTCATCCATAACTAGGATACCGCTTACAAAAGTTTTCACTGGTTTACCCTTAACACGCCAACCATCAAACGGCGAAAACTTAGCCTTCGAATAGAATTCTGATGAGTCTATAATCCACTCCCTCTTCATGTCAACTACAACTAAATCAGCATACATACCCTCAGCAATTAAACCCCTACTCTTAAATCCAAATATTTTAGCTGGGTTCACTGAAAGCAATTTAACGAGCGTAGATATCGATATTTGACCCCTATTAACCATTGTTAGCATTAGGGGAAGCATGGTTTCAAGCCCAGCAATACCAGCTGAGATATCCCATACCGATGAACCCTCCTTCTCCTTAAATGCGTGAGGGGCATGATCAGACGCCACAATATCGATCATGCCGCTGATTAGAGAACGCTGCAGAAACAAGACTTCATCTGGCGGCCTAAGAGGCGGATTAGTTAAGGCTATACCGCCAAGCTTTTCCATATGTTTGTCTGAAAGAAGAAGGTGATGCGGCGTAACTTCACATGAGATTGGCAATCCACCACTTTTAGCTTCAGATATAATTTTCAGCCCGTCAGCAACACTAACATGACATATATGTAAATGCACTCCAGATTCCTCCATTAATTTTATTGCGCGTTTAATCCCCATGATCTCAGCCATTCGAGAATGAGCCTCAAGGTAGGCGTCTAAATCTTCCTTACCCATCGCCTTTAACTCCCTAATCTTTTCATGCAAAAGAACAGCATCCTCAGCGTGAACAGCAACCGGAATACCATTTTTCGCCGCCTCTTTAAATGCTTTTATAACCCCCTCTTTATCATTTGGATCAAGCCCGCCGACTTTATGAGATAAGAAAAATTTGAAGGCTTTCGCACCAATATTAACCAACTCTTCTACTTCATTAATGTTTTCAGGGAAAGCTGAGTAGAAAGCTACGTTAATAACAATTTTACTGGAAGCTGCTTCCATACGCTCCTTTAACGCTGCTGGACTCGCTGTTACAGGCCTATTATTCGGCATATCCATAACTAGTGTTACGCCTCCATTGGCAGCCGCGCATGTTCCAGAAAAGAAGTCTTCTTTGTAGGATAGCTCTTGATCCCTTAAGTGAACATGTACATCTATGATTCCTGGAAGAACAAGCATGCCATCTAAATCCATTTTTTCAGATGCACTCGGCAGATTTGATTCCTTAGAAACTTTAACGATTCTCCCATAGTTGATAGCTATGCCAGCATCAACTATCCTATTAAATGCATATATTTTTGAGTTCTTAAGAACTAAATCAACTGACAAGATTTTATCGCCTATATTCTAATAGGAATAATGAAGATAAAAATTATCTGCAACAGAATACTCACGCTAATATTCAGCACTAGTTCTCTCCGCGTAGCAGTCTTCACAAAGGTAGGTTCCATCAGCCTCCCGAAGATTATCTGACCACTCCCCACAATTATCACAGTATCCAGCTAAGGGAGGGTTCTCCTCAACCTCTTCTCCAGCAGTTATCTTAGCCCTCTCCTGAATTATCTCTATGAGTTCAGGAGTTACGGATAATATATCCTTGCTGGAGAGTATGCCAACTAGCTGCCCTTTATACATAACAGCTAATCTTCGAATATTGCGCCTACTCATTTCCTTAGCCGCTTCACTTATTGTTTTATCAGCATCTATCGTTATTAGCGGAGTACTCATTATTTCCTTCGCTTTAACAGCGCTTGGCTGAATATTTTCCGCAACAACCCTTATAACAAGATCCCTCTCAGTTATTATGCCCACTGGTCTCCCATCATTAGTGCTTACAATAACGCATCCAATCTCATTATCCCTCATAAGTCTGGCAGCTTCATCAGCAGTTGAACCCTCATTAACTGTTATCACAGGACTCGTCATAACATCCTTCACTAATATTCTGGATCTTATCTCAAAGCCGGACATCAGTTCATTCCTCTCCTCTCTCCAAAGAAAAATTTTTAAGTTATTATTTAAGGCTTTTTTAACTTTAACCCAGTAAAAGGAAGTTTACTAGCACTTACAGAGAGCTGAAATTTCTCGGTGAAGATTCATAATTCTCTCGATAGCTGGATGATCTGCGCCCAGCTCCTTTTTAAATCGCTTTATAGACTCCTCAATCGAAATAATCTTCGACCCCTCAATCAATTTATCAGCGTAGGAAACAATTTTCTCCTCAATTGTTTCCGGCACATAATTCTTATTCGGCCAGCCGAGCTTAATTGCTTCGTCAGACGTTATTCCGCCACCTACATGCCGTTCTATAATCAACGCGATCTCCTCCGGTAAGCCTAGCGATCTCGCTATTTCAGCGCCAATTATAGCGTGATGAACTTTATGAGTTTTCGATCTACCTATATCATGTAAAATTGCGCCGACATGAACCAGCTGAACGTTAACCGCCACACCATTAATCAAGCATTTTTCAGCTATCTGAACCGCTAATCTCGCAACTGCCTCACAATGCTCTATGACATTGATGGAGCACCCTGCCTCCCTAAGAATTTTAAAGGCCTCTTCTTGTGATGGCATCTTTTTACCCACTTAATTCACCTTTAATGCGATTGATCTTTTTAGAGAGAGCTTCAATTATTTTGCTGTTATCGTAATGAGTTAAGGGCTTATTACATACAGGACACCTAAAAATGTATTCGGTTGCCTCTTCAAAAGTCATGCGTTTACATCCAGGCGTATAACAGTAATAGAAGTCATGGTTCTTCTCATACTCAAGCCTCATCTCCAGCTTCTCAAGTACACGCCTCTTCTGGCTTATTATGAAGCCTTCAACCTGATCCATTTGAAGCCTCCAATAGAAAATAAACCAGCCAGTATCTTTATCTCTAGTTCTCCTTAAGCCAACTATTGAATGCTCATAAAGCTTATAGAGGATCTTACGTGCATCATTAAGTTTAACGCCAGTTTTAGACACAATTTCATCCTCAGCCATCTCATCAGTTTGGCTTAGAGTCTCAACTATTTTAACGGCTTCTTCACCGCCAATTATTTTTGCAACTTTAATTAGCGTATCATGATTAACCAGCGGCATATCAACCGCACTCAACAGTAAATGTTATCAGGCATATAACATTAAATTGTATTGGAGATTGTGCAAAATAAATGTTCTCTAAAATCAGGATAAAAACTTCTAGGTTCTTATAACCATTTTCCCTTTAGCCTGCGGAATAATTTTAATTTTAGCATTCTCAAACTCTTTATTGAGTTCCCGACCCATATATAGTTCATGTAGAAAAACGCTTAATGCGCCGACTTCAGAATGCGGTTGTAATGTTATAGAGACATTCCAATCTGCGATTTCATAAAGTATTTTAGGAACCTTAACACCGCCAACTACTATAAGTTTATCTTTTCCGGAATCCCTTATTTTTTGAATAACCTCATTTAATGGTAAACCATACATTGTTAAATGTATAACTTCACCACCCCTCCTCTTCCACTCCTCTATTGTTTCAATCCAGTCTTCAACGTATTCAACGGTAAATTGACCTCCCCATAAGTTAACAACCTTTCTTATACTTGTCTCAACTTTCTCATCCCTCTGTCCACTATAGAAGGCTCCATGAGCGCCGAATGCTCTAGATACGAGAAAAACATGAGTTGTTATACGTTTATCTCTATCAGGCCTATGCCCATATCTAAAAACGAAGATTCTCCACTTATTGAGCGAAAACAAGCCTACCGCCCATCCCCTCAATTTGACCTTTAATTTTATCTATGAGGTTTGGTGGGGCACTAAAATGTACACTTATCGAACAATCATTATATGTTACATTATAAACCTTCGCATTTCCAAAAACCCATGAAAGAAAAGAGAAAGCTTCCTGGCTGATTGGAATAATGAATGATGAATCTACATATCTTTTCAGAACCTTTGCTATTTCATCCTTAAGTAAGTCTATGTTAATTCCGTAAAGAGCTGATATGGGAATAAGCTTCAGGTTAAAAATTTCGTTCAATTTCTCAATTTTCTCCCTAAGTTCATCCTGAGATAATAGGTCAATTTTATTTAATGGTACTATAATTGGTATTCCAGCAGCCCCTATCTCCCGTATAATTTCAAGCGACGCTGAAAGTTTCCTTAAGATTTCATCGAGCGGCTCACTTACGTCAACAACTAATAGAATTAAATCTGAGAAGATAGTTTCTTCAAGTGTTGAGCGAAAGGCTTCTATTAAAGTTACTGGTAGGCGATCTATGAAGCCAACAGTATCCGTCACAAATACCTTCTCACCAAATATTTCAATAGCTCTCGTCGTTGTTGAGAGCGTTGTGAAAACTCTTGAATCAACTGGAACACTCTCTTTTGTCAGCGCGTTAAATAATGTGCTCTTACCTGAATTCGTATATCCAGCTAACGATATCATGGGAAAACCAAGTTTAACTCTACGGGCTCGATGTATCTCCCTAGTTCTCCTAATCTCCATCAGTTTCTCTTGAATCTTATGGAGGCGCCTGTTAATAGTCTCGTAATACACGTCAGCTTCATACTTCCCTAAACCATGGAACCCCGGTTGCTCACCCATCTTAGCAAGCCTAACCTTCTCTTTAGCATTAGCGAGTTCACACCGCAATCTCGCTAACTCAATTTGAAGCTTAGCTTCTCTTGTTGAAGCTCTCCTAACAAATATTTCGAGTATAAGCTGCAAGCGATCGATAACTTCAACACCCGTTATCTTCGCAAGATTATATATTTGGATAATCTTCAGGTCATTTCCAAAACAAACTTTATCCGCCCTTAAATCTTTAACCATCTGCGCTAACTCTCGCGCTTTACCTGGACCTATATGATAAAGCGGGTGGGGGCGCCTAACCTGTTCAAGCGATCCAACAATCTCGTATCCAGCTGCCTCAGCTAAACTTTTAAGCTCATCCATTTTAGATTTTTCAAATGGATCTCTACGATATACCAGTATCACCCTCGTTTTTCTCTCTCCCCCTCTTGCCAATCTTTAAGTGAACTATTTCACCCAATGTAACCGCTTTATCATATTTTGGCATTGCAATGCTTTTTGAAGTTTCAGGCTCCACCGACTTAGACAATATTTTTATTTTTAGTGCCCGCTCAATCTTCATAGCTAATTTAATATCGGGCACAATTTTCTCACTCTCAATCCTCTTTATAACTGATTCTTTCTCACCAATCTTCTTGCCCAAATCTTCAGGGGTTAAATTTAATTTTTCTCTAGCCCTCTTAATTATTGAGCCAAATCCCTCCACAATCTCTATGCCTTCAGAGAACCCTATTGTTTGAGCGGAACTCTTTGTGGGAGACGCACTCTTAGTTACAGCCGGTGTTTTCGCCGCCTCCCCACTCCTTAAAGGCTTTCCTTTCTGCAGGGTTTTAGTTTCAGGTATCCAATAGTCTGAGCCCAAACTTGCACATTCACTACATGTAATCATTTTAGCTCCCTCAATGATCACTCTATGTGGTTTCCCAATTATTTCCCGTCCACAGACTTCACATTGCAATCTAACAACACCCGTAAATTCAATATATATCATGTTCCACACATGAACTTAAATATAATGCCTCTTAACGGGACGTGGCAACTTAACATATGAAGGCTTTACATGTCAAGTTGCCAGATTCCTCAACCCCTCACTCTATAATATGATAATGCTTTATGGCTTAATTATCTTTCAATTGATATTTTTGCTCATTTTGAGAATTTTTCAGCAATATTCTTCTGGGAGTAAAATTAATTTCAGATCTAATCAAGATTTAATGCTAGTTTTACTGAAAAATGAAGTTTAAAATTGCAGGAAGGCTATAGGAAGTTTGACACTCTCCACGACTGAGGTCGGGAGATTATCGGTTGTTAGCTTTATGGCTTCATCCTACCGAGTTCAGGGCTGTGTCAGGCAGCCCCTGGATACGGCATATAGCCGTATCCCCGCTTGAGTATGTTCATGGCTCCATTATAGTCTGCGTTGCATGTGTAGCCGCATTTTGGCATTTGAATAGGCTTCCAACTCGAAGCCCTATATGCCAGCATTTATGGCATGTTTCAGACGTGTTTTTCTCGCTTATCTTGATGACTTTTACCCCAACCCATTTTGCCTTGTATTCTATGAATCTGCTCAATCTATAGTATGGGGATCCGTTGTTTAGTTTTCTGTTGAATTTTCTTCCCTTATGGTTTTTCCTTTGAGCCTTCCGAGAACAATTATGGAATCTTTTTCTAAGGCTTCATTAACAATTGCTCTGCTTATTTTATGCAGCATATCATTTACTACCCGCATTTCTTTGTTTCCAATCTTCTTTATTGTTTTGTAGGCTTTTTAAGGCTAGAGTCCTTCTTAGTTAGAAGTAGTGTCCTCTGACGCGTCTAAGCTCCTTACCATAGAAGTTTGGTTTAGGATTGTTGGATTTGACGGTTGTGGCAATCCACCTCATTCCTAAATCAATAGCTAAAACCGATTTAGGTTTCTTAAACTTCTTTTTCAACTGTTATATAGACGAACCACTCGCCTTTCCACCTAATGATTTTAGCTCCTCTGCAAACCATATCTTCAGTTACTGGCTCACGCGTTTTAATTGGAACATTTATCCCACCTCTAACCCCATAGGAATTTTAAGCCAATACGGTGTCAGCTAACGTCTCTTCTCAGAATCATCGGATACTCTCTGTTCGGTTTAAGTTTACCTTCTTTTAAGAAGCCTTTCAGCTTGTTGACGTGTAGCTGAGTAGAGTGGAACAGATTTATCTCCATGAAGGTAGCGTTGAAAATTCTCGTATTCCCCGTTTAAGAAGCTCCCTTACTAAGCTTAAGAATCTTAGCCTTAATGGTCTTCCTAACCTTCATGAGCGACTCGCTCTAAACAAAATTTAAGCTATATTTAAGCCTATCGACAATTCATTCCACGGTTAAAACCGTAGGCTTTCTTGTCGATTTCATTGTAAAATTAGGGAAAGGATGGAAGAAATCTTCAAAAATCAGCTAGAATTAAGCTATAAAGTTATATGAAAACCATTTAATAAAGTCTTTAATGCTAAGATTTACTGGAAGAGAGTTTCATGTTTGGAAGAAGATTCCACCTGGAACGAATTAGGAAGATAGCTGACTATCAGTTTGGTAGTGGTGCCGGTGAAAATCTTTTTCCGGATAATGTAGAGATATTCTTTTCTAAGAGAACTGGCAGAATAAGATATATTTATTTGGATGGAAAACTTTTGGCCGCTCTAAACCCTACAACAGGGCTTTTCACATTAACCATAGAGGGGGCGAGGAGGGTTTTCTCATCAATGAAGATAAAGCGTTTATGGGTGAAGGTTAGTGATGATTCAGTACCTTTTGTTGAAAGGGGAGGAGACGTATTTGCTAAACATGTAATTGAGTCAGATGAAGATATACGTCCAGGAGAGGAAGTTATAATTATAGATCGCGAGGGAAATGTTATAGCGGTTGGTAGGGCAGTGCTTTCCGGCGCTGAGATGAAAGCTTTTAAAAGGGGTATAGCTGTTAAAGTGCGCAGGGGGAGAAGAGAAGACTAAAAAGGGGGAAAATAGCATCTTTAATAATAGTTTGCTAAAGGAGGCATTCGTGAAGTGCGTAAAATAAGTCCTAGGGAAGCCAGAAGAATTATGCAGCGTATGGGCTTAAATATGAGTCAAATGGAGGTTGAAGAGGTAATATTAAGGGCTAAGGATAGGGAGATAATTATTGAGAGACCAGATGTAGCTGTCTTAGAAGTTCAAGGGCAGAAAATATTTCAAGTATCAGGCGGAAAAATCCATGAGAAACAGTATGAGAGGAAGATTACGATTCCAGATGAGGATGTTCATTTAGTTGCGCAGCAAGCAAACGTGAGTCTAGAGGAAGCTAAAGCGGCGCTTGAACAAACAGGGGGCGATTTAGCTCAGGCAATTCTCCTCCTAAGCCAGAAGCGAATCTAACTTATCGTAATTTTGACTCCTTAATTAGGCTCTCTCACTAAAGGTTCGATGAATGAAGCAAGCAGTAGCAAGAATAATTAGGAGACTAATAAAGAGAGGCACCCGCAATGATCAGCGCTTCAGAATATGAATCATTACAATGAAATCGACAGGAAAGCCTACGGTTTTAACCGTGGGGGTGAATTGTCGATAGGCTTAAATATAGGCTGCCTCAATGGAGGTGGCGTTAGCGGGGTGGCCTGCTTCTAAGGTGGAAGCCTAAAAGGGCAATGAACACCTTAGAAGCAAGAATCTCCCGGCTTCAGCCGTGGAGAGTGTCAAAGCTGAAGGCTGCGCCATTTATGGCGGGATGGAGTCAGCTTCGTTATGGAACGCTAAATCATCTTCCGCTCTTAAAAGAGAAGCTTCTTAAATGGTGATTTATTTGGGCGATAAATTTGGGTTTACGATAAGTTTAATGGCTTTTGCCGTAATAATCTACATGCTTGTATCAATCTTTTACCTTTACGTTGCGGTTGGAGAGCATTGGAACCTTGTTTTAAGCGCCCTTTTAGACAGTAGGGTTCATGGGGCAATATTTATCAGCATCTCCTCAGCGTTACTCGTTGGTTTTCTAGCAATAGTTTCATCAATTCCTGTAGCTTACCTCTTAACCTACATGGAGATTCGTGGAAAAGAGATTTTAGAAACCTTCCTAATTGACATTCCACAAACCTTTCCGCCTGTTACTGAGGGCTTAGTTTATTTACTTATGTTTGGGCGTTTCGGTCTAGCATATACTTATGCAGCAGTAATAATAGCGAAGTTCTATGTTTCAGCACCATTCACAATCAGCTTTGCATCTAGACGCTTCAGGGAAATAAAGGAGAGCGGAATGGATATAATAGCTAGATCACTAGGCGCAAAAACCAGCCATATACTTACTAAAATTCTGCTTCCACTATCAGCTAGAGATTTAATCGCCGGATTCTCTTTAACATGGGCTAGGGCGATGGGTGAATTAGCCGCAACACTAGTATTTGCCGGAGCAATCCCATGGGTAACCGAAACCCTACCCGTTTTAATTTACTTAACTTCGAGTGAAAGCCCGCAGGTTGCAATAGCAGCCTCAGTAATAATGGAAACTTTATCCATAATATCACTACTCCTATTCAAGTTTATTGCGAGGAGGAGATATTGATGAGCCTTTATATTCGGAACGTCTCTAAATCTTTTGGTAAAGTGAAAGTTCTGGATAAAGTTGAATTATTGGTGGAGCAAGGCGAGCTCATGGTTATTATGGGTCCAAGCGGGTGCGGGAAAACAACATTACTACTAGTGATTTTAGGAGCTTTAAGACCTGATGAGGGGCAAATATGGATAGGTGACAGGGAAATTACAAACTTAAGGGTTGAGGAGAGAAATATAGGCTACGTGCCCCAAGATTTCGGCTTATTCCCGCATTTAAGCGTCTATGAGAATATAGCTTTTGGTTTAAAAATTAGAGGCTACTCAAAGCTTGAAATTGATAGCAAAGTGAGAAACTTGCTACGAATAGTTAATTTAGATGGGCTGGAGACTCGTAAACCTAAAGAGCTCAGCGGCGGACAGAGGCAACGTGTAGCGTTGGCAAGAGCCCTAGCAATAAACCCCTCCCTACTTTTACTTGATGAACCGCTTAGCAATATTGATGAAGCAACGAAATCTGATGTTATAGAAAAGTTAAAGGATCTGCAGAAGGAGGTTGGCATAACAACAATTTGCGTAACACATAATCCTGAGGATGCATTTAAGCTTGGTAATCGCATTGCAATAATGTATCTCGGCAGAATAATACAGTGCGGTAAGCCTGAAGAGATCCTAAAGGAACCTAAAAATGAGGTTGTTAAAAGGCTTGTGGCTTCAATGTACATATTATGGAATAAAGCCTGAGTAATCTCTTAATTGCCGCTACATGCGTAAGCAATTCGTCACGTAGGGCTCATTCAATATGACTGGCCGTTAAGCGTCATATTCACACCGTAAGAAGATTCTACCGTCACATATTAGTAGGCAGGATTAGCATACTTCATTTTATTAGTTTG
>Ga0272445_1001789_pt1 | contig 15852 bp, 12 predicted proteins | sample YNPCB0031_FD_194404 | JGI IMG/M metagenome (GOLD analysis project Ga0272445, IMG submission 194404) | Hot spring sediment microbial communities from Yellowstone National Park, WY, United States - YNP-CB-003-1 | ecosystem: Environmental > Aquatic > Thermal springs > Hot (42-90C) > Sediment... | reverse complement strand
AAAGTGAGCTGGGGCCTATCAATTGAAGAAGCTGCGAAGTTCCACGGCCATCCAGGCCCGTGGCTTTTAATAGGCTATAGGGCTGGGTCCATAGCTAGGAGTAAGCTGAGGCCAAGGGATATTCACGACCTTTACTGCATTGTTAAAGTGCCTAATAAGGTACCCTACTCATGTAGTATCGATGGTGTGCAAGCATCTGCTTGCTGTACTCTTGGTAAGGGAAACATAGTTACTGAAAATGGGGAGGACTTCGAGTTCGTGTTCGTCAACAGGGCCTCGGGGGATGTGCTGAGGCTAAGGCTGAGGAAAAGTGTTGTAGTTAAGTTGCAAAGCTTTAAATCTCTTGAAGAGGCATTTAGCTATGTTATGGGGCTTGGTGATTGGGAGCTCTTCGAGTTGAGTTAAGAAGTGTTTATGTGGCGTATCAGGATATTGAAAGACCTGCTCTAAAAAATGCAAGTCTTTTTGTAGGTGAGAACAGAGTTGTGGTTATTACAGGGCCTAATGGTGCTGGCAAAACAACTCTTCTTGAAACTTGCCTAGGGCTTCTCAAGCCTTTTAAAGGATTTGCTAAGTTGCTAGGAGTGCTTACAACTAGTAGAAAGCTTCATGATGTTAGAAAGCTTTGTAGCTACTTACCCCAGAACTTCATGAGAGGTCCTTACGAGTCTTACACAGCTAAGCAGGTCATAGCCATGGGCCTTCTATCTCTTAGAAACACTCCAAGCACATTAACAGCTAGTGATGTGAATAAGATTAGGAGTATTGCTAAGCTTCTGAACATTGAGAGCTTGCTCAATGAGCCTATTGGCAAGCTTAGTGGTGGTCAGCAACAAAGAGTGTTTTTAGCAAGGGCACTTGTAAGAGAGCCCCTAGTGCTGTTTCTAGATGAGCCTTTTTCAAGTATTGACCCCGAGGGTAGGAGAAGTGTTGTAGAGCTACTCAATAGCTATACACGTGAAAGAAATGCAACAACACTTATAGTGTCACACATAGTTGATTCCGAGCTGATGAGAATAGCCAATGCTGTTGTATTCATGTCGAATGGCGAAGTAGTGAGAATTGAGGGTGCTCCACACTGAAAAGTACACAGCTATGGTCTTGAGACGCTTTGCAAACACCTAAAACACTTTAAGTACTTTTCAGCGCTGTAGTTCATGTTAATGCTGTTTGCAAAGCCTGGCAACTGGTGAAATCTGTGCTTGAGCTAGTGTTTTTCTCACTAGTAGTAGGAGGCTTTATGCTATCAGCAATAGGCTACTATATCTCAAGGCTTGGTCTAAGCACCATAACATTTTCAGCTGCCCATGCTGCGTTGGCTGGTGCTGCAATTTCAATTATTTTGAATAGCAATCCATATGCATTGCCAGCAGCATTCACACTGTGCTTAGGGCTTGTACTGGGCTTGCTCACACCCAGGGTAAGCACAGCAGTTATAAATAGCGTGTCTATGATGCTGTTTTCACTGTTCAATAGCATAGCCCTTATAGGCATATACCTAAGTAACGCGGTTGTTCTCTCCACAGCAAGAGTAGGGGGCTTGCTTTGGGGAAGCCCTCTTGCAATAACAGTAGATAGGTTCATGTACATTGTAGCGCTAACCACGGCTTTTCTAATATACCTCTTACTTTACAAGCATAAGCTAGACGCTATAGTATTTGATAAAAAGCTTGCTGAAGCTGAGGGCATTAATGTACAGCTTCACACTTCAGCAATCATAATATTCATGTGCATAGCACTTGTACTAATGCTAGAAATAGTTGGAGGCTTCCTAGTATTTGCACTAGTATACATACCCTACATCACAGCAGTAGCTACAACAACTAGAGCAGACCTACAACTACCAATAGCAAGCATCTTCGGAATCCTCACAGCCCCTCTAGGAGCATACCTAAGTCTGCTACTCGACCTGCCAATAGGCTCCACAATAGCTTTAACAGCCTCACTATCAGCAACAACAATATACGCAATAAAGAAGGTTATTGAAAAGCTATAGTAGCAAGAGATCACAAGCATTAATGAATACATCTTTACCATTACTTGAGTACTCACTTTGAATATTTGATTCGTAGTTGACTTTGTATTAATTGAAAGGATCGTAATGCATTATGGCAGAAAGTTGAGCCTAGCATTGGAAAGCATTAACTATTGAATTCTAGATTATAAAGCTTAGAGTAATCTAATCTAGCAACCACAGCTAAATGTCATAAATAGCCTCCATGAAAAATGCTCACAAGAGACAGGTACTAACTAGTATTAAAGCCTTCAATTAACGGTTTAATGCCAAAAAAGCTACTCAACCAAGTATTGGTTAAGATAAAAATGTAAATGTATACAGATATTAAGAGCCATTTCTTAAAATAGTATTAACATTGATTTTGCACAACAATAATATTATAAGTGACTATATTTATGCCATTATGGTTGTTGTACTATAGCTGAGGCTACTCTGTATGGCGGTGGTTTATAGTCTTCTAAAGATGGGTCGGGTAATCTAATTGGTTTTCTAAACTCAGCTGATTTGTATGCAGCCATTAAAAGTTCCATGACTAATAGCGCATCTTCAAGGTTTTCCCGTGGAGATATTCCTTTTGAAAATGCTTCTACCATATGTTTATCCTCAGCTACATATCCGTATGTTACTGCTTCGTCTGGTATAGCGGGCATGAGTCCTTGTTCTGCCGCCTGCTTTTCTACAAGGTCCTCTCCAGCAGGTCCCTTAACTTCTCTACTAAAGAATACAAATAGCTCTGGTTGCAACGTATTTATCTGCATATAGTATTCTGGTCCAAATAATTCGAAGGTTAGCCTAAGACCAGGACCTACAAAGCACCAAGCATTACTTGATTCTGAGACCACTAACTGGCCTTCACTTGTTTCATATTTTACTATCGTTCTAGCGTAATCTTCGGCAGGCATTTTCGAATAATCTACATTAATAAACCTCTTTAGCTTCTCAACATATTCTCTTTGAGTCCACTTTAAAGTATAGGTTTCTGCGTAGACCTCGACTGGTTTAAGATCTTTCTCATCGAGCTTGGTCAAAAGGTATCTGCCAGCCTCAATGCTGTGACAACCCATGTCAAGCAAAACACCACCACCAGAAAGTGCTGGATTCCAGAACCAAGGACTGTGAGGACCTCCATGCTCTTCAGCGGCCCTAGCTAAGTAAGGTCTTCCCGCTATGGCTGCTCCACGTCTCCACGCAATTTCCTTGCCTCTTACTACAGAAGGCATGAACACTTGGTTCTCTAAGTATCCATGAAGAAGCCCAGCTTTTTTCACAAGTTCAACAATTTGCTTGGCTTCATAAAGATTTCTGGCTAAAGGTTTTTCATATGCAAGAGCCTTAACAGTGGCCCTTCCCTGAAGAATTTCCTCAACAACTATTTTAGTAACATCAACTCTAGCAAAGTTAGGCGCTAATATCCATAAAGCATCTAATTGCTCTTTACTAAGCATTTCCCTTAAATCACTGTAATACTTGGGCTGTGGTAAGCCAAGCTCGGATGCTAAGGCAAAGAGGTCCTCTCTTCTATGAGGACTATACACAGCCGTCACTATAGCATTTCTAATATTTGCAAAAGCTCTCATATGGAACTTGGCAACAAAACCACTTCCAACAAAACCAACTTTTAACATCTTAAATTCCACCTTTACGTTTTTCCTCAATAATCTTAGTTTTGCAGAGGATATATAGCTTTAGCTGGTTAATTTGACAGTACAAAGAAAAGGAATGAACATAATAAGTAGAAAAATTGTGTGTCCTTAAAAGATTTGACTTTAAGCATTACAATCAGTATTTTCCATACTTTTCAACAGCGTTTATAAACGCCCTTATATTAGCTATAGGCGTTTCTTTGGGTAAATCCATGACGGTAGGAGCTACTATAAAGCCTCCTTCGGGCTTTATATTATTCAGTAAATTCTTTACGTATTCTTCAATTTTTTCAGGAGTTCCACTAATTAATAGCGTTGTTGGCACTCCACCCATTACTATTGTGTGTCCCTTAAGAGTTTCCCATACTTTAATAAAGTTTTTCGGTTTTTCAAACCATCCAATTCCCCAACCTTTTGGTAGTTCAAGTAGAGTATCTAGATGCGGTGTGTGATCTCCCTCAATTAGCATGAATATCTTGTAACCTTTGTTTAAAAGCTCGTAAATTATCTTCTTTAAATAAGGCCAGTAAAATTCGTTATATAACTTCGGTGAAAGCATTTCATTAAGATGCAACGGAATTAATGCTAATGTTACAGGGAGGCTCGGCGGTATAGCAGTAGCAAATTTTAGAATAGGCTTCACTAAGGCTTCGCAAGCGGCTTTAAAATAATCAGGATATCTCCTCATATCTAGTATTGCTCCTGTGGGATTTCTCATGAAATCTCCAATCATATCGGCAGGTGTATGAGCTGCAGTTATGGGGAACCCAACGCACCCCCGTTTGCTTATTTCAGTAAACACAAATTTCGTAAAGTTAACTATTTTCTGATATATTAATCCAATACTTACTAGCAGAGCATTCCACTGGGGAGACCCAGGTTTTCCTAAGCTTGGACATGCCCTAGGCAAGATTGCATTGTTTATAAACCCTACTGGATCATCTACTAAGTACTTGTATTCTTCAGGTTTCAAGAACATCCCGCCTACGAACTGAGGATGATAATCTATACCTAGCTCTCTCCCAGGCCACTTAGTCCACTTATCCTGTAAAAGATCGTGTATAGGACCTCTAATTAGATCTGGTCCTAAATATGGTAGAGTAGATTTAAGAAATATTTCACTTTCCGAGAATGCTACAGCAAGAATAGACCCTTGAATACCGTATGGTACTGATATGAAGGGAAAGTCTTGGGGGACCTCAGTAATAAACTTTATGATAGCTCGTAAAACTCTTTCACCATTTTCATTTTCATAGTTATACGATAAATCATACCAGGTAACGCCACCATAATAAGGAATGATATCCCCACCTATACCACCTATAGGAACTCTATCTGGAGCCTTAAGCTCTAATGTACGGAGAAGCCTTTCATATCTTTCCTTAGCAATTATTTCAGGTTCTTTAATACTTCTCTTAATCAATACATCTACAGGTTCCTCCATGCTCAGCGCCAACCCCTTAAAACATTGAGTATTTAGAAAAATAAAAACTTATATTTTGTACTTTTGAGAAAGTAACTCAGTTTAGGTGTGAATGCTGTGCCGGAGCACATTCTAAAAGGAATTTCAAAGAGTGTAATTGCTGTTATTATAGCTGTTGTAGTCATAGCTGCAGTAATTGTTGGAGTTTTAGCAGTATACGGTCCAAAACCTACTCCTACTCCAACACCAACCCCTACTGCAGTAGCAAAGGAAATAGTTATAGGCTTTAATGTGGGAGCTTATGGCTGGCCTTGGAGAACTCAGCATATACGTGACTTCATTCACTATGCTGACATATATAAAGCTAAAGGAATAATTAAAGATTACTACGTAACTGCATCAGGTCCTGAAGTTAGTGCTCAAATTTCAGATATAAGAGGGCTTATTCAAAAAGGAGTTAATGTTCTTATTATTAATCCCAACTCCCTAACTGGGTTGAACCCTGTTATAGAAGAAGCTCATAAAGCTGGGATACTTGTTGTTGCAACAGACCAGCCAATTGATAGTCCATATGTAATCAATGTAGTTATAAATCACACTGAGTGGTTTGCAGATATGGCTGAATGGGTTGCTAAGCAACTTGGTGGTAAAGGCAATATTGTAATTGTTACCGGTATTTCGGGTCACCCTGCAAACATTGCAAGAATGCAAGGAGCTTATGCAGTCTTAAAGAAGTATCCAGGAATAAAAGTGCTTGCTGAAATTGAAGGCGCTTGGAATTTTGACATAGCATTACAGAGAATGACACCTATAGTGCAAACGTATCGTTGTCAAATAGATGCTGTTCTGGAACAAGATGGACACTTCCTAGGCATATACAAAGCATTTGAATTAGCCGGAATTAAACCAGGCGACCCATGCTTCCCGAAGATATGGACTATGGACTACACAATAGCATCATTGAAAATATGGGCTGAAATAATGAAAGCCGACCCGCAATTCAAAGGATATGTTAGATTAAATCCACCAGGTTATAGTGTTGACGCATTGAAGTTTGCTATCAGGCTTGCTCAGGGATGGCAATTAAATATGACGCATCCAAGGGTAGAGAAAGGTAAGACGTACTCAGGCATCACAGTATGGCTACCTCTACCTCCAGCCATAACAAATGAAGATGTCCCTCGTTTACTTGAGGAATACAAATACATGGAAGACACGTACCAGATAGACTATACAGTACCTGATGAGGTAGTAGATCAATATTTCATAAAACCCAAATAATCTCCAAAATAATGACTAAAATACAGAGTAAACCTTAATAAAAGTTTTTTCATCTATATTCTTAATTAACGCGTATGCCTGAGAAAAAGACCTAATAGGTTTTAAAAATGTGGGAACTTGAGGGCCTAACAAAGAGCTTCGGAGCTATAAGAGCTGTTGAGGACTTTTCATGTTCTTTGGAAGAGGGTAGAGTATATGGTTTAGTTGGTGGAAATGGTGCAGGCAAAAGCACTCTTGTAAAGCTAGTGACAGGTGTTTTAAAACCTGATAAAGGTAAGGTTTTAAAAAATGGAAATATGCTTGCGATAAATTCCCCTAGAGATGCACGTAAGCATGGAATAGCAGCTGCTTATCAAGAGTTTAGCCTTGTTCCTGATTTGCCTGTTGTTAACAACTTACTTTTAAATATTGAGCCTGTAAAGTTTGGATTCATAGATATTGATAAAATGATTGGTAAAGCTACTAAGTTTTTAGAGAAATTGAATGTAAATATTCCTTTGAGTAAATTAGTTAGAGATCTATCACCTACAGAGAAACAAGTAATTGAAATAGCAAAAGCGCTAATCTTAGAGCCACAATTACTATTTCTTGACGAACCTACAAACTATCTTTCTGAGGAGCAGAGGGAGATATTATTTAAAATAATAAATGAAATTAAAGGGGGTGCAAAAACAACTATAGTTTTCATTTCTCATAGAATTGAGGAAGTTTTTAGAATTTCTGACCAAATAATAGTTTTAAGAAATGGAAGACTTGTGGGAATATATGATCCTAAAAGAGTTAGCATAGATGATGTAGTTAGAGCCATGATCGGCGAACTTGCAGAGGAGTACCAAGGATATAAATATGTAGGGGCAAGGATGGAAGCAGTATTAGAAAAAGAAAAACCTATGTTATCTATAAGGAGCTTACACATTATGGATAAAGTTAAAAACGTTTCATTAGATGTTAAAAAGGGAGAAATAGTTGGTTTAGCTGGATTGCTAGGACAAGGTCAATCCGAGTTTTTAAGAGCTATTTACGGACTTTTGCCATATGAGGGCATGATCATTATAGAGGGTAAGGGTGTAAAAATAACTTCACCTCGTGATGCACTTAAACATGGCATTGTATATATATCTGGAGATGCACTTGAAGGTGTATTTCTGCTAAGGTCAGTAAAAGAGAATATTTCTTTAATCTCAAATCTGCAGCAAGGTTTACATAAATTTGTTAACACCAAAGCTGAGAAAGAGCTTGCAATTAAAATGATTAGAAAGTTAAACATAGCATGTATGAATCCTGACCAACCAGTTCTACATTTAAGTGGAGGTAACAGACAAAAAGTGTATTTAGCTCGTGGTTTAACTGTGAATCCTAAGATTTTGCTTCTTGATGATCCATTGAAAGGAGTAGATATCAGAACAAAGAGAGAAATATTGAACATGGTTAAAGAGTTGGCTAAAGACAGGGCAGTGTTGTTTTTCTCAAGTGATGTTAAAGAATTACTACCTATAGCAAATAGAGTGTTAGTGTTTTTTGAAGGAAGTATCATACGTGAATTCACAGGAGATCAACTAAGAGAAGATCTGATATTAGAAGCGAGCATTAAAGGAGCTTAAGAGGGCTTTAAAACATGAAAAGCGGTAAACTTCAGTTAATCAAGGAATACCTGAATTTAAGAATGCTATTGACCAGCATCAGCTTCATGATTGGCGTAATTCTCTTAAACGTTGTAGTAAATCTAAAAACATTGATGTACATAAGTTCCATAACCCTCTTAGCAGTTCCCCTAGCTTTTCTTGCACTAGCTGAGTTAATAGTTTTTATTACAGGTGAGGTTGATATGTCAGTAGGAGCTGGGTTAACACTTGCAAATGTTATACCAGTTTATGCCTATCTTTACCACGGTATAGAAGACTATAGGTTTATTTTATTGCATATTGTCGTGGGTTTATCAATTGGATTAGTGAACGGTACTCTTGTAGGGTTACTGCGTATTAACTCATTTTTAGCAACACTTGCAACATCATCAATATGGGCTGGCCTATCATTAACTATTTTAAATAAGCCTGAGGGGCCAATACCAACATGGTATTACAGATTATTCATGGATGGATTATTGGGCATACCTATGGTGATTATAGGAATGCTAGTTGCAATAAGTATGTGGATGGTTTTCAGGTTTAGCAAGATCTCATTACACTTTTATGCTGTTGGTAGCAGTTCTTATGCAGCTTTTATTGCAGGAATAAATGTAAACGTAATTAAATTCACTGCTTTCATATTAAACGGTTTATTTATAGGTTTAGCAGCAATATTTATGACAGGTATAATCGCTTCGGGGGATCCAACTATAGGTTTGCCATACACTTTAAGTGCAATCTTAGCTGCTATTATAGGAGGTGCCAGGTTCACAGGTGGAGCAGGCGATGGAATTGCAACAATTAGTGCTGCAGTAGGACTAACCTTTATGAGAAACCTCATTTTTTCATTGGGGGTGCCATTTTATCAACAAGATTTAGTTTACTCCATAGTTGTTTTAGCTTTACTAGCAATAGCAATGTACTTACGAGGTGTAAAGTAAATGGCTAGCAAGTTTAGTATGAATAAGCTATTCGAAACAATTAAGTTTAGGATTTATACAAGAGCACTGACATCTTACATAATTTTCGCTGTACTCCTTGTAATAGGGCAAATAATATCGCCAGGCTATTTATCACCAAGTCATTTGCAATCCATTTTAGCGCTAGCTGTACCTCTTGGTTTAATGACTATTGGAGAGACAATGGTGTTACTTTTAGGAGGAAACGAAATTGATATATCAGTTGGAGACCAGGCATCTTGCGCTATGGTTTTAAGTGCATTACTTCTGCAATCACATCCTCTATGGTTAACAATTTTAATAGTATTAGCTCAAGGTTTAGGCTTTGGGGCTTTGAATGGTATTGGTGTACGATACTTAAGAATACCTGCATTGATAATGACGTTTATTACAGGGCGTTTACTCTATGGAACAAGCATAGCTATAACAAAGGGTATGGTCCCCGGCATTGCCACTAGAGAAGTAATTGAGCTTTCATCCTTCCCCATAGCAACTATTATATGGTTAATTTTATCAGCTATAGCAATATTAATTTTGATTAAGACTGTTTTTGGACGTTGTATATATGCCATAGGTGATAATCCTGTAGCGGCACACAACTCCGGCGCGTCCATAAATCTAATTAGCATCATAGTTTATGCAGTAAGTGGTGCACTAGGTGCTTTATCTGGACTATTTCTTCTAGGACTTATATTAATACCTTCACGTTATGGATTTGCTTCAAGCTATTCGCTTCAAGCTGTAGTTGCCGCCATTCTAGGAGGTGTTTCTGCTGGTAGAGGAAACTACATAGGTGCTATTGGAGGCGTATTATTATTAACAGTACTAAATAGCTTTTTCACAATATTTAACATACCTGAGGCGCAACGAATGATGCTGTATGGTGTTACTCTAGCCATAATATTGCTATTCTATGGTAGACGTGAAAAGCTTAGAAAGTAAAATCACCTAACAGAAATGGTATAAGATTGGAAAAGGTGTATTAACGTGATACTATTATCACCTTCTTAACAATTTTATTGTATTAGATGGGCACATGGATATGCATGCTGGTGTTAGTCCTCCTTGTCTGAGGTGTAGGCAGAGGTCGCAGTTCACTATATCTCCTCTGCTAATTCTAATAGCTCTTACTGGGCATGCGTAGAGGCAGTCCATGCACTTGTTGCACTTCTTCATGTCTATGAGCACTTCTCCTAGGCTACCTCTAACTATTGCATCTCTTTTGCATGACGCTTGGCATTTTGCGTTTGTGCAGTGTAGGCATGATGTTGGGAATACCAGCCCCTCATCAGTTTTCCTAATTCTTATATATGATTTTCCATCGTGAATAAAGTTGCATATAGCGTTACACGTTTCACACCCTATGCACTTGCTGTAGTCAAATGCTCTTAGGAATGGTGCCATGGATAGGCATGCTCCTGTGTCTACCCCTGCGTACATGTTTAGAAAGCTGCACATAGATTTATCTAAGTCAGCGCTATATGGAGTAAATTTCAGCGCGGGTTTTTCAACTGGTTTGAGCTTCTTCATCATGTCCTCAATTCTCACTTTCTCTCCTGACAGTATAGCGTCTACTGTTTTCACAGCCTTTAGTGCGTGGTCTATTGCCAGTCCTATTTTTGATGGCCCTGTAACTACATCGCCAATAGCAAATATGTTTGTATTTGGTATTCTGTAGTCACTTCCAACACTAAGCTTTCCAGAAGAATCAATAAACTTGAGCAAGTCTCCTGTGTAAATAGGTGGTGTTGGCACTTCGCCAACAGCTGCTATTACAAGGTCTGCTTCCACAACAAATTCTGTTCCCGGGACTGGGACAGGCCTTGGCCTACCAGTTTCATCAGGAGGCCCTAGCTGAACTTTTACAAACTCTACAGCTTTGGCATAGCCACGTTCAGCGGCTATTCTCTTGGGCTGTGCAAGCTCAATCCACTTGACCCCCTTAGCAATGAGCTCTCTAATTCTGTGAACCCCAGCGGGTGCCTCTTTAACTGACCTTCTGTAGACCAGGTAAACCTCGCTTAAGCCCATGGACAGGCACTCTTCAACAGCATCAACAGCTGATAGCCCTGCACCAATAACCACAGCTCTTTTAGAACTGTGAAAGTGGCTGTGCTTTGCCAAGCCCATTTCAGCTAGCCTCCTGCTATACAGAAAGCTTAGTGCTGTAGTAACGTTCTTAGCATCCTCTCCCTCAATCCCTAGGCGCCTAGACCTCCAAGTACCTGTAGCAATAACAACAGCGTCATAGCTTCTAGCTACTTCAAGTAAGTCCAGCTTCTTCTCAACAAAATCATCCCCCTCATCACGACCCTCGCCAGCAGCAACCTTGGTCTTCAGGTAAAACTTAACGCCAAAGTTGTGCTCAAGATCATCCAAACCCTCTGCAATTTCCTCCACAGGAATTCTTGAACGCGGTATGGCAAACGTCATTAAGCCTCCGGGGTATGGAAGCTTATCATATACATCAACTTCATAACCTCTGCAAGCAAAATAACCTGTTGCTACAAGCCCTGCAGGACCTGCACCAACAACAGCAATCCTCTTCTTCACACTTCCAATAGGTTCTCTACACAAAAATGCAAACTTCACTATTACCCCACCACAACTTAGCTAGAGTATCAAATAGTTTAAAACCTCTTAACACGCTCTTTAAGAATTGGGAAGCTAGTTGAACATAACCATAAACATTTACATGGATTTAGCGAAAAAACTTGGTTGGAAAAGCAAAAAACTTGTTATAAACAAAGAGAGAGTGACTTTTGAAGAAGTTTTGTCTATAGTTAAAGACCTGAAGAACATCATCACTAATAATATAGATGACTACATAGTTCTAGTGAACGGATTAAACATTAAGCTACTCAAAGGGCTTGAAACTGAAATAGTAAGTGATACAACAATAGACATATTTCCTCCTGCAGCAGGGGGGTGCTAACACTAAGCAAGCTTACTACACCTCCAAAACCCTTAATTCACTCCGTAAACCAGCAAATGTCAAAAATTCTTTTGGCGTTAGTCCAAGGCGGTGCCAAGACCTCCCACAGCATGACTAAACGTATTTTAACTTCAATGTGTGTAATAAAGCTTTATATATTGCTTCTAGTAAAAGTAATGCTTAGGGTGTGAGTTATGCCTCTTGGAGGCTACATGGGCAGGGTTTTAAGGGCTAATTTAACTGAGGGTAAGCTATATATTGAGAGCCTACCTCCAGAGGATGTTCTCAGGAAGTGGGTTGGTGGTCGTGGTCTTGGAGTATACTACATGCTGAAAGAGGTTAACCCGAGAGTGGATCCTCTAAGCCCTGAGAATAAAGCTATTGTTGCTACAGGCCCGTTGACAGGTGTTACAGGAATACCCTCGTCTGGCAGGTGGTGTTCAGTTACAAAAGCCCCACTAACAAACACTATTCACGATTCTCAAAGTGGTGGTAAGTTTGGCCCTAGGCTAAAGTTTGCAGGCTTTGACCTTGTGATTATTGAAGGCAGGGCTGAAAAGCCTGTTTACCTGTGGCTTCACGACGGTAAGGCAGAGCTTAAAGATGCTAAGCACCTCTGGGGCAGAGATACACACGATACAACGGATACAATTGTTGAAGAGCTTACACCTGAAGTTGGCAGGGATGAGGCTAAGAACATTAGTGTTGCTTGCATTGGCCCAGCTGGAGAGAGGTTTGTTAAGATTGCTTGCATAATTAATGATAAGAACAGAGCTGCTGGTAGAGGTGGTCACGGAGCTGTTTGGGGCAGCAAGAACCTAAAGGCAATAGCTGTTTATGGGAATATGAAGCCGCCCGTTGCTGATGAGGAGAAGTTGGAGGAGGTTGCCACAAAGTCTCTGGATATAATAAAGAAGTCTCCAATAACATCACAAGCACTGCCTAAGTATGGAACAGCTAGTTTAGTTAGCATTATAAATGCTCACGGAATCTTCCCAACTAGGAACTTTAGAACAGGAGTGTTTCCAGAAGCAAGTAATATTAGTGGTGAGAGAATTGCTGATGAGATAATGGACTGGAAGCTCGCTGAGGAAGAGGCGTGCTGGGGCTGCGAAATTAAGTGCGCTAGGTACACTAGAATTACTAAGCCTCCATTCACAGGCGAGGGGGGCGGGCCTGAGTATGAGACTGTATGGGCTTTGGGTGCTGATACTGGTACAGGTGATTTAGCTGCTGTAACTAAGGCTAACTTCTTGTGTAATGAGCTTGGCATAGACACAATATCAATGGGGGCAACAATAGCAGCTCTAATGGAGCTTGTAGAGCTTGGAAAGGTTCCCAAGGAGAAGCTCAGGGGCTTAAAGGTTGGGTGGGGCAATGGAGAGGCGCTAGTTGAGCTTGTGTGGAGAACTGCCTACAGGTCTGGTATAGGTGATGACCTTGCTGAGGGCTCTGCTAGACTTGCGAAAAAGTATGGAGCACCAGAGCTGGCCATGGTTGTTAGAAGCCAGGAGCTGCCAGCCTATGACCCAAGAGGTGTTCAGGGGCACGGCCTTGCATATGCAACTAGTAATAGGGGTGGGTGCCACCTAAGGGCGTACTTAATAGCTCCAGAAGTCCTGGGTGTGCCTCAGCTTCTAAATAGGTTTGAGACTAAGGGTAAGGCTGAGTGGGTTAAGGAATTTCAAGACGTGTTTGCAACTATTGACAGCTTAATTGTGTGCAAGTTTGTGACATTTGCTTATTGGGCAGATGTCTTAGCCGAGCAGCTATCAGCTGTAACTGGGTGGAATGTGACTGCAGATGAGTTTAGAAAAGCGGGGGAGAGGATATACAATGCTGAGAGAGTATTCAACATACTGTCATTTGGCGATGGCGAGGATTACGACACACTGCCAAAGAGACTGCTAGCAGAGCCCATGCCTGAAGGGCCTTCTCAGGGATATGTTGTTAAGCTTAGTGAAATGCTTCCAGACTACTACATGGCCAGGGGATGGGCAAGGGGAAGGCCAACCAGGGCAAAGCTTGAAGAACTAGACTTGAAGTGGTTAGCTGACTGGCTAGCAAAAGAAGGGCTGTTACCAGCTTAACAAAAATAACCACACTAATTTTTTACCAAAACCCTTTCTCTTTACCTCACCAAGCGTGGCACTGGGTTGGTAGTGCTGTTTGAAGTTAGTACAAGAGACTGGATTGTAAAGCTATCTCTAGAGTCGCATCCAGATGAGCTTGTAGTTGAAGTTTCATCTGAATGCAACATGAATTGCCTTCACTGCTTTAGAAGAGCTGCTCAAGATCTAAAGCCTCAGCATATGGATTTAAACACATTTGAGGAGCTGGTAAGGGAGGCTTTGGAGATTGGTGTTAAGAAGATTGTGTTTTCTGGCTGGGGTGAGCCCCTGGCTCACCCTAGAATAGATAGCATGGTGAAAATGTGTAAGGAGCTTGGATTAAGTGTTGCATTGAATACTAATGGCACTCTTCTCAACATGTTCACAGACCTGGTGCTGAGGTATGTTGATGAGCTGTTTGTGTCTCTAGATTCTGCATCTGCAAAAACCTATGCCTCTCTACGCCGGCTCCCTATCTTCAATACTGTGATTCAGAGCCTAGAAGAGGTTCTGAGGTTTAAGCAGTTGAGAGGTTCTCTAAAGCCCAGGGTAGTAGCTCTATATACTGTGACAAAGCTAAACATAGAGGATATAGTAGCATTTCTGAAGATGGCTAGGGACCTGGGTGTAAATGAAGTTGTGTTCTCCTTTTCAATACCCTTTAACAACAACAGCATTAACTGCTTAAGCTCTTCAGAATGTGTAGAGCAGTTCTATGCCAAGCTTGCAGAAGCAGAGGCTGTGCTCAGAGAGCTTGGGCCCAGCATATCAAAACCACCAAAACCATTCACACCAGATGTTAAATGCCCCTTTGCCTCAAACAGAGCTTTGTTTATTAGAAGCGATGGTGCTATAACACCCTGCATTCACTATGCATACAGCTGGACAACAACAGTATTCGGCTTGAGGAGAAGCATAAAGGCTGTTATCCTAGGGCACATAGGCAGAGACAGAATTATCGATGTGTGGAGAACAAGATATGCCAAAATGCTCTACAGGCTAAGCCTTAGAAAAGCAATACCCTCATGCCTTACCTGCACCCTAGCAGAGTACTGCATGAAGACAAGAAGCAACGAAGCTGACTGCCTCGGCGGAGAGCCAAACTGCGGCCACTGCCCCTTCTACCACAGACTCACCTTCTGCCCACTTTAAAGCTGTTCGTGATGCCACCTCTACACATCTTAACTCTTTAGAGTCGCTACACTTACTATTGCTCGATTCGAGGGGGGTCTGCAAGGGTTAATAGATGAAGCTATTAGCGCCGCTAGGAAGTAATTTAAGGTGATGTATTGTGAAGACACCTTCATTTACCAAACATTACACTGTTAGAGTGGATTATGAGAAGTGTAAGCGGTGTGGTTTTTGTGTAACTGTTAATTCATGTCATTCTCCATCTACTTGCGTTGGCTGTCTTTCTTGTTACTGGGCCTGCCCCTATGAGGCTAGGGTTCTTGTTGAAAAGCCTCTCAGTGAAGTGGGGCACGTGACTGTATTTGTTGATGGGGCTTCTTTTAAAGTGCCTTCTGGTGTAACTGTTGCAAAAGCTCTTGAGTATCTAGGCTTCAGTTTTGGTGCTCCTGGCTCAAAGGGGCCTAGCCTTGCTTGTGGAACTGGTGGGTGTTGGTCTTGTGCTGTGGTAATTGATGGTGTGTTTGAGCGTGCTTGCATAACGCCTGTTAGAGAGGGTATGAGGATAGAGCTTAGTGTTGAGAGGCACACGCCTTTGAGAATCGTCCACGGCCCCGATCCGCATGTTGTTGGTGGTAAGGGGACTCCGTGGTGGGAAGTTGATTATGTGAGTTATGTGGAGGCAGCTATATGGGTCGCGGGATGCAATCTTCGGTGCCCTCAGTGTCAG
>Ga0272445_1001781_pt1 | contig 15939 bp, 16 predicted proteins | sample YNPCB0031_FD_194404 | JGI IMG/M metagenome (GOLD analysis project Ga0272445, IMG submission 194404) | Hot spring sediment microbial communities from Yellowstone National Park, WY, United States - YNP-CB-003-1 | ecosystem: Environmental > Aquatic > Thermal springs > Hot (42-90C) > Sediment... | reverse complement strand
CGACGATCCCTCACCGAATCCAGTATGTCTTCGGTCTTAACTAAATATTTGCTTACATAACTACCTCAACGTCCTCGAGCTTTAACCCCGCGTCAACCATCCGAGTCAGACGCTCAATCTCTACGTAGTTAAAGAGGTAATAAAGCTGACGGGGGGATAGCCAGGGAGGATGGCGGAGGATAGCGGAGGATGGTGTTTAGCACTGAACGTATTAAGTTGTGCTAAAAACTAGAGCAATTAGAAGCGTTCCCGCAAGCGCTAAAACACGCTGAATCGGAAATCACTCGCACAAACTAATCATTCCCACCACCCTACCCGACAATCCCCAACCATCCCCGGCATCATCCTCAACTATCCCTAACACTATCCCCGGCCATCCCTTCCCGACAACCCCACAAACCCGCGACCCGCCGTGCTTAAGGAAGTAAATGAGGGCGGGTAAGGGAGCTGAGGGATAGCTAAAGAAGAATAGTTATTTCCGTTAAATCAAGAAGTTCTTCAGGTCTTGCTTAAACGAGCGTTCGAGGGGGAAATGCTTATTAGTGAACAGCTCCCTAAATAAAGAAAACCGGACCCGGACCATCCCCGAAACAAACTCGAAACACCCCCCAGCACCGCCCCCGTTGTCTTGAGCTCTTCGTGAGCCTTGGAGTGCCCGCGGCGGGGGTGGCGGGGCCGGGCTTCAGCTAAGAACTAAGTCTTACGAGAAGGTGTGGGATTCGGTTCTAAACCGATGGATCGCCTCCGGAGGGGGCCATCTCTTTGAGGGTCAGGGTTAAGGGTAACTTAAAAAATACTTAATTCCTTGTTGGTGTTTTATGGGTTGTGTGGTTTATTTTATGGTTTTTGAGTGTTTTGGTTTGGTGGTGTTTCGTGGGTTTTAGGGTCAGGGTCTGTGTTAGTGAGGTTAGGGGTAGGTGTGCTTTGGGGTACAGGCCGGGGGAGTGCTTCACTGTCGAGGGCTTCTACATCTCCGAGGTTGGTAGGGGTGTCTGTATTCACGCACTAGCCTCCATGCTGACGTTGCTGGCACCGTTCCTTAAGGGGGTCTCAGCGAGGACTCTAGGTATTGGTAGGGTGGATGACGTGGGTTACGTTCAGTGTCCTGATCCAGGGGAACCCTACACTTGCGGGGGGACTGTGGTGTTCGAGCTTAGGAGGGGGAGGGTTGGGGAGGGTGCGGGGCAGTGAGTTAATGCTTAAGACTCAAGCCTCGACATAGTGATGTCCACTATCCTCGCTGAGGCTCTCCCGTCACCGAAGGGGGAGTGATCCGGGAGCCTCACACCTTCGTTAAGGATCTTCTCAAGCTCTGCCAGGACCACGACGGGGTTCGTCCCCACAACCCTCGCGAAACCGTGTATAACTGCCTCAGGCCTCTCAGTAGAGTTCCTCAACACTAAGACAGGCTTCCTTATCCTCGGGTGTGTGACCTCCTCCTGAAGACCTCCCGAATCAGTCATTATGACCCTGCAGTTCTTCATGAGGGCTAGGAACTCGAAGTAGCCTTGAGGCGGGAGTAACTGCAGGTGCTGAATACCCTCAACCTCGCCCCATACGCCGTACTCCCTCAACCTCCTCTCGGTTCTCGGATGTATTGGGAAGACCACGGGTATTGGGCTCCTCCTCAAAACCCTGACGAAGTCTCTCAACACGTTAGGGTTGTCGACGTTCTCAGCTCTGTGGAACGTTACGAGAGCGTACTCGCTGAACCTCACTTGACTCAAGACCTTCCCCTCAACACCCTCAACCATGCTGAAGTAGGCGTCAACAGCGTCTATAATCGTGTTGCCAGTGACGAACACCTCACCCCACACGTGCTCGTCGAGCAAGTTCCTCTTAGCGATCTCAGTTGGCGCGAAGAGGTAGTGGGACACGTGGTCAATCATCCTCCTATTATGCTCCTCAGGCATCCTCCAATCAAAACTCCTTAAGCCAGCCTCAACATGGCCGATCCTCATACTTAGCTTGATAGCTGTTAAGCCTGCTGCAAGCATAGAGTTTGTATCTCCCTGAATAAGCATAATCCTTGGCTTCCTACCTCTGTACCTCTCCAAAGCCTTCTCAAGCTTAATCATCATCTCCCCAATCTGAGTAGCAGGATTGGCGTTCTCCAAAGCAAAGCTTTCATTTGGTTGGGGAAGGGCGAGCTCTTCAATAAAGATCTTGCTCATCTCATAGTCGTAGTGCTGACCTGTATGAATAAATACGAATTCTGCTCCCCTTCTCTCAAGCTCCTTAATAACAGGAGCCATCTTGATAATCTCAGGCCTAGTACCAACAACAATCGCTATGGTCATGGCTTAATCGCCAGAGATTCTACGTTTAACCCCTTTTAATACACTTTATTAAGCCAAGCTGTTTCTCATTATACTTGTAATTGAATATCTTATAAAACATTTCATTACTCACAACATTGCATACAAAGTCTTTGGATAATTTTTCAAGTAGTACATCAATGGAGATTTTCGTAATATAAGCATGATATTCGAAGTATACTTCATCAAATAGTTTCACGTAACTATATTCATTAAGAATAATGTCATATTCGCAACCTTCACAATCTATTTTAAGAACCCCACCATTTATATCAAATTTTCTTACTATGTCTTCTAGTCTAAGCTCATCTACTGTTATTCTTCCACTAGGGCACTCAATAATTGTAACTCCTCCTCTACTACCAATGGCTACGTTTATTGGTATAACCTTGTCAAGTACGCCATTAAGCCTAAGATTTTCTAAAAGCTCCTTAAACAAGTCAGGACAAGGCTCGATGGCAATAACATTCTTTGCTCCTCTCAATAGGAAATATATTGTTGAATCCCCGCAGGCCGCACCAATATCAACAACAGTTTTATCATTCACATCTATTAATGAATACTCCTCATGTTCAAAAACTCCTAATACTGTTCCATGCATGTATTTAAATTTAATTTTACCTTTTTCCAGCAGTTACAATTTTCATCAAATCTCCAACCCACTTTCTTAGCGACTATGAGATCTTTTTGGTTCAGGTCACTATTTTCGATCTCATGAAAAGTTATCTGTAAGTTCTCTGAGAGAACCTTTCCTTCTCTACATGATACCCCTGTAAAGAAGCCATCATAGTATCCATTAACTATATAACTAAATACCTTAGGAGACACAAAAATCTCAGAACCATCTCTGCAGACAATGTGAAGATTATAGAATTTCTTTTTCAACAGTTTCGTAAGAATGAAGTATCTTAATCCTGCTGAAAGCCAGTTATTAAAAAGTCTCTTGCATACTCTTACTAACCTTAATAACCTAAAGACTCCTCTATGAGGGTTACGTTTCATTATAGCCAGACCTCTTCAAGGCCTCCGCTATACTTAAAGACGAAAATAATGGAGACACGGAATACTTCTAAACCCTCACATCAGGCCTTCTATACTTTATTTTATGCTTGTCTCTTTAGTCTTTATTAGTACATAAAGCTCTAAAAGCCTTTGCAAACCCAAATTATCTACAACATTTGTAAATGTTGAATATATATCGCTTTGTGTGGTATCAATAGTGCGTATAAGAAGTAGTTTAGAGAGCAGAGAGTATAGCTTCCTCTTTGCTCTTAAGTAGGGAACGTCAAACGTATCCTTCTTTCGCAATAATGCTGTTTTCTCATCAACATCAAAGATTATAACGGTACAGTTCTTAAGAAGATTTCCATAAAGGTGAATAAACAGAGGTGAAAACAAGAGACGTTCTCTTGTCCAAACATATAGATCAATTACTAGATCCAAAATGTTTCGGTCTAAAAATAAATTCCAACGTTGTAGTTTCTGTAGGATCTTTATCATCGCATGCCTCAGGATGAAATCGTAGATCAAAGACAAAGAGATAGCCTTAGAGAATGCCTTATTTAAATAGTACTTATGCTCTATGAAACTACCTTTTCTAGAGGTTAACCCTACCAGTTTACCCAAAAGTAGAAGAGGGTAAGAAGTGAATGCGGGCCACCGCATCCAAAAAATCCGTGTTTTAAAACCTAGATCTTTTAGAACCTTGTTTAACATGTACAAGTGTGTTGTTTTCCCCGCTCCATCTATGCCTGAAAAAGATATGCACAGCAGCTTTACTTTACTAGAATAGCGCTTAAGTAATATTTCAGCAGATACTTTATTCACAGGTTCATAAATAATGAGTTTTGTCCCTATCATTAGGGGAAAGGAGAATATTAGTATACTTGTTAATGATATTGTTTTAATTACAATAAGATCAGTGAAGAGAAACAGATTGAGGGATATCGAAATTATTGATAAGCTTATGACGATTAGGATCCATCCAATTAGCTTATCAGTTCTAATCAGCGTTTCATACACCTCTAGATGGAACCTTGTTTCTTGAGAAATAGATTCGATGAGTAACTCAGATACGTAGATAAAACTCCATACAAGGTGCTCATTAGATCCTTTTTCCAAAGAGCTTGGAAACCGTATAAAGAGGAATAAAATACTGCTAACGATGCTGGAAATCTTATGGGGAATTCCATTCTTTTAATACTGTAGAGCCATTTTTCAGCCTTGCTGCTTAAAACATACTTTTTCTTCATTTCTTTAATTACTTCTTCAGGAATCACGGAATATCCATAGACTTTAGATGAAAAAATATTTACTACTAATGACACAGTATATATGCTATCCAGAGCACCCCACTCATGTGCTATTTCTAATATCTGAAACCATTCCTTTTCCTTGATAGTTTCACTAAGTTTAAGCAAGTACAGGGTTTCAGCAAGTGTTAACCTAAGATGAGACCATGCATGAGTCGCAACCAAGTAAAAATCCATGGGAGGAGTAGGAAGAGGCGCCTCAATACCGTATCTTATTCCAAAGTATTTCGTCTTGAATACTTCATCATTAGAAGCCACTATTCTTCGGATCCACATCGGATGAGGGTACAAGTCTATTTCAAATGTTCCATCCTTACAATTAGTTGCCATAACTTTAAAAGGGTGTGCAAGCAACCTAAATTTGTATATAATACAACCCTCGTTTTCCAAAGTGATTGCAGCTTTCAAGAGCTCGATATAGTCGTAGAGAAGTAGATCAATATCAGATAATAAAGCAAATGGAATATCCAAGTCCTTTATCAGTGTGTAATTAACATTTCTAAGAACTTTATTCACAAAAATCAATCCCTTAATTCTTTGAAGCCTTTTATTGGTATCTTTAGAAATATAAGGAATAAAATGATTCAAAACATCACTATTTTTGCAAATTTCTCTAATCAATTCCGAAGATAAGCTATTTGAATGCAACTTGGTGATCGATCTAGATATGCCTGTTTTAGAACATACCTCGCTTAAGGAGGTTCTTTCTGGTGCTATACTTAATTTTCCGGGAAAAATCTTACTTTCGTACATTGCTGAAAGCACAATTAGAACAAAGTCGTCAACAGCTACATGATCATCCATGTAATTTTCCCTCCATTAAGTGTATTCTTAAGTGTCTCTACCAAATTAGTATAGTAATGATTTTTAATAGCGTATCTCTTTGCATTTTGAGATATGTATTCTCTTAAGTTATCATTGTTCAAAATAATTTTAAGTTTCTCATAAAGAGCATCAATAGATATATCGTCTATGATTATACCATTAAAGCCGTTCTTTATGATGTATTTAAGGCTCATATACTTTGTACTTAACACTACATTTCCAGAAAACATGGCCTCAATAACAGAGACGGGAGGATCCATAGTCACAGGTTGTCGACTTGGTATAAACAAGAATATGTTGATCCTCTTCAAAAGTTCGTATTTACATTTCTCAGCCAAGTTTTCAGAGAAAATCAGAACATTTCTTCGTATGCCTAGCTTATCTGAGTACTTTTCAATAATTTTGCTCATTTCTATATTATACATTGTTTTTGGTGCTATGATAAGGAGTTTCAGGTCTTTAAACCCAGATTTTATCACCTTGTAAATAGCTTTTAAGACAATTTTATAAGGAAATCGAATTTCATATAGATGCCCGATGTATACAATATAGTATAGAGCGTCATCGATTAACTTAGAATTACACTCAGCGCCTGATGATATAGCATAAAGCTTATCTGGGGGTACAATAGGAGGCGGCATGTAATGTATTCTAAGGTATCTGCCGTATTGTATATGAGTGTGGCGTGACGTTGTTAAAACCGAGCCCAAGTAGCTATTGACTGTTAGTTTTAAAATCCTTGGGATTCTATGGTATCCCGGAATCTTGCCAAAATCGTAAATTAGCATACTAAGAGTCTTGGAATATACGTTACAGAGCCTTCCTAACAAATAAACCAGATGTTCTTTAACTCCACTTAGATGTAGGAAAACGGGCTCGTTTTTGACTTCGGTAAAATGCTGAGATAGTATGTGAATAAGGACAGTATAATCTCTTATGTTGTTCAACTTTATATAAAAAACGTCAGGTAGTATCACTCCCTCGAACCTACTAGTATCTATCGAGGAATAAATCATAGGTCTATACTTGCTTATCTCCTTTAACATAAGGATTATATTTCTCGTAGTGACTGTTTCACCATGAGTCCAGGGTGGATGATATCCATGCGTGATGATTATATGTTGGAAGTTCTCCATAGACGGCACCAGCTACTTTGTATTGATGCTGTGAGGGTTTATCACTTAGATTTCATGATAAGAACTGGTCTAGAAGGTATATACCATAAACTGTACCAGCATTAATGATTAATGAGTTTGAATTCAACACGTTTTCACACACAGGTATATCTATACTTGGGACACATACAAATAAGGACGGGCCAGTACTCTTAAAAGCTTCAAAGGTGAACACATTGCTTTCGTATGTAGCGAAATACTTAGCTAATATGTAGAGAGGACTATTTTGCAAGAAAACAATTTTAACATCTGCTGTATTATTGAATACTTGATTCAGCGGCTTCATTATATCATCTACAGCAAATCTGCCAGAAATAGGAGGGTCAAAAAATACTAGTATATTGGATGTAATAAATGAAATCAATGAAAGAATATGCAATAAAGTAGCTAGCTTAGTCGCGTATCTCTTATATCTCTTCATAAGTAAAACTATGGCTTGTATGGAATAATATGCCAATGGAATTGCTAAAAATGATACTACTCGCCCAGTAAAACCAGGAACATACAGGAAGAGAAGGAGGAGCGCTATTGATGACAATGCATGTCCTAGAAATAATTTTTCTGCAATCCCTGGATTTTGTTTAAGTATGCCTAGAGAAATGTATAGACACGACATGGAGAGAATCAACATAGATATCAACATTGCTTTCCAAACTGTTCTGACAATTTCTCCCAACAATGGTAATTTTTCCCTTACCTGAATAATGCCAGAAGCGTACTCTAATATATCGCCTGTTATCCCCTTAACTAAATGTGCATATACCACGTCAATCGAGAAGTTACTTTGTAGAAAGTTAACCATTAAAAATAAAGTTAAGGATAATGCGAAGATTTCAATTATGAATCTCTGGAAGAAGTTACCATGCCTGCTTTGCATTGCGGTAGGACGTATTCTAAAGATGTATAAAGTAAATGCAACAAATGCAATACTTCCTAGATACATTATTGAATAAAATGGATGTGTATAGAATAGACTACTTAGTAAGAGGAGTAATAATGCAATGTCGTTACTGTGTATGTATTTTTTCTTCTGAAGCATCTTGATGAGGACATAGAATATTGTCATTAGCATAGATAGCCCCAATTGTGCACGGCAATAGTGTATAAATGAATTGTAATGATTAAATTGCACATAGTATATCAGTATGAAAGAAGCTAAAAGGATTTTGAATTCATATGTATTAAAAGAAGCTAAAAGGAGTTTCATCAATAAGATCGTGATGATCACTAATAAAATTGATACCGATATATAAAGTAAACTATTTGAAAAGACGATATCGAAACTTGATATAGCTACAAATAATGCTTGCAAGTAGTAAGAGAAGGGCCAAGTAGCTTCGGCTGTTCCCATAGGAAGTGTACCTTTATCAAGCAGATATTTAACGGTGCCTCCATGAAGAAATACATCCCTGTATGGGCTTTTTGTAAATGTTATAAAGGCTAGCATACTTTGGTACATCATAAGAGTAATAAGATACAGATTCATTAACACATTATTATGGTTAATATCCCTATACAAGAGAAGCGTGAAATTCGTAAAAGCAATAGCCAAAATAGTGATCATCATTAGGTAAAATCCACTTGCATTCTTTACTATCCACTCATAGTTCACGGGAGTGTTCGTAGCAGAAGGAAATGTAAAAGAGGTCGTAATGCCAGATAATGTGATTATAAAAATGGAACCTATCAAGATCGTTTTGATTTTAGTTTTTCTATCCTTTATTAGCATTTTATATCAACTTTCTATATATATCTATCAGAGGCGCCAGTACTTTATCCCAGGTAAAGTTCTCAAGAACGTGCTTTCTAAGCTTGGAGGTATCCGTATCAGAGTAATAAGCATGGAGGACCTTTTCTCTGATGTCTTCAATATCATCAGGATCTATATAGAGAACAAGATCACCGAAATATTCCTGCATAGGTCCGCGATTAGTGACTACTACCCTGCAACCAGCTAATGCCGCCTCCAAAGTCACGAGTCCTGGAGCGTCGAACCAGCTAGGAAGAACACAGACTTTAGCTGCAGTATAGGCACTGGGTAATATAGAGCTTTCGTGTGGAATCTCCCCGAGAAAGTAAACATTACCTCTTTTTCGAGAAATCTCTAACAGCTTATAGTAATATCTTTTGTCTGCTACCGGACCAATAAAAACTAAAGGTATTTCTTTTTCTTTTTCAAGGGCTCGTAACAAAGCCAACTGGTTCTTTTTAGGATAAATGCCGGCTACGCACAATACAAAGTCTCGTATCCCATATTTTTTAATAAATACTGTTGGATCTGCTTCCTCATAAAAACGTCTACTTACTCCATTATATACTACCCTTATTTTGCTAAGAGGAATACCGAAATGTTTAGCCAAGAACTCTCGTTCCATATTAGATGTAGCAATTATCACGTCGCCTCTACTTAACAATAACCCTCTAAGATCAAGCCTAACATCTAGATATCTCTGGAATTCATAGAAATATCGTATCCTCCTCAAATAGCGATATATTTTATCACGTAATGCAAGGATTCTTTTGCCTATTCTGGCATAGTACTCTTCAAAAGACCACCAAAGAGGGGTAATAACCAGGGGCTTACCTATGTTCATCTTCCAATATTCTGCTATATCTAAAAGATGGTGAGCTAACCCGAAAACATGAAGAATGTCATAGCTATCTAACTTAAGGAAAGGATTGAATAAATGAGCTATGAAACCTTGCTTACTTACATATCTTAATGTTTCCAATAGCTGCGTTTCTCCACCGCCAGGTTTCTGGAACCCTAATATGTTATACGCGTAAATGATCTTAGGCATTCTTTTCACCTTCCTCTACTACACTACGCCTAAAGCCTTAAGAACACTCTTAATTTCCTCCTTAAAACGCTTATAGCTGAAATACTGTGCTCGTTCAACGCTAAGCCTGCTATACTTAGTCCATGTCCTTTCATCTTCAAGCAATTTAGATACTATTGATACTAATTCATTAAGATCGTCATAAGAAAGACCATACTTACCTTCTTCAATAATATCATAATATACTGCTCCATGCCTAACTGTAACTAGAGGTAATCCTGCAGCCATGCCTTCAACTGCCGATATTCCAAAAGTGTGAAAAGGACGTGTATTGATAAATACCTTTGCATTAGATAATAGTTCTGGCAACTTTATACGGGGTACATTTGTATAAATGAGAATCCCATTTTCAACACCTTCTGCTCTTATCAACTTTCTTAATTTAATATAGTATTCTAGATCCGAAATAGCTCCCACTATGATTATAGGTTCATTAATGAATTTTGCTAGTTTCACAAGTGTTTCTAATTTGAAACCCTCGCCTATTCTACCCAACATTATTACTCCGTTTCTTTTTTCAAAAGGTTTATAAGCATATTTGCTAAATGTTTCAACATCGACGGGAGGATACAGAACCCTAATTTTTTTAGGCTCTTTTATTTCGACATATTTCCGAAGCATCCATGCAGTATAATTACTGTTCACCAAAACCATATCTGCTTCGTCAAATGGATTTTTTCTTGCTAGTGTCCTATACAAGGCCTGATAAATCTTAAAATAATAGCTCCATATGTCATGATAATATTTTATGGAGGGAATAGAAGATACAAAGGCTTCGCTTAACCCATGTACATACTCCACTATTCTTATGTCTTTATTTAGTCTTCTATAAAGGTCGAAGTCTATAAATACAATATCAGGATCAAGTCTATTAATAGCATGTTCAAATAGTTTTAGTGATGTAAAAACTCCATATATACTACGCCTAATTATGGAAGGAAGTCTAAATGTATATATATTCAACTTTAATAGTTCAGAGCCAAAATTTCTTGCAATATCCTCAAGAGGCGGAGCTTCAACACCGAATAACCATGTCTCAAAACCCAGCTCTAATAACGCTCTCGCTAGGTAATATTTGAATATATGTGAACCCCCAAAGAGTCTATACTTAAATCCATACACTAAAGCCTTTCTACTTTCCAGCATGTCCACTTAGGTCACCTACTGCTTAGTATTTCCTCTTATAATTTGTAATTGCCTATTATGGGAGGCGTTTTCGTCTATCTGATTTCCTCAGCTAACTGATTATATAACTTAGCATTGAGATCAGTACTTTATCTATTTCCCTAGCTTGATGAGCTTACCATAGCCATAAATAACTTAATAAGCTTCTGAGCTATAGCCTGGTAAGAAAATTTTTCCTTGACCCACTCAATAGTTGAAGCCTCATTAAACGATGCCGTACCTTGCATAGTCATTTCTATAGCTTTAGCAAGCAATACAGGGTTCCTCCCCTCCGCAACAACCCCACCATACGGCGGTATTAGCTCTGGTATACCACCACTAGCATACGCCACAACAGGCCTACCACTAGCCATAGCCTCTAAGACTACCGTGGGGCAAGGATCCTCCCACAACGAAGGAACTACTACAAGATCAGATGCACAATATAGATTTCGTAGCTCTTCTCTTTCGGATCTACCTACGTACCTAGTGTTATCTACTAGCTCAAGCTTATTTATCAATTCAAAGCAAAACCTAGGATAACCCCCCAATCCTTCCATGTCAAAGTGCCCCAGAGGACCTGCGATAAGCAATTTGAATTTATAGCCTTTCTGTTTCAAGATCTTAGATGCTAATATCAGATGATGAAGACCCTTCTCAGGCATTATTCTTCCAACAAACACTATTGTGAACTCATCTTCCACACCAAACATCTTTCTCTTCTCCACTCTCTCAGAGGGTTTGCACGGCTTAAAGAACCGGTATCAATAGCGTTGTAAACTACCCCTATCTTATTTGGGCTAACTCTTAGAAGTTCAATAGTGCGATGCTTAACATATTTGCTTACAGCTAGGTGAAGGTCATATAACTCTATGAGCAATTTATTTACTTTATTGGGCTTAGGTTCATTATGAAGGTGCCCCACAATAGCAACATCTCCTTCCTTAACGTATTTATAGATTAGAGGCGCAAACGATGTTGTGAAATAATGACTATGTATAACATCTATTCTGCCGTACACATCCTCGATTTCATTAAATAATTCAATCAGTTTCATAGATAAGTACGGGATATTACTGTTCGGAGGACTGATAGTGGCAAAGAACCTGCGTAACTTACTTGCGATTGGCGTTGATAGGTCTATTACGTGTATATGCACCTTGCCATAGTCTACATCACGTCTTTTCTCAATGGTTACCAGATGAACCTCTGCACCCTGCATAACCATAGCTTTTGAAATGCCATAAACATAAGTTTCAATAGCACCACCTTTCCTAGGAGGACAAGGAAGAAATTCGGGACATATCTCAACTATCCGAAGAGTCAACTACGTCTCCCTGTTAGTAAACTATTTCTATTATTACGATATACAATGGTTCTGTTTAAAGATCTGAGATACATTTTAGCAATGTCATACCAGTTTGGAACCTTGAAGTAAGGTATTACCATCTTAGAATTCAATGCTTTGCTGATTGTTATAGCCAAGTTTGAGGAAAAGTCATACTTTTCTAACTTTACTACTAACTCATTTAAACCAACAAGCGCAAGATACTCAGGATTCCCACCAACATTAGTTGCAATAACAGGCACTGCACATGCAAGAGCTTCTGGTATAACGAGAGGACTACCCTCAGAATACGAAGGCATAATTACAACATCTGCAGCGTTGTAGAGCAATGGCAGTAGTTCGTCTTTCACGTATCCAAGCATCTTTATGTTCTCCTCTAGCTTTAAACCTCTTATCATACTCTCTATGTACTCTCCATAAGTTTTAGGGCCTATCTTTCCAATTACTAGCAATGTAAGGTTATCTCCATAGATTCTTCTTAGCATGGCAACAGCTTTTATGAGAATGTGAGTACCTTTTCTTGACCCTGGATTCACATGCAACAATACCTTGTCTCTTAACCTAACCTCAAATATTTCTTCAATTTGTGTTTTTGCGTAGTCTTTATTCATGGGCTTGAAAACCTCCTTATCAACACCATTAAGTATAGATACAACTTTATTTTGCTGTATTCCCATACCTATGAGTTCTTTCCTTGTATTCTTCGAAACTGCGACCACTAATAATTTTCGCCTTGTTAAAGCTAGCTTTAGCTGTAAAAGCTCTATTGCTTGTGAAGCAAGTATACCCGTTATGTACCTTGTTCTTTCAATACCCTTTATTGGATGAAGCCACATATACTTAATTTCATTGAGGTATGTTCCGTGAACAACAACAAATATAGGTATGTCATCTGGTATAAGGCGAGAGACCAGGCTTAGCCAGCCAGGTTGAATTATTATGGCATCCGGCTTTACCTGGTTGATTATTTCTGTGATATGCTTCCTCCTTGTAAGGATGTATTCCGCAGAGTTAAAGGGGTTTACGCTTCCGCCTAGAACAAAGATATGTGATGCGCAGGCACGTAGTAAAACCATCAATTCTTTTCTTATTTGAGGAGCTATAACAATGTTTTCAACACCAAACCTACAGAAAGCTTTAATCAAGCTCACTATAACATTGGTTACACCTCCAAATCCAAGATCCTGAACAATGTGAAGAACCTTCATACTTCTATACCATGTTTCAGCAGAAGTTCTCTATAGAGGTTCTTCATGATTTCGAATTCCTTCTTCAGTTCTTCTTTATATCTAGTTCTCGATAAGCTTTCGCTTCTTGCGATATGAAGAACTGGGTTATTTGGAACATATATGAGACCGGATTCCTTAAGAACTAATTGTAATGAGAAATGTTGTTCGAAACCTATCGCTCTCTTTAGTAATCTATGTTCAGGGAAATTTACGTCATATATGTAGTTAGTCTTGAAACTCATGTTAACGCCTCTAAATGCTAACGAGTAACACGTGCGATTGGGTATACAGAAGCCATATGCTATATTAAGTTTCTTTGTTAAGTATACTCCTAATCTATATTTCTTCAGTAGAGGATGTGGCTGTTCAAACCAAGGCCTAACAAGTAATCTGTAAAGCCTCACCTCCAGCTTATCATCGGGTATAGGCAGGGTCTGTAAATTACTTGCATCAATGTATATGTCTCGACTAGATATACCAGCAACATTTCTGAACTTGTAATGCATCTTAATATATCTCTCTACCCATCCTTGCAAAGGTATCGCATCATCATCAGTAAATATTGTTATGTCTCCTTTAGCCCCCCTCTTACCCATATTAAGGGCTTGAGTAACATTTCCCTCTTTCTGTTCAATAACGACACAATTGAGGGAGTAATCCTGGCATAATTTCTCCACAGCTTTAAGTATGCAATCCTTAATAACTAAAATAACCTCGAAAGAGTTAATAGTTTGATTCCTAAGACCTGTAAATAAATATCTAATGTATTCACAACCCTTACTTGGTATTACTATAGAAACCTTCATGAAAAATCGTAGTTTCTACAACCATTACTAAACGCTATAAAGCTGGTTGCTATACTCATGAAAGGCTAGAACCTCTTGTTCTCAAATAAGAAATTTGCACCATACCTGTCCACTAAACAAAATCCTAACTGCTTAAGTGCATCTATGACTGGCAGATCCCGCTTCCACAGCTCTACAACTAACCACTTTGACTTCTTTAAGCTTTCAATCATGCCGGAAAAGCCTTAGAGACATAGCCCTCTATATCTATTTTCTTTCATTAAATCGATTCTCCCGATACCTAGTTTATTTAATATATTGTCAAGTGTATCAATTTCCACATCAAATCTCATAAAGCTTTGCTTATGGACTCCTTCCGCTATTTGTAAAAATTTTATGGTTTCATACACTGCTGAGGGTGTCATTATGGCATCCGCATCTGTACGAATTACTATATCACCCTTAGCGCTTAACACCCCTACGTAGGATGCGTACCTAATGCCTGGCTTATCAGCCTCTATCACCTTACTTCCCATTTTCTTTGCTATATCAGGGGTTCCATCGATACTCATGTAATCCACAACTATGGTCTCAATAGGGATCTTACAAACCTGGGCAATATAGTTTATGGTTGTTAATAATCTAGGTAAATACCCGGCTTCGTTTTTTGTTGGTATAACGAAAGATATGAGGTGTTTGCTATCTAACAGCCTAAGCTTCTTACAGTGATACGTGAAGTCGAGATTGAATGTAATACGTTCAAACATTTGCTTCAATGAAGCGGTAGCTCTGAATAGAGCAATAGTATAGTGAAGCTTCGAAGTCATAACCAAAGCCTCAGCCTTCGTATAATATCTGAGCTTGACGTGTTGACTCTAGGTTAGCGTTTTCCATCACTCTTACTATTCACTGCCTTCTCTTTGACTTTATAGAGTTCTTCGACATATGTGAGCAATATCTCACTCCATGTCTTTATCGGTGCCTTCTCTACCACTACCAGGTCTTTGACGAGTGGTTTTGCCTGTGCTTCTAAGTTCTCGGCTATTTCTCTTGATATTATTGCTGGTGTTCCTATTGCTAGTGCTTCTGTTGTGAATATGCTGAATGCTTCGTGTTTGCTTGGGTTTATTGCGTATCTCGCTCTCGATACTAGCTCCAAGTATTTTTGTCTTGGTTGCGGCTCTAAGAATTCTACACCACCTCTATACACCTTGCTTGCATACCTCACCAGTTTCTCTTTGTATGGCCCTTTGCCGAGGATAAGCAGCTTTAGGTTTAGTTCTTTGGCAACATCTACTGCTAGCTCTAGCCTCTTGTACTTCTCTATTCTGCCAGCATAAATTATGTAATTGCTGCTCCGACCCTGCCACCTATAGCTAAGAACACCCTCATCCACACCACTCGGTATAACAACTATCTTGCTTCTAGCTTCTGGGTAGTGGCTTGCTAGTATTAATGCTTCTCTCTTGCTAACAGCATGAACAGCACTAGCCCTCTTCAACAATTCTGCTACTCTCCATCTCCAAAAGATCCACAGAACCCTCCTCACAAAGGTATGACCAGTTCCGTGGTAGTGTGGAGTAATAACAATTCTTGGAGATATACTGCTACTTGCTATTACCAGCCCTGCATAAACCGTGAATATGCTGTGAACGCTATGAACATGAACAACATCTACCTCTCTAGCCAGCTCCTTTGAAAACTTCTCCAACTCACCTCTCTTTCTGGGAATGTGGTAGGCGTTTCCAGGACTCCAAACAGGCCACCTAACAACTCTAACACCATTAACAACTTCTTCATATGGTTTGTCGGTGTTTGGCTCTCCAGCAACAACCGTTACCTCGTGACCTGCTTTAGCAAGTCTCTCAGCAACTGATTTAACTACGTACTCTACGCCTCCTATGTGTGGGTAGTAGGATGGTGCTATGAACAGTATCCTCATT
>Ga0272445_1001780_pt1 | contig 15946 bp, 34 predicted proteins | sample YNPCB0031_FD_194404 | JGI IMG/M metagenome (GOLD analysis project Ga0272445, IMG submission 194404) | Hot spring sediment microbial communities from Yellowstone National Park, WY, United States - YNP-CB-003-1 | ecosystem: Environmental > Aquatic > Thermal springs > Hot (42-90C) > Sediment... | reverse complement strand
ACGCGGAAGTTGTAGACAATCGTGAAGGCGCTTCCAGAGAGTGTGCTGACCTGGAGGCTCATCGAGGCGGATCCGCCGGTGCCTCCCGCATCCAGGACGTAGCATACCACCGTGACCCCGAACCATACGGTGCCGTCCGGCGGCGACCAGGTCGCGCGGAGCGTGGTGGCATGAGGCGCGAGGGTCATATCCAGCACCTGGCCAGTCAGAATCCCCCCGGTCAGATCCATCCTACGCCTCCACGATCTCCAGGGTCGCGATCTTCAGGCTGGTATCCGCCGTGCTGATATCCACCGCCACATACCCGTGCGGTGTATCGATCTGCCAGGTCTCCCGCAGCCGCCAGTATCCCGACTGCACCACCCGGGCCGGGATACTGCGGGTATGGGATTTGGCGACGTAGCTGGCAATCAGAGGCGGATAGGATCCGGTGTTGGTCAGACCCACCCCGTATACAATCACCGTCACGGTCCAGCTGTAGCTGGAGGTGCTCTGTGGGCCCAGCAGGGTCAGCCGCGCCGGCCTTCCGAGCAGCGGAATCCGGGCGGTCATGCTCTGGTTGAACGTGAACTGGGCCGAATAGGCGCGGGACGGCGCGAACGGGAACGGAGCAGGCCCCGCGGCGGTCGCGTGCAGGAAAACATCGAGCTCGCTGAAGAAGGTCATGTTGAAATCTGCGTAAAACGGGTTCGCAATCCACAGCCGCGCGTTCCCGTTCGCATCCAGCGGCGTGACCAGAGTCCCAGACGGCCCGGAAGCCATGAACAGCGGACTGATGCCGATGATCGGCATCAGCACCACGCTGGGAATGGCCCAGGATGTGGAGGGGCCGCCATACAGCACACACGACCAGGTGATCCGCGCGGACGCGGCACCCGGAAGCGAGATATCGACATACTGGGCGCTGGTGCTAGGCGTGAAAACAAGCGTTTTGGGAAACCCCGGAACGGCCAGCAGCTCCAGCGGATAGCTCACCTGGCTCACGGATCCGAAGGAGGACGGCACGGGCTCATCGTAGAGCGTGGCGGTGGCCACTGCTTCAGGGATGACGGAGAGGATCGTGGACCCCGACATCGCGAAAGCGAACGTGTCGGAATCCACGGGCACGGACTGCGTGGTGTAGGCGGGGATCACCAGGTCCGCGTTCGTGGAGGTGGGCTGGTCGGTCCCCCCCACCCGCACCAGGATCTGGCGGGTGGTGGGGTTGTGGATCACGATCTGCCGGGCCGTCCATCCCGGCTGCAGCACCATCCCGTCCCGGACCGGACGCTGCAGCACCCTCATCGCGCCCGCTCCGCCTCCGCCTGACGGATCGCGTTCTCGTACATGGCCACCATGAATACGCTGACCACGATTCCCGCCAGCAGCGGCCACGGCGACCGCACCAGGGCGCTGATCACCGCTCCCAGCGCGATGTTAAATCCAACCGCCGGCACGTAGCCGCTGCGCAGCCGCTCCGCGTCCTCCGGGGTCGCGGCGAATTTGCGGATCGTGAAGTAGGACGGCATGAAGGCGCTGAAGGCGTGCGCGCCCTCCACCGCCACGAACGCGCCCAGCAGCAGGTCCCGTTCATCCACGGCGGCGCTTCCTCCGCTTCGGGGTGACCTCGTAGGCGATGGTGCGCCCGCCGCGCGGTCCGGGCTCCCGCACCACCACGATCCGGAAAAGACGCCGCCCGCGGCGCATCATCCGGTAGCGAACGACACCGCCGCGGCGGCGCGCCTCGCGCTCGACCGTTTTCGGCGGCATGCTAACCTCCTGTCACGGCTTCCACCGCCTTCCCGCGGGCCTGGAACAGCACCACCGCCAGGCCCACGGCCACCATGATCGCGCCCACCACGAAGCCGCCCGCGTTCAGGAAGAAGTCGGGCGGCAGCGGGATCGAAGGCCATCCGGGAACCGGCGAGGGGATCTCCACAGCCGGCGCCGTCCCGCCTCCCCCGCCGCCGGGCGCGGGGAACGCATGGCCGCCGGGCGCCGGAGTCGGAACGGGCGAGGGCTCCGGGGAACGCCCAACCAGGCCCGCCGCGATGTCCCGAATCCTCTCGTAATCGCTCCGGCACACCGGGCTCATGCACGGCGCGTCCGGGCGTCCGCCCGGGTGCCCGGACCGCACCGCGACCTCCGCCGCCGCGCGATCCGGCGGCAGCATCCCGCGCGCCACGGCATCCTTTACCGCGTTCCACGCGGCGGCGATGGCGGGCGCCGCCAGCCGGGCGTTGGTGACGGGATCCATCAGCTCCTCCACGCTGTGCCCCGTCCCCTGCCCGCCGGCCCGGTTGAGCTGGAACAGCCCCACGCTGTCCTCGCCTCGCGTGTTGCGCGCCCGGGGGTTCCCGCCCGACTCCGCTACCATGATGGCCTCCCAGACCCACTGGGGAACCCCGTAGGCGTCAAAGATCCGCTTCACTTCCGCGAACCAGGGCTCATCCCGGTAGCTCATCCGCCGACCCCCGATTGCAGCTTCCACAGGAACGGGTTCAGCGTGAAGTATTCCGTCCGCGTTCGTGCCAGGTCCTGGATGCGGGAGAGGATCTCCTCCGGAATCTGCTGCGGCGCGGGCGCCTCATCGGGATAGGCGCGCGAAACGTCGTACGGGGTTTTGATGACCTCCGGCATCGAGGGCGGACGCAGGCGCGGGATCTGCCATGGCTCGATCCAGTATCGATAATCTCCACCCGGCGGGGAGACGCGGACCGGAAACCCGGGGAAGGGCGGCTTCGGCGCCGGCGTCTCCTCCCCCGGCTGCGGCGGCGCAGGACGCGGTTCGCTCCCCCCGCCCCCGCCCGCCGGGCCGCCCCAGCCCATGAGCGGCTCGACGCTCACCGGGACGGCGGTCACCGGCTCCCGCTTCCGCGTGAGCAGGAACAGCGCCACCAGCCCCACCGGGATCAGCAGAAGCAGCCATCGATTCATCGCGGCACCTTCTCCCAGAAGATCTGTCCCGTGCGCGGGTCCCGCCAGCCCTTCGCGTTGAGCCACTCCTCAAACTCCGAGAGCGTCTGCGGCAGGCGGCCCCGCTCCCGCACGAACGCCTCGCCCACCGCGGTAGGGAACCCGATCCCCTTCGCCCACCGCTCGATCTCCTCCATGGGGACCGCCAGGCCGCCGCCCGTGGACGGCGCTCCTCCTCCGCCCCCGCCTCCAGCAGGCAGGCGGGAGAGGAAGTCCAGCAGACGCTGGAACATGCTCTGCTGCTGCTCCAGCGCGCGGGCCTGCGCCTCCTGCTGCTGCAGCATGGCCTGGTACTGCCACTGCGCCAGCTCGGAGAGATAAGCACTGTAGGCCTGGCTCTGCTCCTCCAGCGCTTTCCGCAGCTCCGTCCGCTGGCTCTCCAGCTGCTGCGCCACCTGCTGGCCGATGGCCTCGCCGACGGCCTGGGGGGCGATGGAAGCGCCGCCCCCGCCGCCACGGCCCAGCAGCGCCAGGAACACCACGCCCGCGCCTACCGCGAGCAGCGCCCAGGTCGGGATCTCCACGCCCGCGATCTCAACGGACTCGTTCATGCGCTACCTCCGTTCCGGACGCAGCGCCCCCTGCTGCGCCTGCCGCGGCAGCACCGGACGCGCCCGCGCCAGCATCACGGCGCGCAGGACCAGGAAGGGCGTGTTGAGGTTGCGCGTCTCGCTGCGCAGCATGAAGGTCCCGGGCATCGTGCCCACCTCATCCGCCTTCCGCGCATCCTGCACGCGGCGGAAGTAGGCGCGCAGGTGCCGCCGCACGTCCTCCTCGTGCGGCTCCACGGTGGACTGGGCGAACGTGGACCACTCCGGCCGCCACGCCATGGCGCGCCTCCTATCGACCCTGCAGGGCGCGTACGCTCTGCACGTAGACGTTACCGATGGCGTTGACCGCCTGGCTGAAGTCCAGCGCCCGCGAGAGGACCAGGTAGACCAGAATCAGCAGAAACGTGATCTCGAGAATGCGTCCGATCATCGGGTGACCTCCTTGATCTTCTCCCACTCGCGCATGATCGCGGGCCAGTAGTAGACCACGAGCATCGTGATCACCACCAGCCCGTAGAGGCTGGAGATTCGCGGGCCGAACCAGTAATCAATCAGCACGCCCGCGACCCACACGATGAACAGCGCGAGCAGGAGATTCATCGCCCGTACAGCCTCAGCCAGGACTGTGGATTGGTCTCCCACGGCGAGATCCATCCGCCTGTCCCGCCCGAGGAAGGCGGGATATAGATCCCCAGCCTCCAGCCGCCCGGCGGGGGCGGCGGCGGCGGGATCACAGGAAGGTATCCGTCCCGGGGTGTGGCCCAGTCGGGCGGCGGCGGCGGTCGATCATACCCGGGAAACTGGAACGCGCCGCCCGGCGGCGCGGAGGGAACGGATGGGGCCGCTGTCCCCGCGGGCGCCTCCTTCCCGATCAGCGCGGCGATGACCCGCGACAGGCGCCCGGTGGCCGCCAGGAAGACCAGCAGCACGCCCAGCAACAGCACGAAGGTCGGCATCACGCCCCCCGCCGGCGGCGTGCGAAGAAGAGCAGATAGATGGCCAGCAGGATCAGGATCAGCACCACGATCGAGATCTGGAAGCCGTTAATGCGCAGCGTCATCTCGCTCCTCCTTCCACCCCTCAAGGATCCGCCGCAGGAACCCGGGCACCGGGACGCCCATCGCCGCGGCGTGCTCCAGCACGCTGATCGCTTCGCCCGCCACGTAGAACAGCGCCACCGCCTGGCCCAGCGGGATGTTCACGTCCACCGGGATCATCGCGGCCAGGGTATGGCCGATCAGCGCCGCCAGGCCCACCACAATCAGCACCGCCGCCTTCTTCGTGACGCCCACAAAAGCGACCCATGAGGAGATCCGCCCCTCACTGGCCGCGTGCAGCGTGCCGATGATGATGTCCATGGCCATCGCGCCGATCAGCGCCCAGTAAACGGCTGGCAGCGACACGAAGAACGCCGCCACCGCCGCCAGGGCGGCCACGATCCATTTCTCGATGTTGAGGCTCATCTCAGCCTCCCCGCGGCGCGTATTCCCAGAGCAAACGGATCACCACCAGGGCGATAATCAGCCCTAGCCAGGAGATGGCCGGCGCGTCCGGGCGCCCGCTCACCTTCCCGCTGGCGGCCACCGTGACCTGCGGGGCGCGGGGGGTCGAGGAGGCCGCCGCGTTCGGACCGTAAATGTCAACCAGATTGAAGCTTCGCATGTCAGCCTCCCAGCAGCGGCACGAGCATGCGCCGGATGGTGATCAGCGTCCCCGACCCGGCGGTCGTGATCACGCTGGTGAGGTCCGTCAGCCGGGAGCCGTCGATCACATCCCGCACGGAGCCGAACACCCCGAGCCCGTCCGAGCCCAGGAAGTCCCAGAAGATGCGCTGACTGTAGCCCGTGAGCGCCCCGGACAGGTTCATGTCCCGACCCGTGAGCGAGGCGAACCGCTGGCGCATCGTGTCGGGCGTGTGCTCCTCCAGGAAAATGCCCTCCTGCACCCGGAGCCGGGCGCGGGAATAGGTGGTGCCGGTGAGCAGGTGATACACGCCCAGATAGACGTTGGTCCGCTGCCAGCGATATTCGAAGTCTCCGGCCGCGGGGATCGCGGTGCTGTCCTCGTAGATGACGTGGGCTACGGAGATGTCGGGGCGGTCCTCCGGTCGCGGCGGGACCTCGAAGAGGTAAACCACGGGGACGCAGGTTGCGGACACAGTGGCGCCGGTCGCCACGCTGGTATCGGCCTCCCACTCCACCACCAGGGTGACGGTGAAATCTTTGTTCTGGAGCAGCACCAGGCCAACCGGGTCGCGAATGTTCAACGCAATAGGGATCACCATGTCCAGGTTGAACGCGCCGGTGGCCACCGCGTTGCGGGCGTTGGACTGCGGGACAGGATCATAGAAGCCGAACACCGTATCCCGCAGCAGGTAGTGGTAGCCCGCTCCCGAGATGTTCACCAGGTCCAGGCCGGTGTTGGTGATCACCCGAACCCGGCGCACCACGGAGGCCAGGCCAAGGGGGTTCGGCGAGGAAAGCGTCCCGGAAATGCTGCCCGTGATGTTGAGCGTGATCCACCCCAAATAGCCCGACTGGGGCAGATCGATCTGGGTCACACCGCCGCCCGAAGGCTTGGTGAGCGTCGGCAGGACCCGGGTCCGCAGTCGCGTGGACGTCTCGAACGGCATCTCGCACCTCCTTCCTGAGCATCGGGATTCGGATTACACACTGTTGATCAGCTCGGTGAGGCCCGGCACGGTCCACCGGTTCAGCGCCCACTTCGCGACGGCGATGAAGGTGACCGCCATGAGCCCCACCACCACCCACGAAAGGATGGACGGCTTCACGTCCGCCATGTCCAGCTCAAACATGCGTCACCTCCTCCTGTTCTTTGCGGACCGTCTCCGGCCGCAAGGTTGCCTCCAGCCGCTTGAAGTAGCGCAGCCGCCCCTCCCGGACGCTGTAGTGATAGAAGCCATGCGGATGCCGCGGCGGCTGCATCACGCCCTCCCCCACAAAGCCGGCCACCCGGGCGCGGTCCTCCGCCAGATTGAGTGTGAAGATAAAGAAGTGATCCGCTTCGCTCATCACGAACAGCGGCACCCAGGTCGGCCGCTGCGTGCTGGCCCAGCCCGCCACCTTCCGTTCCCTGCCCCGCGTCCAGATGGCTGTGAGAACCGGATCGGGCCGCGATCCTGGCGGCACCAGACCATAGACCTCGTCGATGTATACGATGACGTTCCCTGCCTCATAGGCTTCCGCCAGGGCCTCCATCGCCTCTTCCGGCTCCACCGCTCGCGTGCGAACAGGCTCGCCGTTCCGCAGCCGCCGCCGGGCGGCCTCCCCCCAGTCCTCCAGCTCCCACGCGGCCAGCGAGGCTTTCGGATCGATCACCACCAGGCGGCTCACCGGAAGCAGCAGGTGCATGGCCAGGAACGTTTTCCCGCTCCCGGTGCGGCCGCAGATGAAGATCCGCTCATCGGCGCGGATCCGGAAGGCGGATGCCGGCTTCGGCAAGGAGCGCCCTCCCCTCTTCCGATTCGTTGAGCACCTTCAGCGCCCGCAGGATCCACCCGCTCCAGCGCTTGCGCTCCGCGGGCGGCACAATGGCCGCGGCCAGCGCCAGCATGGGCTGCGCCTCCGGCGGCGCATGGGCGCGGATCACCTCGATCAGATCGACCTCACGTTGCGCCACAGCCACTCGTTGCCTCCCCCGATCACGTAGTCCCCGTTCTCCGCCGGAGCGGGCGCGGGAGCCTCCCCCTCCCCCTGCGGCGCCTCTGGCTCCCGGGCTGAACGCCGCTCCCGCGCCCGCTTCGCCGCCGCGGCCGCCACCCGCAGGCCCCACGACACCACCGCCGCGGCCACCGCCGCCGGGGCCGCAATGCCGCCCACCGCCTCCAGCGTTCGCAGCCGCAGCCGGGACAACAGCGCCGGCAGGCCGGCCTCCAGCAGCATGCGCTCATGCGGCAGGAACCGGCCCTCCTCGCCTACCAGGCTAACGGCCATGCCCTCCACCACGGCGATGAGGGACTCCGTGAGCGACCGCGCCTCCTCTGCGGTGAGCCGGGCGGCACGCCGCGAGACGCGGCCCTTCCGCGGCGCGGGCGCGCCGGTGGGCGGCGACTCGACCTCTATCGCCGCCGCACCACCAGCGGCCTCGGCTTCGCCGCCGGCTTCTCCGGCTGGGGCGGCCTCAGGCGCGCGGCGATCTTCTCCGCCAGCGCGTCGAGATCGACGGCGGGCGGGCTTTCCGGCTCCCTCGCCGGCTCCTTCCGCGGGCTCTCCTTCTCCTCCCCGGAGGCGCTCGAGGATGAGGTCGAGCTCCTCTTGAGATACTCGACCAGATCCGCCAGCGCGCTCTTCATCGTGCTCAGCTCGCTCTTCAGCTCCTCGAGCCATGCCAGCCGCGCCTCCTCTCCCTCGTTCTCCATCGCTCCTCCCTCACAGCGTCCGGATATAGGGCATCACCCGCGGCTCCCGCAGCCATACCACCGTCACCGTCACCGGGTTCCCCGCGCTGCCGCCGACCAGGCGGACCATGGGCGCGGAAGACACAATGGGGATCAGGGCGGTGCCATTGGCGGGGATCGGGATGCTGAGGGTTCCGACCTGCGCGGTGATGGTGGTGGCCGTGGCCGCGGTGGCGATGATCCAGGCAGCTTGGACCGGCGGCGCGTCCGCGGTCACGATGACGCCGCCGGGATCACCGGTCAGCACAACCTGCTTCTGCTCCACGGACGGGAGCGGGAACGGCGCCCGCAGCGCCTGCACCAGCTCCCGCATCTCGCGAACCAGCTGCTCGAGGACCTCGCGGTCCAGCTCCTCGCCGGTCTTCGACAAGGCGACCTCCGGTGCGGCGAGGGAGGGGAAAAACGAACACCGCGGCGCGGGAGGCGCCTGTATGGATCCCCTCCCTCGCCGCGGTGTTCGGGATCATCATAGCGCGTGATAACAAAACTGTCAAGCGGGTAACAAAACGGTCAAGCGCCCCCGCCGGGACTCGAACCCGGTTCCGCGCTTAGAAGGCGCGCCACCCCATCCCAGGGCCGGGGGCGGATAACAAAACGGTCAACCTCGATCCCGCAACAGCGCCGCGCCAAACTCCGCCTGCCGCCGGTATATTTCGTGATCGTGGAGCGGGCACAGCGCCAGGACGCGGCGGTCTCCCCGCATCAGCCACACGCCGCGTCCCGGCGCGATCAGGCGGCGGCAGATCCAGCAGTATGACTCCGGCTCCCCGGGAAGCCGGCGAATCCACTTCACTCCCTCGCCTCCCACCATGACCTCCGTGCTACGTTCAGGTCCACGTTCCCCGGTCCCGTGGAGCCGAAGAACTGCCACACGGGACTGTCCGTCCACCCGCCCCGCGTGGCGGGCGTCCAGGGTCGATCCGCTTCCGTGGGCCACTGCCCATTCCAGCGGCCCAGGACGTCCCGGAACCTCCGGATGTAGTTGGCCTCCCAGTAGGCCACATCCTTGAACGCGTCCGTGTTCCGCATGACCTTGCTCCACTCGCCCGGGCTGCTGTAGATCACGGGACGCAGCTCCAGCGCCCGCAGACGATCGATATGCTCCCGGGAGACCGGGGCCCCGCTCTCCACATCCAGCGCCACGAAAGCCAGGCCATCCGCCACATCCTGGATGGCCCACAGGTAGGTAACAACTGTGTTATCCATCACCGCGTTGGGCGGCCACACGTAGGCCGCTACCTTCAGCCCCTCCGCCGCCGCGTCCCGCGCCTGCGCCAGCGCTTTCGGATTCAGGCCCACGCCGCACGGCGTGCCGCCGTGGGCCTGAATCACCACAAACTCGATCCCGTGCTGCGCCTTCCACCACCGCAGCACCTCGCGGTCAATAGCGGAATACGCGCTGATGTCAATCCCCCGCATGATCTCCATCGCAGCACCTCCCTCCCAATAGGGTTCCGGCGCGCCCACCTCATCGATGTAGGCGCGAACCCGGTCCACGTCGGGCGCCAGATCGTAATCCTCCCAGCCGAACTTCGCGCCCGCCATGAACCAGATGAATGCCCGATAGCGGTCATCGGAACGATAGATGAAGTCCAGCTTCCGGATGACCGCGATCGGATCCACCCCCCACTTGCGGTGACCTCCCGGCTCCACGCCGGTCTCGGTCACCCAGATCTCCGCGCCCAGTGGCGCAAACAGCCGTGAGGCGCGGATCTGCAGAAAGTCCAGCACGCCGTTCTCGTAGCGCACATACTCGTGCACCCCGAGAACAGCGCGCGGCGGAAGCGAGATCTTCGACTGCGGCATATTCCCGGTGGCAAAGTTGAAGCAGATGGCCCGGATCCCCAGGCTCAGCAGCTCCTGCGCCGCAATCGTGTTGTAGCGCATGAGCACCTCCAGGGCGTCCGGCAGCGTGGAGGGCTCGTTAAAGAGCTCGATGAAGTCCGGGCGCAGCCGGGAGGGAACCAGGTGATTCTCGATGATCTCGCTCATGTCGCGGATCGGATTCGCGGTCGCAGGATTGCGGTCATCAAAGAAGCGCACGTAGCGAAAGATCACCGGCACCCCCCGTTCCCGGCACCAGCCCACGATCCATGGCGTCTGCGGGAACTGGTGGGGCTCCAGCACCTTCACCGCCGCCAGCGGCCGGTCGAGCCGCCGCAGGAACTCCGCCAGGCCGTCCGGGTATCCCTGCACGCCGAGTTTCGTCGCCATGGGTCACCCCCATTCCACCAGATGCGCAAAGGATCGTTTGAGCCATCGTGCATACGGGATCTCCCGCACCGCGTTTCGCTCCTCCCCCTCCAGGCGAACAGTGCGGAAAGTCCCGCTTTCCTCCACCCCGATCCGCCACGCCCCGGGCGCCTTCACCACGCCCGGCCCGGCGCAGCGGATCGAGGCCTGCAGCCCCCACTCCCGCACGCGAAGCATGAAGCGCTCCGCGTCCTCCAGCGCCGTGAAGATATAGCCGTCCGTGTGCACGCACACCGCTCCCTCGCGGATCGCCTCGCCCGCCAGCGCATGCAGCACATCGCTCACCAGCCATGCCAGCTGGAGGTTGAGCAGCGGATTGAACGAGGGATGCTCCTCCAGCCGGCCCGCATGCAGCACCCGCTTCGGTGTGGGAAACCCTACCGTCACCAGCGCGTTCCGCGCCAGCCGGTGGTGCGGCCAGGGGAAATCCGAAATGTCGCCTCGCTTTCCCAGCGACCTCCCGGGGATGTAGACCGCATCCCATCCCGCCGCGCGCGTGATGCTCCAGTAGGCCGCCTTGAGGTCCACGTAAACCAGCATCTCGGCGCCTACCGGACGCGCGAAGTAGGGCGCGAAGGGCTGGGGCAGCTCCCGCAGCTCGTTCCCCTTCCACGGCCGCGCGCCGCGCGGGAATTTCACTTTCAGATAGTCCCGCGCCAGCGCGGTCGCGGTCTCCCGGGTAGAGTCGATGGAGATCGCCGTCGAGGGATCCGCAATCCGCCACCCGCTTTCCGCCGCCACCGCAGAGCAGAGCCCCAGCAGCACCGGCTCCCGCCAGGACAGCCGCTCCGCGATCTCCGCCACCTGCGTCGTCCATGTGTGCTGCAGACGCCGCTGGCGGTCGTGGACCCGCTCGATGATGCGGTCAAGCACCTCGCTTCCCACGGCGGCCCTTCTTCGGCTTGCGGGAAGTGTCAATCAGCTCCGCGCGCCCATCCGGATACCGCACGATCACAAAATAGTGCGGCACCTTAATCATCGAGAAGGCCCGCACCGCGTCCGCCACGCTGGGGAAAACACCACGCGACCGCCCGGCGACCGGATAGGTCACCACATCGATGTCCACGCCCTCCACCTGGATGCGGACATGCCCGGTCGCCTCCAGCCGCGCCTCCAGATCCTGTTCCCAGCGCTCGCTGACGCGCAGGGCCTCCGCAGTCTGGACGCCCACCACAGGCGATGGAACAGGTTCCCCGGTCGGCGGCGGCGGCGGAACGCCGATCTGGCGCAGCACCGCCTCCCGCGCCCGGCGATCCGCCATCTCAAAGGCCGCGCGGGCGGCGATGTTCTGCGCCTGCAGCACCTCCCGCGAGACCTGGTCCCACTTCCTCAGCGCCTTCCGGGACCGGAATCCCGGGAACGTCCTCAGCGGCTTCTTCCCCGCCGCGATCGCGCGCCACTGGCGAACGGTCCGCTCGCTCACGCCATACACGAGCGCCGCCTCGCGGTCGCCCAGGCGCGCGATCGTGCGCGCGATGCGATCCATCACCTCCCGCGACCCCGGCACCGCCCGCTTCGCCATTCCGCCGCCTCCGGTTCCGGTATGCTGCCTGGCGGCAGCGGCCGCTGCAGTACCGCCGCCGCCGCAGGCCCGTCATTCGCCGTCCGCACCACGCGCAGGTTTTGGGGCCGGCTCCCGGCCGTCCACCGAGAAACCGGCCTCCTCCCGCGCCTCCCCCCGCTCCACCGGCGGCAGCGCCCGCGCGCGGGCCGCGGGGATCGGGGCGCTGGCTACCTGCTCCGCCACACGACGGGCCAGCTCCCGCGCTGCGCTGTCCACGATCTCATTCACCTCGTCCGACAGCGCCGCCCGCTGGATCCGCATGGCCATGGCCTCGATCGCAGCAGTCCGCGTCTGCTCGATCACGTGCCGCAGGCGCTCCCCCGGATCGCTGGCCCACCAGACCGCGATCCCCGCCAGGATCGCGACCGGGATCGCGGGAAACAGCATCCCGTAGACCGCCAGCCACTCCGGCAGCGGGCCGCCGCGAACCATCGCGGCGTCCAGGATCGTGTTCGCGGCGACGAAGAGGAAGTCGATCGCGTAGAGCAGCCAGGCCCAGAGCTGCTGGAACCCGGGAGCGCTGGCGTAGTGCGCCAGCAGGGGGAGCGCGATCGCCGCGCCTTCGGTGACCAGGAGAACGACCCAGACCAGCGAGGCCCACTCGGGGGGAACAATCCGGGAGAAGAGGCTGTAGTTGTGGATCGCCGTATAGGCGACCCCGGCCAGGTAGATCACCATCAGCGCCGCCCGGCCCAGGGTGGACCAGGCCCGGCGCTGCATCCCGGACATCACGTCGCCCATCGTCTCCATGGCGACCTCCTGTTACGGTTTAATTGTAACGTAACGCCTACGCTTGATCCGCCTCCGAGCGGCCCGCTGCCTCCTCGAGCCTCCGTTGAAGCCACCGCCTGAGCCGCCACTCCGCGCAGGTCGGACAGAGTCCGTCCTCCCAGCCTGAGCGGTGGGCCTCCTCGATCGCCTCCTCCTCGCTGCGCGCGCTGATATCCACGCGCGCAACCCCGCACCTTCGACACAGCACCGCAAAGCACACAATCCACTTCATGGTCAGTCCTCCTCAGCGCTTTCCTGCATCTCCTCCCGCCGCGCCCGCCAGGCCTCCACCACAGCCCGCGGCAGCCGGCGGACCCGCGCCCCCTCCGCCCGCACCCGCACCTCCTGCGGCTCGCTGGCCAGCGCCGCCAGGACCCCGGCCATCAGGAGGTCCAGCGGCGTGTATCCCATCGCCCGCGCCCGCCGGTAGGCGGGGAGCCAGGCAGGGGAGAGATAGATGGTGACCGGATAATAACCGCGCTCCTTATGCATCTTACCCATTTTTCCCCTCCACCTTCTGGATCAGCCGCTCGATCGCCTCCCGTGTCCGCTCGATCTCCCTCCGCAGCGCCTCCCACGCCGCCAGCTTCTCCTCCTCCAGGCGGCACGAGGGACAGCGGATGTCCACGGGCCATCCATCCTCTGCCAGGCGGAACCGCCACCCCTCCCGCCACGCCTCCGAGAGTAGATCCTCCATCGCACCACGCTCCCAGTGCGGCGAGGAGGGATGGATCAGCACGGTGTGCACCCACCCATTCCCGCATCGCTCGCACCACAGCCACCCCTCCACTTTGGGGTTCTCGAAGTACGCGCGCTGCTTGTACCCAACAGACTTGCCCATCGCTTCCTCCTTTCGCGATCAGAGATCCGTCAGCACCAGAAAAAAAACAACATACAGCGTGATCACCGCCAGCACATAAAGCGCCTGAGCGAAGGCGACAACCTGGTCATCATAGGTCACGCCAAATACGCTCAGGGCAACCAGGAACAGCAGGCCCGCGAACGTAATGATGACCCCCGCGAGGGCCGCGCCCACCGCCATCCAGTAGAGGATAAACCGGATCCGCCTCATCGCTTTCTCCCCAAAACAAAAGCCGGGCACACGGGACGCTGCATCCCGTATGCCCGGCCTCGTGACCCCCTTTCCCGGACTCAGCCGCCCGCACTGCGGACCGCTGGCCCATGGGGCCGTGAGGGTGGGCAGGGTAGGGCAGGGGACTGCCCCTCTACGCCGGCGCGACCTGAATCACAGTGGAAACCTGCCTCCCCGTGGCGGTAGTCTTGGTGGTCACCAGGATCCGGCACTCCAGCCCCCTGATGACCTCGATGATGGCGGCAGGGTCATCCTCGTCCGTGACCGTGCGCTGGAGGAGTGCCTCCACCCATTGAACAGCCTTCGAGCGATTCTGGCCCGAAGGCGCCCACGACGTGGAGGTCAGCCCCCGGACCGGCTGCCCGGCATGCGGGCCATCGATGATCTCGAACTCCCACGAAACGGTCATCCGACCCCCCGCCTCCGGACCCTGCCGCAGGTCCACCAGGCGCGCCCGATACCACCCGGGCGGCAGCAGCGGATACTCCCGAAACTCGCCCGTCTTCTTAACGAACATCACGCACCTCCGTAGGTTGGGGTTTGATGGGTCAGCCACGCGATCATCCGATCGCGGGCCTCCCCGGTGTACCGAAACACGCGGCCCAGGTCCTGCTCCTGGATGGCATCCACCAGGCCAGCATCCCCCTCATCGGGGATGAAGTAAATGAAGGTACTGCGAAGCGAGGAGTTAGACTCGTAGAAGTGGAGCAGAAACTTCTCCTCGCCCGAGAGCGGGACCCGGGTCAGCCGCTTGCTCGCTCGCCCCTCCCACGCGATGCGGCCGGTTTCCGTCACCACCACGACCGGGAATCCCTCGGTCCGGCGGGAGGTGGCGAGGGCATGAGTGAGAACGCGAGAGCCGTCCTCGAGCCGGATGACACGGATCATCGCGACCCTCCCTTGCGGAAATCATAGAGAACCCGGGCCAGCGCCGCGGGAGCGCACGAGGGGCAAACGCCGAAGAGGTCTTCAACCTGTGTCCCATATTCATTGATGACCGGAACGCGGCACACCATCCAGCCCTCGCTGAGCGCCTTGCGCTCGAGGTCATTCAGCAGGCGCTCCCGGGCCTGGAAAGCGGAGCTGATCAGCCGCTCACTCTCAAGCGGGAGATCCGCCCTCAAGCGATTCCCGCACTCCGCGCACTCCAGAATCGCGTAAATCGGAACCTCGTGGAACTTCACCATCTCCCACCTCCCGCGCCAGGTTTTCCCGGGGCTCCCCGCCCCGGCTCCCCGGCCCCTGCCTCCTCCCAGGGGCCGGGACGTCGGAGTGGGGATCACTCCTCCCCACGGGACTCGGGGCCGAGGCGAACCCACTCGGCCCCGCGCTCCAGGGCCGCGATGATCCGCTCCTCGAAGTAGCTGGACTCGACTCCATACCCTGGATCAGCCCCGTGAGAAGTCGCGATGTGGTGGTAGCAGTGCGGGCAGTGGAAAGCAATGATCCAGGACGTATACGGCGATTGATGCTGATCTCGCTCGAGGCGGCGATACGGGACCCACTGCCCGCAGCCCCGGCAACGAACCTCCACCCGCCGGAGGATCGGATACCGATTCTCCCAGCCCATCTCCCACCTCCCGCGCCAGGTTTTCCCGAGGCTCCCCGCCCCGGCTCCCCGGCCCCTGCCTCCTCCCAGGGGCCGGGATGTCGGAGTAGGGATCAACGCGCCACACGGATCTTGTAGTGAGGGAGGCACTGTTTGGCGAACTGAGCCAGCGGCAGCACCTCCTTGACTTCTTGCACCTCCACCACCACGCCATCTGGAATTTTCATGACCTCGCGCCCCTCGATAATCCATACCCAGGTTCGGGGAGCGACCTCGGCCTCGAACACGTCGGTGTCCACAATCAGATCCCACTCCCGCGCGAGGGCGATCAGCTCGCGCGGGGAGCGGGCTGCGGCCAGGCCGGGAAGACGGATGCAGTAAGCGGTCTCCGCCACCGCATCCACAGAAGGGTGGGGAGGGAAGTGAGGACACGGAAGGCGTTGCCGGGAAAGCCCCTGCAGCGCCTCGAGGTCAATCGTTGGGGTAGGGGGATGCCCATGCGCCGGCACCCCGGGGCACTTCCCCCGAAGGCGCAGCCGGATCTGCGCCTTCGCCAGCTCCAGCTGGCACTCCGGGACATTCCATGCCATCACCCCCCACGACCCCACAATCTCGGAGTGATGGAAGCTCTCGAAGCGCCGGCCCTTCACGGGCTTCTCCCGGGACACGTGGTAGAACGCCATACCAGTCCCCCGCCTTCGATCTTCGCCCCCATTTTACCACGTCATTTTGACCTTGTCAAGACCCCCTCTCCCCCTCTCCGCGTCCCCGCGTTCCCACGTCCCCGCGGCAC
>Ga0272445_1001776_pt1 | contig 15978 bp, 19 predicted proteins | sample YNPCB0031_FD_194404 | JGI IMG/M metagenome (GOLD analysis project Ga0272445, IMG submission 194404) | Hot spring sediment microbial communities from Yellowstone National Park, WY, United States - YNP-CB-003-1 | ecosystem: Environmental > Aquatic > Thermal springs > Hot (42-90C) > Sediment... | reverse complement strand
GGTAGTCTTATTGCTATGCATAATTTAATAATTTTCAATAAAGAAGTACAAAAACTTCAAGAAATTGTTAAAAACTGTGACGAAGAATGTGCGATAAAATTTATTCAGAAATCTTATCAACATTCGCCTGTAATTAAGAAAGGTATTACCTATTTAATCAAAGAAAATAAATTTGGTAAATGATGTTTATGAAAGAAGAAATTCATTCTTATGATTCTATAGATCAAATTATTAATGATGATAAGATTTCTGAGAAAGAAAAAATTATTTTTTCTCAACTTCTCGATATGTGCAGTTTTAGAAAAGAATATAATGAAGAGAATTACAGAAAATTTTTGGACTTAGTAACAAACCCAAATAGACAGCCACCAGATTTTATATTTTCTAGGTTAGTTTGTAGAAAAATTCCCATAGAAATAAGAAAGAAAAAAAGTTGGGATGAAGTTAAGGAAAAGTTATACGATTTAGATAAAAAATTACAAGAAAACCTATGTTGGAATTTAGAAAATTTCGGACCTTCTTTTTCTAAATTTATTGAAAAGTATGGTATCATACCAATCGATTTTCAAATTAGAAGTTGGGAAAAAGTATTACTTTCGGATAAGAAATATTTTGTTATAACTGCACCGACAGGTTTTGGTAAAACTGAGTGCTTTCTTTTGCCTATAATATTTTCACTTTTTAGACACAAAGTAGGTGAAGGAAATACTAAGCAACCTACAGCTGCCTTTATCTATCCCAGAAGAATACTGATAGAGGATCAAGCATCACGACTTGTTAAAGCAATAAAAGATTTATGGGAACTTTATAAAGAGGAGCTCCTAAAGAAAGTCAAATATCCTAGAATGGTACCTGTACAGCCTATTATTATTGGTTTACAAAAAGGAGAAATTCCTCAAGAGTTTAATGAAGAAGAATTAGAGCATGTTGGAATATTAAAGAGAGACGAGAACGGCATTTATTTAAGTTTGATTAAATGTCTTCATTCTGATGGCTCTTACAAGCTTAGGTTAACAAATGAAAGATTTGATACATTGGAAGGAACGACATTGAAAGGAGTATTTCAATGTGAAAAATGTGGTTTTAAAATATTTATTTCTCTTTCTAGGAATAATCATAGAAAAATTCTCGCAATAAAAGACAGACCACCCTTTATACTATTAACAACTTTCGAGTCTTTAGAAAGATTATTCCTAGAAAGTGAATTTTCGGAGTTCTTCAAAAATCTCAGATACGTAGTTATTGACGAAGCACATGTTTATCAGTCGATTTATGGTCTTCATATTTCTCATATTTTAAAAGAATTATTTGAAATTTCAGAACTTTATGGCAATGATTTAAAAAAATTAAAATTAATTTTTTCTTCCGCAACCTTACCTACTCCTTCAGAGTTTATAGCAAAATTATTATCCTTTAAGGGCGTTAGCTCGGTTGAAGTTGAGAAAATAGAAAGGGATCCAAACGTTGATTCGGAGTTATTATCAGATTGTTATAAGTATTTTATCTATCTTTTAACAAAGCCTCATGTATACCCGCTAAAGCCACGAGCATTAATTCAAACTGTAATGTATTTTGCACACATTATAAACAAAATTTACGAAAATACACGAACTGCAGTATTTTTCGATACTAAAGGATCACTTCATCGCCTAAAAAGGCAGTACGACGATGCAGAAAGAAGAAATCTATTTCGATACAGAATAAGGCGGGTTCATGATCCAAATATACCCAAAACACAAGATTGGACTCAACTCTTTAATTTATCAAATAAAACATGGGATATTGCTGAAATTACTAATCCTATTTTAGCAATTCGTGTTACTTCTGAGTTTAAAGAAGAAAGAGGAGATGTAATGTTTTGTACTTCTGCATTCGAATTAGGTGTTGACGATCCTAAAATAAATTCTATAATTCAGTATAGTTCACCAAGAACCTTACTGAGTTTTGTTCAACGAATTGGTCGTGGAAATAGATTTATAGGTGATAGACTCTTCTTAACAATTTTGGATAGCTATGAACCTATAGATGCATTTTACTTTTCCAATAACGATTTACTAACAGAAGAATCTTTTGAAAAAGAAGGAGTAAGTATACCTGAGGCTAATAAGATAGTAGAAAGAATTCATGAAATATTATTAAAACTTAACAAGGAGTTTTTAAATCAGTCTAGAAAATTAGAAGAAATACATGAGGAAGTATATATTAATAAAACGATTCTTAGTGTTTTCAGAAAAATAGTAGAAGGAGAAAATTTAGCTTTCGATAAAGAGTTCATCGATTTTATAAAAAAATTGGAAGGATGTTCAGAGGAAGATAGAGACAATCTTTTAAAGGATAAAGAAGAAAAATTAAAGGAACGATACAAAATTTTAGAAGAAGAAATCAAAGTAAGAAATTTAGAAGAAATTCAAGAACGAGTAAATGAAATTCTTTCTGAAGTAGAAAGAAAAATAAGAAGAAGTCTAACTCCACAAACAAGTAAAGAAATTCTAGAGGGAAAGTTTTTTTCAAATATAAAAAAAGAATTAAATATATTAATCGAGGAATTACAACATATTGATGAGAATTCATCATTAAAAGTGACAACCCATAGAGTGGAAATTGAAAAAAATTTAACATTTCTCGAAGAGGATTATAAGAATGTAAAACTTTTTTATAATAGAATTTGCGAAGTTACCGATGGATTTCGTAAAAAACTGTCAGAAGTATTAATAATGATAAGGAAATATATTAACAATGAATTAAATAGAGAAGAGATTAATAAGAAAATAGTTGAGCAAGACTCCTTATTTTTAAAATTAATAGGTTTAAATCATCTGATAAAATCCCTTACATTCCGACCAGAATTTAGAAGAATGCTTACTCGATGGGAAAAATTTGTAGAATTACTTCAATCATGCTTTTGGTTTAATGTTTCTTATCTTGTAAAAGAAAATAAATTTTTCGAAGAATATGAAAAGTTGATAGAAACATTACCATATGTTTCAAAATCTTACTTTGAGGAATCAATGGAGTTTCCCGTAAATATTTTATGCGGTACTACTCCTGAAGAAGGTTATATGGTTTCAGATGTCTTTATAAGATATTTTCCTTTAAAGGTAGATTTCGAATATATAGAAGAGCAAAGAAGATTAAAAGAAGCAATTTTAGATTTTGAAGTTAGAAAAATTGAAAAGAAAAATGAAATTATAGAAGTTATCATTAATCCAAGAAGAGGGCAAGAGTATAGAAGAGGTTACGAATTCTTACCAAAGCGAGAAGGTAATCAAATTTATAATTTACCATTACAAGTTCCTCTAAAGTTTGTTCGAGAAGATGTACATGGTTATGTTCGATTTTGCTTTCAATGCTTTAATATTTCATCAAATATGCAAGAATGTGATAGATGTGGAGGAAATGTAATTCCTATTAAGATTTTTGGAAGACCTCTTTTTGATTTTCATATAAAAGAAAAAAAATCTATAAAAGAAAATGGCAAACTTAGTTTATCACCTGTAGATGTGCTAGTGATACTTAGAGGTTCTGAAAATGAATTAATTCCATTACGTGGCGCAAAAAAGGAAGTTAAAGTTACATTAAGGTATCCATTTATTTTTCCACTATATACACCTGCTCTCGTGTTCAACTTAAGCTCAGTTCCTGAAGAAATTGATGAGAAAATTTTTCATTCTTTAGCTCATGCTCTTTTAAGAATAGTCGCTAGCTTGACGGGATTTTCCGAAGAAATACTATTTTATCATTATGATAAACAAAATAAGAAAATCTACGTTTTTGAAAGGTATCAAGGTGGAATTGGTGCAATTGATAAAATATTCAAAATAATTGAAGAGAAGAAGGATATCTTCAAAGAAAGATTATTTAAACTTATAAATTGCGAAGAATGTGAAAAAGAAAATAGAGATGGTTGTCCATTTTGTTTATGGATTAGTTGGTGTAAAGAAGGATATAGAATGCAAAGTAATTTTGTTAGTAGGAAAAAATTAAAAGAATTTATTGAAAAACATAGGGAACTTCTTTTTTAGGAACTATAACTTTTGAGATGTTCGAAAAAAACTTTCCAACTAAATATGCATAACTTGTATGAATTGGTATTGTTATGTTTGGTTTAATTTCCTTTATAAAGTTTTTTAAAGAAATAAGATCTATATGACCTGAAGAATGAATTTGACAAGAAGGTATACCAAAAAATTCTAACCAATTAATTAATCTTGTATAAGATAATTCTCTTTCTTCATCAAATGGTTCTGAACTAGAGTGAATAAAAATCGAACCTTCTGGAGGTTCTAGTTCTTTTAATTCTATAGGTGATAAAAAAGTATTAATGAAAATATATCGGGCAGGCTCCTTCAAAATTTCATTTTTTGATATTATCTTACTTTTTGAGTAAGAAGAATAGGTTTCCTTTACCCATTCTTCTCTTACAAATCTTCCACTATCATAAATTAGTAAATTTTGAGGAAATGAAAATTTAAGCTTTAATTTTTCACGCAGAAAAAGGAAATAATATGCTAACTTAGGTGGAATGATTACATCTTTTTTGAAGGAAGCAGAAACTTTAAAAATTGTATCTATTCTATCTAAATCAAGTAAAGACACATCTATAAAAGTAAGGCTTCTTTCTTTTGAAAGAATTTCCTGTAATTTTTTTTCAACATCATCCTCAGTTGTTAATGAAAAATCAATAACTCTTGTTGCTTCCGTTATAAGGATATCAACTTTTTCTTCTTTTAATCGATTGATTAATTGTTGAAATAATTCTTTTCGCTTTCCATTAGTCTTAAAATCTCCCGTATAGAAAATACGCAAATTATCTGTATAAATTAAAAATGAATAAGCTCCGATTATGGAATGATTTACTTCTATTGGAACAATTTCTATATCGTTGATTTTAAAACTCTTTAAATTTTTAAATGGTTTAAAATTAAGTCCACTAAAATCGTTCTCAAATGTTTTAGGTAAAGTTTGAAAAATACTGCTTATTATTCCTGCTGATTCTGCACTTAAATAAATGGGAATGTCTCTATTAAGAAATGAGATAAATTTGTAATGATCTGAGTGAGCATGTGAAATTAATACTCCGTCACAAAAAGTTTCATTAGTTAGTTGAAAGATATCTAAATTGGGCAAAACACCAACTCTTATTAGTTCGTCTTTTGAAGAAGGTTTAATAAAAATATCATCATAGTATTTTCTTCTTCGTTGAAAATTCATCCCCATATCAAGAAATATTCTAGATTCTTTTGTTTTAAGTTGAATTATATTTCCTCCAATTTCGTTATCAACTCCACCAAAGAAAGTAACTTCTATCATAGATATTATTTCGCTATTAAATAATTTAATGGAAAAATATCATACAGCTTTAAATACTTAATTTTACATAAAATTACGTATGAATAAGGCAAAAGATCCTAAAGCTAAATTAACGCTTTCAATCGAACCTACCATTTTGAAGGATGTTAAAAAAGAAGCTTTAAAGAGAGGAATTAAAATCTCTAGGTTAGTTGAGAACTTTCTAAAATGGGTAGCCAAACCAGATGTTTACTGCTTCACTTGTGGTGAAAAATTTGCTGTAAAAGATTCTAAAGTTTGTCCAAAATGCGGATGGTTAATTTGTCCTAAATGCAAAGCTTGTAGATGCAGTTTATCAGAAGAAGTTGCATCAGCTCTATTTCATATGAGAAAAACTCTTGAAGATTTAATTGGAGGTAGACTTAAATGACATTTCCCATAGTTTGGATATACTGGATAGTAAGTTTAACAATCGTAACTTATTCTAGCGCATATATTGTAAGAAAGTTCAAGAAATATGGATTTGCAGCACTAACTGCTTTTTACACTATTTATTTAGGAGCATCTCAAATAATTGCAGCAAGGGCTATAAAATTTGATTTAGGATTTTACAGTTTCTTTGCTCCAGCTGCAGTTTTTATTTACCCCTTCGTAGCTCAAGCCATAGATATGATAAACGAAGTTTATGGAAGAAAGATGGCACATTTAGCTATAGCAATAGCTTTTATAACACAAGTTTTATTAGTAACATTCATTGCTATGACAAATAGTTTATCACCAGCTCCATTCTTCCAATTTGAAGAAGCTTGGCAAAATATATTCAGTTTAGGAATAAGAATTACTGCCGCTTCATGGATTGCATTCTTAATATGTCAAAACTTAGATGCGTTTGTTTTTGCTAAAATAAAACAAAGATTTCTTAAACAAGAAAATAGTTTCAAGTATAGTAGTTGGTTAAATCCATTCGTTTGGTTGAGAAGTACTGTAAGTGATGCACTTGATTTAACCTTAGATTCTATAATATTTGTAACTCTAGCTTTCTATGGAGTTATGCCAATAATACCACTAATAATAGGGCAGATAGTGAGTAAAAACATAGTTGGATTTTTAGATAATCCATGGTTTGTTTGGTATAAGGCAATGTTAAGAAAAAAGTAATAATAAAGTAAATTTAGCTAGCAATTCCTTTCTTTGCTTTTTCATAAGCAACTATCAAATTAACATTTTCCGTAGCTAGTCCTAATTCTTTCAACTTAGTTTCGAAAGTAGAAGCATCAATCAACTCTTTTCTAAACATTTCAGTAAAAATATCAACTCTTTGTTCTAATAATCTTCTTTTTCTATAAAACTCAGCCCTAGCAATGAGCAAGTCAATTTCTTCTTTCTTTAATTTCAAATCTTCTAAAGCTTTTCTAGCAGTATCTTTATCCATCCAGCCATAGATGTAATGGTACAAAATTTCAGAAGTCAAACTTCTCACTTCCTCCCTCAAAGGCCTTCTTATTATTGCATCTAAGAAGTAGCCAATATCAGTTTCGCTCATTCCTAAATCTCTAAGCTTTCTAGCAACCCAAATGGGATCTAAGCTTGTATAGTCTGCTAGTCTCATTACTTCAAAAGCAGAAGGAGTATAATCCCATTCTTTCCTCAAAGCTTCAATCCAAAATTCAGAATATCCTCCTACATATTTCATTACTCTTACAAATTCTTCCTTGCTTATTATTCCTTTAACCATCATGCTGAAAGCTGTTCTGGGATCTGGCAAATTTGGCCTAAAAATAGCATTTGCCCAATACCTTAAAGGAGTTCTCAAGCTTGCTCCAAGTATGGCTCCAGCTATTACACCAACAACTAAATTTGGTGATAGCAACCTTTCAAAAAATCTTGCAAGCGGTGTTATGTCCAAGCCAGATCCCATAATTTTGATGTTCATCGCAGTCATTATTCCTCCTATCCCTATTGCAGCACTAGAAGTTATCAGAAGAATTTTTGGAATCAAGCTAAAGGCCTTTTCTGGGGTTATTGGTGCCTGTTCCTTAACAAAATTAATTATTGCATTCATAGCAGACGAAAACATTTCGCAAATTTTATCGAAGAACCACTTCAAGGCATTTATTATCGGAGTTATCACCTTTTCGGAAAGGAAGGTCGCAAAGGCTGAGAAGGCGCTTGTTAATTGCTGGACCATCCAGTTGAAGAAGTCCTTCAACGGCTTGAGCAAATCTATGCCAAAAATTTCTGGTGGGTCAAGCTTCAACGCTGTTTGTTGTTGCATTTTTCTAGCTCACTCCTTCAAATCATCTTCTCTATTTCCTCTCCAACTTCCTTCATTATCTTACAGACTTCGCAGTTACAGTTTATCCTGTAAGATGCGAAAACAGCCTTGTAAATTTTTCTTATTATTGATTGCTGCTGCTGTGCCTGCCCGATTAGTTCTGGTTTTATCATTTCCAGCGAATTTTTCTCAACCTTTTCTTCTGCCAAAATCATCAACCTCTTTCTTCTTTATTTCAACCATCCTGTTCAAAAATTCTTCATTCATGCTTGAGGGGTTTTTCTCTGGATAAAGTTCGTAAACTTTGTGGCTTTTCGCATGGCTGTAAATTAACCAGAGAGCTCTATTGTAGCTTTTCGAGTCTGCCAAAACCCTCTTTCCGCAGAGTTTGCATCTTATTTCGAAACTTTCTTTTTTATTCATTCAATCCCTCCAGCACCCTTACTGCTCTCCAAGTTGCTCACGGGCTAGTGGGGTGCTAGCCCCTCAACCATAGCTTTAAGTATACCGCTTAGGTCTATATAAAGATTGAGCTAGCTCATCTCGTAATCAAAATTGAAGGCAAAATAAGAAGGAGAGTAAGAAATGGTAAGATCCCAAACTTACAGACAAAAGAAATATGAAGTAAAAATTGATGCAGATGTTATTAGAAGCAGGTTTGCTGGATTGAAGCCGATAATGGTCGAGCAGACTGCAGCTAAGTTCACAGACTTGGCAGCTAATGAAACAAACGTTAAAGCAGTAATTGAGCCGCTAGGAATTCCAACAATACAAATTCCTTTCTACCTGAACTATGCAAGAGAGCTTTACTCTTTGACCCAAAGATTTTCTGGAAAGACTTTGGAAAACGAGGCAAAGCTTTTAGGTTCTAAATGGAAGGCAAGAGGGTTGGCAGAAGATACTCTGATTAAGATAGCAGCTCAGTTTGGAATAACTTTAACTCCACCTTTGTAAATCAGTTGCTTCCAGCAGTTTTTCTCATAACAAGATTTTGGTAGTGATTAGATTATGAATTGGAAAGAAAGAATAGCAAGCATAAAAGAAAAATTTTCCCTTGACGAGTGGGAAGAGGAAATTGCCTTGGCTTTGCTCGGAATTGTAGGAATTGCTGGTTTGCTAATGAATCAAAAAGAGATTGCGATGTTTTGTCTTGGCACTTTAGCAGGTTACTTAGCAAAAGGTCATGTTGAGTACAGAAAAGAAGCTCAATAAAGGGTTAAGAAAATGGTAAGGAAGAGGGGAAGAGCTAGAAGAAGTCATGGAATTAAGAGAGCTAAAAAGCAGAGGATAAAGTTAGACCCGAGAACAATTTCGATAAGGTTCAAAGAGAAAATCGAACCGATGGCTACAGACTTGAGCTTGTGGCTAGTTGTTCTTGATGAGTTGGAAAAAAGAGTAGCTAGGCTGTGTGAAACTCAAGGCATACCAACTCAAGAATTAACGAATTATTTTGCTTACGCAAAGAAGCAGTTCAAATCTTTGAACAGGTTTGAAGCATTAACGAGATGGATAAAGATACAAGAAGCTTTGGCTGAGTTTGTCATAAGAGGGATAAGGGAAACAAAAGGAAAAGAAATAATTCCCTTGCTGGAACAACTTCTTGAAGATAAAAGAGTGTTTTTCGAAACTGGAGAGATCCAATTGATTAAAGATTACTTGCGATTTCTTTTCAAGGCTTACGTTATTATGCCTGTGCCTTTTTATTACGAAATTAAACCTATGATTTTAGCTTTGCTTTCTACAGCAACCAGACCTCTAGCATTAAGGACTTTTGGTTTAAGACCGAAAACATCATTAAGTGCTAGCGAGGCTATATTACCATTAACATCGAAAATTTTTTCCTTAAGCTTAGTAAATAAGATTTCTTCAGAATTTTTCTACGCATTAACTATCCTTTACAAAAGAACTTTTGCTTTGCACCCGATGGCAAACACATTCTTAGATTACAGAATTTCAACTTACAATTATTTCAAATCTTTATTGAAACAAAAAGTTAGCATGGAATTCTTGAGAGGAGTGCTAGCTTTAAGTGAAAGAACGATTCGAGTAGAGCCAAAAATTAGCTTGGAAATGCTCAATTACATAAAAACCTTGCCGATCAGAACTTTCAAACTAATCCCAAAAATTTCTTTCATGCTTTCATCTTACCCCTTAACCAGTTTGCCAGCTTTAAAAGAGCTATATCCAACACCAAATGTGAGCCTAACAACAAGGCCATTAGCACCTGTAGAAACTTTTGCAACGTTGAAGCCAAAAGTTGAAACAAAGTTCAGCTATAATGTTGGGTCTTAGCTATGGATGGTGAATGGAAATGGAAAACCTGGAATTGAAACCAAAGGTTGAATTGGTTATACTTGTTAGAGATAAAAATGGAAACGTTTTGAAAGAGTTTAAGAAAGAAAACGACCCTTTGACTAGATGGGCTTTGAGGTTTCTTTACGCTAAGATAAGCGGGAATAACCATACTGTCAAAGCAGAAGATGGCGCAATGAGAACTTTTAGGTGGGATTATGGTGGCAACAAATGGGCTTATAAAATTGCAATTGGCTTAGACCCAACTGCAGTAAGCTTTGAAGATTTCAAGCTTTATGCTAAGGAAAGGGAAACTACTTCCTTGACTGTGACGAGCTATGCTGAAAGCGATTCATCTGGACAGTTTGACATAAAGTATGATTTTCTAATAGAGACGGATAAAACTTTTTACGAGTTTGGCTTGTTCGGTTATGCTTGGGATGGTGGCACTTATTATCCTTTTTGCGTTTCCCGAGATGTTGTGACAGCAGGAGTTTCGGTTCCAGCAAACAGCTACTTGACTGTCATTTATCGTGTAATGCTCGGAACGGTGTGAAGTATGGTAGAATATGAAATAATCTGCAATTGCGGAAACAGAATAACTTATTCCAGCGACGTACCAGAAGAAAAAATCATAACTTGCAGCAACTGCTCAAGGCAGATCAAGATTTTGAATTATTCGAATAAAATAGAGGTGCATTTCCTTTGATAGGAGGGATTGAAAGCATGCCGAGATCAAAACAAAGCTTTGCAAAGAAAAGGGTTGAAAGGTTTATTCTTAAGAATGTTCCTCAAATTCAAGCAAAAAGGCTTAATGTTAATCTGGACTGGATGGCAATTCAACTTGAATGGTGGCTTTTAATTCTTGACAATCTAGAAAAGGAAACTTTAGCGATTTTGCAAGCAAACAATATTCCAACAGAGCAAGTAGAATTCTACTTTGCTTATGCCAAAAAGCAGCTCAACAGAATGAGAAAATTTGAGTTCGAAACCCTGTTTCAAGAGCTTTGGAATAACATAGAAACTTTCATCAAGAGAAATCTTTCGGAGCAGAAGCTGATAGAAATTAGGGATATGATTGAGCAGAATTTCAAGGGAGTTTTTTCAAGTTTACCAGGGTTGTTCGATACAACAGATTTTGATTGGTGTAGTTTTTGGCCGTGATTTTATGGTAACGATAACCGAATACAGAAAGAAGGGAGATAAAGTTTCGAGTAGCGAGTGGAATGCTTTCATAGACAATTTTAAAGAGCTTGATGAAAGGTTAATATCTCAAGAGAAAAGGGTTCAATACGGCTTGGTTGAAAACATTGATACAAGCAAGTCAGGAATTCGGAATGGAAACGTGAACTTTGCTTACAGTTTTGATAAAATTCCAGTTGTAACTTTAGCTTTAGAAAATCTTGACGAAGGAGTTCAAGTAAAGCCACCCTGGATTGCAAATAGAAGCATTAATGGCTTTACATGGAACCTCTTTGTTTTGGTTCCAAAACGAGAAACAAGTTGCAATCTCTTATGGCTGGCGATAGAATGAAGAAGTGTAAAATTTGCAAGGCAGTATTTGATGATGAAGCTGAAATATGCAGCATTTGTGGTAGCAGCGAATTTGAGGAAGTGGTTTGAATGCAAGAAGCACCACAATGGCTTAAAGAAGCAATAGAGAAATACAAGGCCAAGCTTGATTTTGTTGCATTGGAATTCAAATTGCGGGAGAGAAAAGAGGAAATGGATAGAAAAAGCGTTATAGCTCAAGTTGAGCTTGACAACTTGCAAAGGCTTGTGAGGAACGTTTTAGCAAAATTTGGAATTTTGTCGGATTGGAATGCTGCTTACATCAGCTTTGGAGAAGAGTTAATGGCTGTTAAAAAGAGGTTCCATCCAACAGTTTGGAAGTGGCCAGTTGATTATTATCGTGAGCTCAAGATCCTTGCTCAGAAGTGGGTTAACAGAGGGCTAAGAAAGGATGTCATGATTGAGATTTCAAAGGTTGTTGGAACTCCTGAAATTGAAAACTACTTGCAAGAACAGGGTGGTTGATGTGGTAAGAGATGGAACTTTGAGAGAAAGAAAGTATGGAATTAAATTCGACGCAGATGTAGTCAAGCAAAGGTTTGCTGGCTTGAAGGGTATGAGCATAGAGCAGGAAAGACAACATCTCGTAAATTTAGCTGAACTGGAAGGTGGAATTAAAAAACAAATACTTGAGCCAAAGGGAATTTCAACACTGCAGATAAAAGATTATCTCTTGTTTGCACGCTCCCTTTATGGCCTAACACAAAAAATTTCAAGTGGTTTTAGCGGTGAAACTCTCAGGAAAGAGGAGCTTGCAAAAAGAATGCTGTTCGTTGCAAGGGGTTTGGACGAGGAAGTCTTGAAGGAAATCACAAGAAGATTTGGAATAGACCCTTTACCCATACCTACTGCTGCTGAAGTTGAAGAGCTTAAAGGCTCAAGCATAGGTATTTTAATTTACTACTAGTGTTACTATGACGCTTAAAATCAAAAGGACAAGCGTTGAAAGGTTGGGAAAGGAAATTGAAGAGATTTTTGATTATGGTTATGCAAGATGGCAGAAATTTATTGAAGATAGGCTAGTAGTAATTACTGATAATAGTTATGTTCTGCACTTTAACCGAAAGCTTGAATTAATTCTAAGTTGGAACGGAGTGCAATGGGGCTACTACCACAAGTTCAGCAAAGGCCTACATTTTCTTACTATAAGTTATCCAAATAGCTACATCAATAAATATATACCTGAAACAAACAGCTACACAATAGCAACGGTTCCTCCAAGCGTTTATATGGGGACTGAAGTTTTGGGAACTAAATACTACTGGAGAATGTCATCAGCAATTCCAACCAAATTGCAGGTCTTTGATTTGGATGGAAATCTGATAAAAGAAATAGATTTTAGCAACATTCCTGAGGTACAACCTTTTACTCACAGTTTCTCGAATAAGGAAGCTTCTACGTTTTATGGTTGGAGCTACTACTCACCGAACTATCTTGTAAGAGTAAATGTGGATGGAAGCTACCAAATAAAAGATATTTCAAACTTAGGTATTTATGGGTTTGGATATTGGCTCGGAATTGTTGAAGTCGATGATGAAGCAAAAAAAGTTTTTTTAGTGTTAAATGCAAGAAGATTTGGAATGTTGGATACCGAGACTTTAAATTTTGAGGAGATTGCTTCTGTTGAAAATTTAGATGCAACGAATTGTGGTGTTTCCAAAAACTTCAAGTATGCTATAGTTTTAATCGATTACGATAAGGTCAAAATTTTTGATTTGGAAACAAAAGCAAGCATAGTTAAAGAAATTTTCTTCGATGCTACCTATTCTTTGCCTGTATTTCCTAAAATAACGAGCGATGGAAAAGGCTACGCAGTTTTCCATGAGCTTTATTACGCTTTGATTTCTGAAGTGAGAAGAGCGAAAGATAATAAACTCGTGGATATTGTATTTATGTTTTATGATTATCCATACAGTATTGATATCACAGAGTTTGAGGTTTAGAAAATGATAGGAAAAAAATATAGAGTTACGTTTGATAAGAAAACTGAAAATCCATATTTTACTAAATTACACAAGTTTGTTAAGGAAAACAGGCTAAAAGCTATTTTACACCCTTTGTATTTAGAAAATGAAAACACTGTTATAATATTGGTTCTAGCTGAAAGTGAAGTACACAACAAAGTAAGTGATAGCGGTTTTTCACTTGTTTGATTTTAAACCAAGGTAAAGGAATTCCTTCAAGAAATGTTAGAGGAGGGCTAAAAGTTAAAGCATAGAAATTAGTATAATCTTTTTTTCTAAATTGCTCGACTATTTTTCAAAAAATCTATTAGTGCGCACAAAATAACAAAGACAAAAACCGAGACATAGCTCAACACACTTTTTATTTGTTGGATAATTTCTTCTTTTGTCAAATTTTTTGCTTCTTTAATTGATATTTTGGTCTGCTGTTTGGCTGGGTGTTAAGCTGGGTGATAAATCGGCAAATTGTTTAGGAAATTATTGCATTTACCATTAGTGCGCACAAAATAACAAAAATTTTGACGGATTTTTAGCCAAAATTTTAAAAATATAAGTCTCTTACTCTAAAAATTAGAAATATGATAATAGAAAAAAGTATTAAAACATTGGCGAAAAACGTTCCGACTGCCTTTGATAAACAGATTGATATCCTTCCACCAGTCTGGAGAAAACTTACAGATGTTGAATCTATTCCAATAGATGTAAACAAAAAACTAGTTTTCGATGCGGACCATTTACCTGAGCTTCCACAAGCTCGTCTGCCTGAATTTCGAGGAGAATTTCCACTAGGATTAATGGAAGAAATAGACAGTGAATTGTGGAGTGAAATACAACAACTTGGTACTGATGCGCTAGCCTTCTATAAGCCTTTTCATTTTTATGATGATTGGGGAATTTATATTCGGTTAAGAGGAGTTTTTTATCTTGCCAATTTACTTAGAGTGGCCTCAAAAAAATCGCTTGATGCTATTTTTAAAATCAGTACGAAAATTTTACATTCACATGAAAGTTTTCACTTTCTTACGGAATGGGCATCAACATTTTTAGAATTGAAATTTCTTAAACCATTCTATAAAAATTACGCAAAATTATCGTTAATTCAAATAAGAAAATTGGAGGAGGCACTTGCTAACGCACATTCCTATAGAAAATTAGCTTTTTCTGAAAGGAATAAAATAGTGCAGTTTTTTTCTCTTCAACCAACGGGTTATAGGGATTTTAGAAATTATGTTAATAATGATGCTTTTTTATTTGGAAGAAGAGAGTTAGGTTCTCTTATAGAAGGATTTAGTACTTCACAGATAGAAGAAATGCCACAATTTGAGCTTTTATTTAATGCAGATTCTTTACTTGTGACAAATGAAGTTCCCGTTTATCTTGTAGTGGAGACACATAGAAGTTCTCAATTTAAATTTACTACACCTATTTATTTGGGTGGTAGAATTGCTGCTTATCCTGGAGATCATCCTCCACTACATATACACGTAAGAATTCCAGCAGATAGCCCAATAGTAAGAAAATACAAATATCCAAGCTTAGAACCACTCGACGGATACCCACCTTTAACTTCCAAAGAAAGGAAAGTAGTTGAGGAGATTATACAAAAATATAAGGATAAAATTGAACGTGCTCTTAGTCAAGTTAGATAATTTTTTCTTTAGCCTTTTTGGTCAATTGTGGCATCGTAATCTCATCCATGCTATATAACTTTCTTGTCATATCATTAACAACTGCAAGAAACTGACAATATTATAGAAGTTTTGTTATAAAAATTACTAAACTACGTCCAAGGTGATTTAAGAAAATCAATTTTCGTTCTTATAAATACAGTTACTTTTATCTAAATCAGTGTTAATAATAAGAAACCAAAGTAAACAACAAAAATTTCGGCAAAATTTGAAACTGATAAATTTTGCGATACCACAATTATGATGATGAAGTAATAAAGATTTAAAAGAACGAAATGGCTTAAAACTAGATATGAATACTTTTGACCCGAGAATAATATTTCTACTACCTGTAGTGATTATTCTTTTCTTATTTCTTAATACATTTTTATCGCAACTTCAAAAATTAAGTTGTGAATCATATTGTCAACAAGTAGCAACCGAAAGTTACAACAAAGGCTATCAAACAGGTGAATCAAAAGGATTTAATGAGGGTTATACGAAAGGTTATAAAGAATGCGAAGAAATTTACAAAAGTAAATATTCTGAGTGTTTAGGTTTGCTAAATTTAACTAACTTGAGTTTGCAAAATTGTACAAAAGAGTTAGAAGATTGTAAGCACCAACTTAACAAAACAGTAAGTCTTGACATTTTACTAAATGAGTATAAAATTTATCCGAAAAATATTACAGTCAAACAACTTTTTATTTATTTTACTATAACAATAGGAATTACATTCACATTACTTGAAGTATCAATTAAAGTAATTTTGAAAAAACATAAGAAACTAGAAGAAATTTTAAGTGGAATATTATTGATTGTAGCAGTAGTTGCCATTGTAATTGTATTGATAGATATCATAATCAATGTGGCATATTTCTTAGCTTCTTGATTAGAATCAGTAAAAAGGGTGAAAAAG
>Ga0272445_1001774_pt1 | contig 15987 bp, 15 predicted proteins | sample YNPCB0031_FD_194404 | JGI IMG/M metagenome (GOLD analysis project Ga0272445, IMG submission 194404) | Hot spring sediment microbial communities from Yellowstone National Park, WY, United States - YNP-CB-003-1 | ecosystem: Environmental > Aquatic > Thermal springs > Hot (42-90C) > Sediment... | reverse complement strand
TTTCTTCAGAATTCAAACTTGTGGAAAAAGAAGTAAATCTTGAGGATTTAAGTCTGACCCAAGAAGAGGATAAAGAGCAAGAAATTAGAGTTGAAGGTCTGCTCCCTCCAGTATTTGTGAATTTTCTAGAGGATAGCGCTTTAAATCATCTTGTTTTAAGCTTAAAGGAAAAATTAACCAAAAAAGAGTTAGAAACTTTATGTTGGTATGTAAACAAAACGTATAAACAAAATCCAAAAGAGGTTAAAGCAAGCGCAGATGCTTTATATAAAAGGTGGGAAAGGTTAAAGCCGAAGCTTAAGAAAATTGTAGGGGAGGAAGTTTTGGAGGGGACCTCAGCGGATAAACTATTTTATGCCATAAAGTCAGAAATTTGCGATAAATATAGTTAATATTTAAGTAGAGAGCATTTTTGAAGAGGGGACCTTTACGAGTGATAGAGGTTAATAATGCGAACGAAAGATAGACTTCAAAGAGAATGGGAGCTTTACAAATCTTTGAGAGGAAAAGACCTTAAAATCTTCTCAGTTTCAACAAAAATTCCCCCCAAGCTCAACGAGCTGAGGGAGCTATGCACCATACCCCCCATCTATTTTGCCTTAACAGAAGAGCTCCCTTGTGAGCAAGTAAAGCTTTACAAGGCTTTGGTTCTAACGGAAGAAATTGGACTCGGATGGTTAAATCCAGAAACACCAATCATTAAACTTCCGCACTTAAAAACTCTTTTACTTGCGCTGCCTTTTTGGGTTTATTTGGACGAAAATTTCTTACTTAATCATACTAAGAAACTCGGCGTGCTTAACGAAGATGACATCCACCATCTTGAAGACTATGCCGAGCGAGCCAGAATTCCTCAGGACATTCGTGGTGAATACATTCGTTTTCTGATGAAGCTTCTTTCCCCTTACAATACAGAATCTATATTGACTTACCTCGAAAAGCTTGAGGAGTATCAATTTGCTCCTTCAGTCTTTATTATCTCTGATGATTTAAAAAACTATTACGAAAATTCTCACTATGCCTACGCCAAGGCAGCTTCATCTAAAAATGTGCATAAAGGCAAAAACTTCTTTGCCATAGTTGAAAAGATCCCCGAGATTGGACCAAAACTTACCCTCTATCTTCCACAAGATTACTTAGGACAGAAAATAACCATAAAAGTTGAAAACCAGGTTCTATTTGAAGGTCCGTTAGATACGATCAAGCTTGAATTTACAAACCTTCCTGAACTTCCAGATTATACTTCTTGGCTGGAGGCAATAGATGTTGAGATTTCCGTTTGAAGAGTTTGATGAGAATCATATACTCTCCTTCCTTGAGCAGGGTTTGCTTGATGAACATATTGAAGAGCTTTTAATGAGATGGAATTTATTTTCTCCTAAACTTCAGTTTACGCTTATCAATTATATTCGTGAAAGGTTGAAAGATAGTTTTAGTCCAAGGCTTTTAGTGAAGCATTTAAAGATTAAGCCTATTGAAGTTGCTGACCAGATTGTTAAGGGAAAGGGGAAGATTTTTGAAGTAATCGTCGTAGATAAAGACAGAGCGGATTTTGCTAAAGGATTAGTAATACCTAATACTTCTAAAATCATAACAAACTTGTCAGAGCTTAAAAATTCCTTAACTATTGTTAAGAAGCTTTTAAACAAAAACTTTGCTGTATTCTTTGATTCCTACATATCTGGAAAAAGTTTTATGCTCCCTCTTGCCTGTGCATTAAGCATTGAGAATATACCAGAGGATTTAAGATTTACAGGAGCCTTAAACACTAAGGGAGATATTTTAGAGGTTGACCACATAAAAGAAAAAATAGAGTTTGCCAAATCACAGGGCTTAAGGCTTATAACCCCTCTTCAGGTAAAAAGATTTAACACCATTAAAGCTTATTTGGAAAAAGATAAGTGGGACATACCTTTTTACATCACGAGCGCAGGCTACGAGGAATTTCCAAACTTTTTAAAAGCCTTCATCGGAGAGAAAACTTTTGAAGAATTTGAGATCCTTAAAGGACTTGAATTATTTTATGGCTTGCAGGAAGACACTTTTTATCAGTTAACCGGACAATTAAAGACCGAGGAAGATTGGAAGAAAGTTTGTCAAGATTTTTATACTCGTTATTATAAAATTGTTACTACTCTCCCCGGGAATAAGATTTTTCACATAGGCATGAGAGGTGCTGTGGCTTTAAGCTTTGCCCTTGGGGTGCTTTATTCCCACTTCTATCCTTTCGTCTTTTACCACTATCAAGCTAAAGAAGGGGAGACAAAATACCATGCTATTCCCATCTATGAACCAAGATACTTGAAAGAAAGAAAATCTCAGTATAATTATATTAATCCGCTCTTTGAACATAATGAAGAAGATTTAGTGATTTTGCTTAACTTTGGGCATCACGAAGCGGTTGCGGATGTGAAATCCTATGCCTTTTCCCATCTCAATAATCCTTCTTTTTTAGTTTTAGAGGCTAAAGAAAAAGGGAATGTCCCAATTGAGAGCTTTTCTGAGGTTGCCAAAGAATGCGCTAGCGCTATCCAGGATATTCGGTCAGAATATTCAATGAAGACCTATCACTTTTTCTTTTCTTGCCCCATTCCAATTGCCTTCATGGTAGGTTTAGCCTTTGGTCATTATGTCGACGGCTGGATTTACAATTTTCAAAAAGAGGGCTCGTCCTATCAACCGGTTTTGGAATTTAGATTTTTAAGAAAAATTAGGGAAGGGAATGTCAGAAATTAGAGGAAAAAACTATTTATTAAAAAATAAAAAAGGAACTAGGGAGTAGAATAATGAAGATAATAAAATTTAAATGTCATGTAATAACTCCCATGTTCATGGCTGGTGCAGATGGAAACAAACCTGAATTAAGACCCTCTGAATTTAAAGGTATGATGCGTTTCTGGTGGAGGGCAATAAGGGCTGATGATAATATTGAGAATTTGAGAGGAGAAGAAGCAAAAATTTTTGGTGGTACTGGAGAAAAAGAAGGAAAAAGTAAGGTGAAGGTAAAAGTTTATCCACAGCCATCAGACCAATTTTTAGGGGGGAATTTGAAAAATGATTTCAGATTAGAATGGAGATTTAATAGAAACACTAATTCTATGGAAGGAGAAGATGCGGGGATTGGATATTTGCTTTATTCTACTACATTACCTCGCCAAGAAAGGGCATACATAAAACCTAATTTTCAATTCTCAATAGAACTTTCTTCTCATGATGAAGAATCTTTAAATAATGCACTTGCATCTTTATGGACAGCAATTTATCTCGGAGGATTTGGAACGAGAGCAAGGAGAGGAGCAGGAAATATAATAGTTGAAGCAATTGATGGTAGTGTTAACGAGTTAGATTTTGTTCCGAAGGGAAATAGTACTGATGAAGTTTTTAATTGGCTCATATCAAATTTGAATAAATGTTTTTCAATTATAAATAATGGTAATCCGAAAAATTTTTGCACAAAATATAGCAATCTATCTTTTTCAAGAATTATCATAAGTAAGCGATCATTTACCGATTGGAAAGAAGCGCTAAATGATATTGGTAAAATCTACTCTGAATTTAGAACTAACCATAGAAACAAGATCTTTGATACCGCTGTTTTGGGTTTGCCTGTAGTGCATAGAAATAGAGGTGTTACAGTTAAAGGGATTAAAGGAAGGGAAGAATTTTCTCGAAGAAGTTCTCCGATTATTTTTAAAATCATCAAATCAGGAGAGTATTATTTCTGGTATGTAATTAGATTGTCGGGTGAATTTTTAGAAGAGGGCGCAGTGATAAAAGCACATGGTACTCAAAAACCTGATTATAAACTAATTGATGAATTCTGGAATGATTTGAAAAACAGCGGTAAAGAATTTGTCCTTTCTCAGCCAAAAATTTTAAATAACATTGTTGAAAAAATTAAAACTGAATGCAATCCACATAAAATAATCCTTTTTGGTTCACGTGCGAGAGGGGATGCTCATAAAAATGCCGATATTGATATTGCTGTTGAAGGTCCTAAAAATCCAATTAGCAGCATAGATATTAGTGCTCCTCTGGATATTGTTGACCTTACTAAAGCAAACTCGAGCCTTAAGGATAAGATAAAACGGGAGGGAGTAACAATTTATGAGAAAAAGAGTTAAAAAGACTTTTTTAGATTTTGAAAAGGCATTTAATAATCTTAAATTAGCAGTAGAAAAAGCAGTTGATGATTTAGATATTGATGGAACAATAAAAAGGTTTGAACTATGTTATGAGTTATCTTACAAATCTGAGAGATTATTTTAAACAGGTAAAGATAAATAATCTAATTGAAGATGAAACCATATGGATAGAAATGATTGAAACAAGGAATCAACTTGTGCATGAGTATTCTTCAGAGTTTTCAAGAGAAATTTTTGAGAAAATTGAAAATGATTATGTAGAGATTTTAGAAGAATTATATAAAAACAGAAAGGAGAGATTGGGAAATGACCTGGTATGAAAATTTTTTAAAAAAATTCTTCCATGATCCAATTGACAAACCTTTTAATATCCCAGGACATGAGAGACGAGCGAAAGAATATGCAGAATATTTCGGTGTTTCAGGGATTGACGAAGGCAAATATTCCGATCAAATTGCCTCATGCATGGAGAGAAGTTTATTACCAAGAGACATTAAGCAGGATTTCACTGAAATAAGTCATCCGTTGAGTGAAGAAAAAATAGATGTTATTTTGAACAGTCAAAAATCTATTGAGGAAATTTCCTCTTGTTTAGAGAAAATTTCTAATTTTTATAAAAATCTATCAGATAAAGACAAAGCACTTTTAATCTGGCGAAATTTACTTGAAGAAATTATAGATAAAATTCAAGACGAAGAATTAAAAAAATATATTCCAATCCTCCCGGCAGATACAAGGGTCCCAGACCATTCAATCTGGGAACATCTAAAGGTAACGACAGCAATAAATGCTTTTGAAAATTATCAAAACAATTCATTATTTTTATTCACAATTGGTCCTGTGCAATCTTTTATTTCTCAGGCAAGAAAGGCACAAGATTTTTATATGGGGAGTTTTATGCTTTCCTATTTCACTTTCATTGCCATGGAAGAGGTAATTGAAAATTGCGGTCCCTCTTCAATAATTTATCCAGACCTTTATAAACAGCCATTGATGGATTGGTATCTAAAAAATAAAAGATTAGAGCCTAAAAACTTTAATCCAGCTCACACTACTCTTCCAACTATCCCTAATAGATTTGTTGCAATTATTGGAACTACAGATAAAAATAAAATTGAAGAACTTGCAAAAAATATGGAAGGGAAAATTGAAGATGAAATCAAAAATGCAAAAGAAAAAATTTTAAAAGAACTAAAAATCTATGAAGCATTGTCTGATACTCAGAAGGAAATATTACAAAAACAACTTTCAGATTTTCCACAAATATATTGGGTTGCAATTCCTTGGAGGAAGGAAGAAAACGACTTACAGATAGATGATCTAAAAGATTTCTTCACAGATGACAAAATAAATAACTGGAAAGAACTATATAAATTTGCAAACGAAAAAGGAGAGTATCCTCCCAACATCGGTTTTCTCTATCAGCTTCTCTATACAGCCCTTGAAAAATCAATGGGTGCAAGAAAAAATTTAAGGAAATTTGAACAGAAACAAGAAGAAGGAAGAAAATGTTCGGTCTGTGGGGAAAGAAATGTTTTATTTTTCTGGGAAAGTAAAAACAAAAATAAATTTTTAAAATATAATCCGATGGCTTACGATTTAACTGATAAAATTGAACAAAAATATTTAACCGACGGTGAAGGACTTTGTGCCCTATGTTTCCTGAAAAGAACATTTGAAATATATTTAGAAGAAAAATTTGACTCTATCTTTAATGATTTTTCTTTTCCATCTGTTGCTGAAGTTGCCTGTGCTGATTTTAAGGAAAAAGCACTTGAGAAAGCAAAGGAGGATTGTGATAAATATGAAAAAGAATTTTTTAAAATTCTGCGGGATGATAAAAAATTTAATTATTTAAAAATAAAATCCTTACCCAAATTAAAATTAGAAAAAACCCTTGAAGGGTCTTGGTTTTATGAAGAAAATCTCTCTGTAAAAAAGTTCAACGATGAACTTGGAGTCGCAGTTAACTCCTCGCAAATAGAAAACCTGAAAGACTGTTTAAGAAGTCTTTACGCTAAAGCAGGCAAACCAAAAAAATATTATGCAGTTCTTTTCCTCGATGGAGATAATATGGGGAAATGGCTCTCTGGAGAACTTTTGCCAGAAATACAATACGCGTATAATTCGGAGGTATGGGGGAAAAAATTACCCGAGGAATTTAAAAAGAAGCTGATTACACAATTAGAAAAAATTTATTCTGATAAAAAAGCACGAAAAGTTCTCACTCCTGCCATCCATTCTGCCATATCAACTGCGTTAAGAAATTATGCTATTGAATTTGTAAGAAAAATTGTTGAAGAAGAACACCTAGGCAAACTAATTTATGCTGGTGGTGATGATGTTCTTGCTTTTGTAAATTTAAAAGATCTATTTGATGTTATGGAAAAACTTAGATGGGCTTTTTCAGGACAGATAGAATTGGAGAACGAGACAATTAAGGTTGATACCGCAAACAACTCTGGTTTTGTGCTTAAAGATGGTGTTTATTACTTAACAATGGGTAAAAAAGCAACTTGTTCGATGGGGGTTGTAATTGCACATTATAAGGAACCATTAAAAATTGTGATTGATAAGGTTTTTGAAATGAATAAGAAAGCGAAGAAGGAGGGAAGGAACAGATTTGCTATTTGTTTATTAAAACATTCTGGAGAGGAAAGAGTGGGAGTTGCTAAATGGAAAATCGAGGACAAATTAACAACAAAAATTTTGAAAGATTTACAAGATTGGATGAATAAAAATAGAGAAGAAAAAAGATATATTTCAGATGCTTTTATTCAAAAATTCAAGATGGAATTTTTCAAATTGGAAAAAACTTCATTTTCTGAGGGAATAATAAATACAGAACTCAAAAGACTTGTTACAAGGGCTTATAATGGAAAACCTAATGAAAAAGAAGAAGAAAAAAGAAAATTTATAGAAAATTTTGTTAAGGCAGCAAAAACACTTTTTTGGAAAACTGATGAAGCCATAGACAATATCAACATTGACAATTTTACAAACCTCCTTGAAATTGCAAGTTTTATGAACAAGGAGGAATAGAATGTGGTATAAAATTAAACCACTTGATACATTATTTTTTAGAGATGGAAGACCTTTCACTATGGGGGCTGAAACCTGGGCAAATCCAATATTTCCACCATATCCATCAACAGTTTATGGAGCAATAAGAACATGGCTGATTTTTGAAAGAGGAAGTTTGAAAGAATTTAAAGAAGGAAAATTTAAAGAAGAACTCGGAACTCCCTCTGAAAAAGGAAATTTAAAGATAAAAGGGCCTTTTATCTGTTTGAATGATAATTTATATTTCCCTGTGCCATTTGATTTTCTGAAAAGGAAAAGTACTTCACAAAATGGAGAAAATGATCTTTTTTATACTGATTGTATAAACAAATCTGAAATTTTTATATCAGATTATCCATTGGAAAGCATTATAGTGAATAAAAGTGATTTTGAACTAGAAGAATGTGATGGGTTCTTAGATATAAGTTCTTTAAGAGATTATTTAATACAAAGAAACGGAATTTTGCAATTTACTGAAAAAAAGGAAATCTTTTTAGAAGAGAAAAAAAAAGGGATTAAAAGAAGTAGAAAAACTTTATCTTCTGAAGAAGGTTATTTATACAGAATTTCTATGATAAGATTAAAAAGAGAAGCCTCTTTTTATGTAGAAATTGAAGGATTAAATTCTTACCCTCAGGAAGGTAAGGTTCAACTTGGTGCTGACTGGAAGATAGTAAAAATTGAAAAAAATGAAGAGGATTTACTAAAGGAACTAAGAGACATAGATTTTCAATTAAATAGCAAAATTTTTAAAATTTATTATGCTACACCTGCGATTTTTAAAAAAGGCTGGATTCCAGATTGGATTAATGAGAGAACTTTTGAAGGGAACTACAAAGGAATAAAATTAAAACTTATTGCTTGTTCTATCGGAAAATACAAATTAATAGGTGGATGGGACTTAGCAAATAACAAACCTAAGCCAATGTATAAAGCAGTTCCATCAGGTAGCGTTTATTATTTTAAAATTTTGGATGATACATCAGCTGATAGAATTAAAGAAGTTTTTCATCTTAAAAACATCTCTGATATAAACCCTGAAGAAGGGTTTGGGTTAAGTTTGGTTGGTGAGGTAAAGCAATGAAAAAAGTGATTACAATGGTAGGGACATCACTTTTTGAAAATTATTTGGAGCACAGCAACGATACCAATTTTAAAAATGCTTATAATTATTTTAAAAACAATAAAAGCAAAGCAAATGACTTGGATAAAGAGTCGCATAGAAAGGGAAATATTGAAAAAAGTTTAAAGGAAAGTTACTTTAAAAACAATCAAAATGCATCTGCAGAAATCAAAAGCCTTATAAAATTAAAAGAAGAATTAAATGAAGAATTAGAGATTTATCTTTTATATTCAGATACCGCATTAAGTCGTCTTGTTGCTGAAATCTTGTATAGAGTACTTAGTGATTATCAACCTTACGATGAACTTAAAGACTGTGAGACAAAAGAACCAATAAAAATTGAAGGGCTTCAAACCTGGGATAGAAACGCATTCAATAAAGGTATGGTAAATTTAATTCAAACGATTGAAAATATCTCGCTAGAATACTGGGAAAATGTGGTTATCAACATAACCGGTGGTTATAAAGCAACAATCCCATATCTTACTATTCTTGCCCAAATACACAAATGGCCAATTTATTATATTTTTGAAAACACAGACGCTTTAATTAAAATTCCATATATTCCAATTGATATAAATTGGAGAATATTTGACAAATATTGGGAATATTTTGAAAGAATAGCGCATCCAAATTCTATCCCCAAGAGAGATCTTACGTATGATTTTTTAAAAGAGTGTAGTGATATTTTCGAGGAAATAAAAATTGATAACATTACTTATGTTACTTTAGGCCCAATTGGAGAAATTTTATGGAGAAAGTATAAAAGTAGATTTTTTATTTTTTATGCCCCAGAAGAGGTTTACAATGAAATTCAAAGACAAAATAACATTATGCGCATTTTAACTTCTAAATTTAGAAGTAATGAAATAAGAAAAGACAAGACAGAAATTAAAAACGGACATTATGTTTATGATGATGGAAATAATCCATATAGAATTTTTTATTTTGAACACGAAGGTAAAGTGTGCATTTACAAAACATTTGAAAACCACAAAGAATATGAAAATTATTTAAACCAGACGGAAATTAACGAAAGCTTTAAAAAGCAAATAAGAGAAAAGTCCAAAATTTACAAAATTTAAAAGGAGGTATAATATGTTTAAAAAATCAAAACTTTTTTTTATAATTGCGGAAACGCCTCTTCATCCAGGAAGCGGGGGTGAGGTAACCGGACTTGTTGATTTGCCAATTCAAAGGGAAAGGCATACAAATTTCCCCAAAATTGAAGCATCGGGGTTAAAGGGATGTATAAAAGAAGCCTTTAGAGATTTAAATCCTGAGATATCTATTAATGGACAAAAAATAAAGCCAAAAGACGAAATTTTTTATAATGCGGGTGATAAAGATAGGAAAACAGATTATCTTTCGCTTGTTTTCGGTCCAGAAGATACAGAAGAAGCCCATGCAGGTGCCCTTGCTTTTACCGACGCTAGAATTCTTTTGTTCCCCGTTAAATCTTTGAAAGGCGTATTTGCCTGGGTAACCTGTCCAATGGTTCTTGAAAGGTTTAGAGAGGATTTAGGATTAGCAAAAATAATAGATCATCCGCTAAATGTAGATTTTTCTATCTTAATAAATACATTACCGGAACAAACAAATATTTTTATTGAATCAAAGGTGGTTCTGGAAGAATTTACATTTGAACTGAAAGAAAATAAAGAAACTTCAAAAATAGCCAAATATCTCGCAGATAAAATTTTCCCAAATGATACATACAAATTTTGGCGTGAGAAACTTGAAAAAGATTTAGCAATTCTATCAGATGACGATTTTGAGCATTTTGTCACAAGTTCAACAGAAGTTATCACAAGAACAAGAATTGACGATATAACAGGCACAGTAAAGAGTGGCGCATTATGGACTGAAGAATATTTACCCCAGGACACGATTCTTTACTCAATTGCAATAGCTTCACCAATAAGGGTTGAAAAGGACGAAGCAAAAGGGGTTTTTAAAGCAGAAACTCCAGATAAAGAAGCAGAAATGGTTCTTCAGTTTTTTGAAGTGGGTATTCCAAATATTATTCAGATCGGAGGTAACCAAACAATTGGAAAGGGTTTTGTAAGAATTCAGATTTTGAAATAGGAGGTTAAAAATGACAAATGAAACAATAATAACTAAACTTGAAAAAGGAAGGGCAGAGTTTGCATATAGAAGTGTATATGATTCTTTAATTAAGCTCCAACCCTTTGAGTTAAATTCTAAAAAATTCTTAGAAGGAGCAGTTAAAGAAATAAAAGAAGCGGTGTTAGATAAAATGGGTAGACAGATTCAGGAAGGTAAAATAACAAAAGAAAAAATAGAGCAACTCCTTTTGTCTCCTTCAAAATATCTTCAAAAAGAGGAATACTCAAAATTGTCTGAGGAAGAAAAAAAGGTAATTAACTTTTATAAGAATCTTCTTAAAAATTATCGTTCTTATGTAAAGAAAATTCCAACAATGATACTTTCAAATGGTCTCGGACAAACGCTTGCCTTTATCAAAGCAAAATCAAAAAAAGAAAAAGCTTATGATTTAATCTATCAACAACTCACAGAATATATGAAAAGCGACCACACTGCAAGAATAAAAATGCCTCAAGAGAAAAACGACCTTGTTGAATGGGTAATATCCTGTAATTCATCAACATATAGATACATAACTCAAGAGATCCTTGCATTCTTAAACTGGCTTAAAAGATTTGCAGAAGGATTGATTGAAGTGGAGGAGGAAGGCGAATGAGTATAAAAGTACCTCAAAACAACTATTTTAATAAGGATTTCCGAGATTCTCTTAATAGATTTTTAGGGTCTCAGGTTGACCCTCAAAAATTTAAAGAAATCAATTTTAGCTATCTCTTTAATTTACCAATTATTACTGTAAGTAGAAATGATTTAAAAATCAAAATAAATGATGAGATTGACAAATTTAAATGGGATAAAGGTTTTATAGACTACATTGCATTCAGAAAAAAACAAATAATCACGCAACTTCAAAAAGAAGGATATAAAGTAAGAATCCCCTATTTATCTCTTTCCTGGCGGCTTGTTATTGGGCTTGGTGCATCTCATCCGCAAGAAACCTCTATGACCCTTCATCACATTTACGGAATTCCCTATATTCCGGGAAGTGCTATAAAAGGAGTTACAAGACATTGGGCGGTTTTGAAATTTGCAGATACTGATAGAAAAGGCAATGAAAAGTTAGAAGATACTATAAAAAGAATTTCAGGAGCATTAGAAAGTGGCAATGATTTGAATATTGAAGTAGATAAAATTAGCTTCAAAGATTTGATTGAAATTTTTGGAACACAAAAACAACAAGGTAAAGTGATATTTTTTGATGCATATCCTGTTGGAGAGATAAAATTAAAAGTAGACATAATGAACCCCCATTATCCGAAATATTATTCAGAAGGACAACCACCAGCAGATTGGCAATGCCCAGTTCCAATAAAGTTTTTAACTGTAGAGAATACAAAATTTCAGTTTTATTTAGTTTCAAAAAATGAAGATTTATTAGAAAAATCTTTAGACCTGTTTAAAAAGGCTTTAAATTATCATGGAATTGGAGCTAAAACTGCTTTAGGATACGGTATTTTTGATGTAGAATAAATGCCTGTTAAATTTTCTATAGATTTAATTATTCAGAGTAAAGTAAAAAATCCGTCGTTAATTACTCCTGATGTTTTGCATGGGTTTTTCTTTAGTCTTTTTCCTTCAAATATTGCTGAAACACTTCATAAACCTTCAAGATACAAACCCTTTTGTTTGTGGGCACCTAAGATATTTAGATTCATTAAGAATAACCAAGCTTCTGAATCTAGCTCAGTTTTAACCATAACGATTAGTTTTCTAAAAGACGAATTTTTTTCTCCATTTTTATTTAAGCTTACTGAGAATAGGAAAAAATTATTTTTAGGACCTTACAAGGTATCTCTTTTACAAGAACCCGGAAGTTTAATAAAAAATGATGAATATACAACATTTGAAGATTTTTTTAATATTAAAGCAAAAACTTATCTTTATTTTCAAGCTATAACACCCATTTCTTTTAAAAAAGGGGACATTGATTATCCCTTGCCCGACCCTAAAATTTTTTTTAAAAGTTTGATTAATAAATGGAATTACTTTTCTCCTTTCAGGATTGAGGTTGATTTAAGAAAAGTTTTAGAAGAGAAGTTATGCATTGTTTATAGTAAGATAAGGACTTATAAGATAAAACTCTCACTTGGTAGCGCTGTGACAGGTTTTAAAGGAAAAGTTGTTTTTTATGGGAAAGGTTTGACAGACGAAGAATTGAAATGGCTCAATATTCTTGGACATTTTTCAAGATATGCTGGAGTTGGTAGAAAAACTACTATGGGACTTGGTATGGTTGAATTTCAAGCACTTAATATAGATGAAATTATGGCAGAGGAGACCATCGATGAAGCTAATTTACCAAATTGGAAGGCTTGAACGAGGCGCCTTTAATTCCATTAAATTTGAAGTTCATGGAAAACTATACGAAGCTCTACTTAGTTCTTTTGCTCTCAAAGTTAAAATATTTCCATAAGGAGGGGAATAGATATGGCATACGTTATCTATGCAGCCTACGGCTCAAATTTGCTCACGGAAAGGCTTTTAGCCTACATTAAGGGCGGGAGTTTCAGAGGTATAACAAGCCATACAGGATGCCCTGATAAAACGGAACCCGTGTCTCTTGGATGGAAAAAGGTTCCCTACAGAGTTTATTTTGGGAAACACTCCAACCCCTGGAGTGGTGGCGTAGCCTTCTTGTACCCTGAGATAGAACCTAATCCTGAGTATCATGCGGTAGTCAGGCTTTGGAAAATGACACGGGAACAGTATGATTGTGTGAAATCTCAAGAGGGAAGTTGGTATGAAGGAGAGATAAAGTTAGGCACTCTTGATGGGCTTGATATTCTAACCTTTACATCAAGCAAGAAGTTTAAACACAACCCACCCTCTAAACTCTATCTGGATGTTCTCAAAGAGGGGCTGAAAGAGACTACAGGCTGGACGGACGAGGAGATAGACAAATACTGGGAGAAGTTTTTGAAGTAGGGCACTGTCAGAAAAACATAATCTCGGCAGTTATCTAAAAATAGACAACAATTGAGAAGGTCTGAGGTTTCCCGCCTCAGTCTCAGACCTTCCGTAGGGCATCTTGCCCCTGTTTTATCCATCCAAGCATAGGAAAACTTTCCAATTCAAAAGTAAATAGCTTAAGATTTTAAAAAAGAAAAGGTTGGATTAGAAGAACTTGCTCGGAATTTCAGAGATGAAAATCAAAGTTTTTATAATTGTTTTGAACTAAAACAAAATCGTGAATATTTTTCTCATGAATATAGCAACACCTTTGAAAGGGAAGGGGAAAGGGGAGGAATAAAAGATAAAATTCCCGAGGATTTTGTTCTTCTACGGGAATTAATCAAAGGAGAGAGCGATGAGATAAAGCCTCGTAATTTTCTTGCTCATTGCGGGTTTGAAAGAAATTGCGTTTATGTTAGAAGGCAGGGAGACCAAGTTTTTGTAAAGTATGGGAGCGAGGTTTTAAGTAGAATTGAAGAAATTTTATTGAGCAGTAAAGCTTAGTTGGCAATTCTTAGTTGTCAATTTATGTCAGGATTCCAATTTAAAACCTGTTTATTACTAATTAGAAGAAAAATCCACTTAAAGGAGGTCTCGGGATGAAGAGGGGTAGGATGGCTAAACTTTTAGCTTTTCTGGTAGCGCTTTCTTTTATCTTAAACCTTTCGGGGTGCGCAACCATCCCAACGGCAATTGAGCATGCCGACCTTCAGGTTAAGGTGAAAATGACGGACACCATCTTTCTTGACCCCATTCTTAAAGCCAAACACAAAAAGGTCTTTCTTAGCGTAGCCAACACCTCGGATTTGCAGGAGGTCGACCCAACAGTCCTTAAAAACGCCCTTGCCGAAAAATTTATCAAAAGGGGCTACATCATTGTGAACGACCCGGAGGAGGCAAGCTTCATCATTCAGACTAACATCCTTTACATGGATTACTACAGACAAACTGGGGCTCGGGAATTTGGAGCAGGTGGTGGTTTAATCGGAGCTGGAACTGGAGCTTATGTTGGTAGAGGTAGTGATAGTAGGGCAGTAGCTCTTGCCATACTTGGTGCTATGGCAGGTGAGGTAGGTGGAGCGATTCTCGGGAAAATGATCAAGGTAGAAACCTATGCTGGGGTGATAGATGTTGAAATCAGGGAGAGGACAGATAAACCTGTAGTAGGGCAAATTGTTACCAATGCTACTCTTGGCACAGCAACCACTTTTCAAACAAAGCAGGAAGTAAGCACAAACTGGCAAGTTTATAGAACAAAGATTGCTGCTACAGCTCAGAAAACAAACCTCAACAAAGAAGAGGCAGCAAAGGTAATCATTGACCGGCTTTCCACGCAGATAGTTAACATCTTTTAGTTATGATTAAATAGGCTGGCGAAAGCCAGCCTTTAATTTTTGTTTACAACTGATTTAGAATGTTTATCTTTGATTGATTGTGAGGTTTTTAAAAAAGTGATTGCTAATTTGATTGCTACTTGAAAAAGGAGGAGGAACAAACAATGAAAAGAAGGGTTAAATTTTTGGTTGGAGCTTTATTAACCTTGACTCTTGGAGGATGTGTTGAGAGAAAACCAATTGTTTATGAGTTAAGTGGTTGGGAAACAGGGAAAATTATAAATTTGCAATATGCGGATAAAGTGATAGTGATTGAAGATTATAATTTTGAAAAAAAACCAAATTCATATTTGGGAGGCTCTCCTGCTTTGACTGAAAATAGAATTGTTAAAGGCAATATTGCAGATTGTTTAGTTGCAGGATTAAGAGGGGCTATCCCTGGCTATGCTGTAATCAAAGAAGAAGACCTAAAAAATGTAAATCCTAAGGCTCAGGTAGTTCGAATTAAACCAATTGATGTTGGAATAAAATGGGATGCCCATCAAACGAAATCTAACCCTGTTGGATTTATTGCATCTATCAAAATTGAACTTTACTACAATGGAAAAAAAGAGGTTCTTTCTGCAAAAGGATCAGGCACTTACTTCTTAGATACTTTTGCCAACACTTGCGAAAATATTGCTGTTAAAGTAAATAAAGTGTTTGAAAAAAATAATCATGATATGTAGGGGCGGGCGGTTGCTCGCCCATTTAAGGTGTAGGGAGACCGGACGGCTGCCCTACGCTATACTTTTTAATGGGCAACTGGTGCTTTTATCCTATCACCCCGAACATCTTCTACGTGTGACCCCGAACGCAGTGAGGGGTCTTTTCTTTTTATCAAAGAAGAGATGACTCGTTTCGTTCAAAAGGATATGCTGGGGAGTGGATGCCTTGGCTAATTATTGACTATCTCAGGAGAAACTGGTAATATTTTTAAATTAAGCCTGCATTTTAGAAAGTTTTAAAACTCAAATGCAGGGGAAGATTTTAATTTACCATGGTCAGTCCATAGATTCTTTTGATGGCATATCCTGCATAATTTCTTTAAGAAATTTTCCTGAGAACATCATGCTTCCCCAAGGTATTCCAATTATAATGCTATATCCTACTCAAAATTATCTTAGATGTTATTCTAACTTCCCACCCCCTTCACGACCAGTTAAACTTCTAATCTATCATTACATAATCAACCCTAAAATTT
>Ga0272445_1001772_pt1 | contig 16003 bp, 16 predicted proteins | sample YNPCB0031_FD_194404 | JGI IMG/M metagenome (GOLD analysis project Ga0272445, IMG submission 194404) | Hot spring sediment microbial communities from Yellowstone National Park, WY, United States - YNP-CB-003-1 | ecosystem: Environmental > Aquatic > Thermal springs > Hot (42-90C) > Sediment... | reverse complement strand
ACATCGGCATATCCACCTTTGAGGACACATTCTACGCCGTAAGCGTGCTGCAAACAATCAGCAAGCAATGGTGAACATGCATGAGCGTCGATGTAACATATTTCCGCATTGAAAGAATGGTTAGAAGTGATGCAGAGTGCTTTCTATGCGCATTGGAAGACGAAATCGAGAGAAAATACATTGACGCCTATCTATCAGAGCTTGTTATGGATGCAAAAGCAAGAGAAAGACTCGTTGAAGGCGGAGGATTCTGCAACCACCACTTCTACAGAATGCTAGCAATTGCAACAAGACCAGACAGCTCCGACGGCCACGGAATAGCCCTAATCTCCCAAAGCATCATAGAAAAAACTGTTCAAGATTTACAAAAACAAAGGAAGCGTGGCAAAGAGGTTTTTCGCCAAACAATAGAGTGCCCAGCATGCGTTCACCTAGCCAATCTGATGGAAATCTATAACAGAAAAATCGTGGAACTATTTTGTTCGCGTAATGAAGAGTTTCTCAGACTTTTTAAGAATTCGAAGGGTTTGTGCATCCCGCATTTTTTGTCATTACTCACTATGCTTGAGAACACGAAGTTTGGCGAAGATATCGTCAAAATCCTTTTTGAGGTTGAAAAGAAAAACCTTCAGCGCCTAAAATTAGAGCTCTCCGAATATGTCAAAAAGCAAAGCTACGAATTTTCAAACGCTGATCGAAAAGCTCTGGAAGATGTGCCATTGAGAAGCGTCCAGAAAATGGTGGGTAGAAGGGGAATCAAAATTATTGGAGGTGCATTTACCAAATGAGCAAAAATAAGGGGAAACGTGTCAAAATAGTTATCCCCACACAATTATATGAAAGCATCAAAGACAACGCGGAAAACATAATCCACAGAGGTTTACTCACACTCAAAATCCAATGTCTTGAAGAGGAGATACAATCCCTTGAAAGGAGAATTGAATATTTAAAGAGGCGAGTAAGAGAGTTGCCCGGCGACATAAAAAGGGAAGAAGAACTGCTAAACGAGCTAATTGAAGATCAAAAGAAACTTGAAACCCTCCTATACGGGAAAAGGGTGACCAACCATGGTTAAAATTAAACTAAAGAAAAATCAGAAAACAGTCTACGTGAACCAAAATTGTGGGATTTTAGAAATCGCTGAAAAACTAAAAATTTCTGTAAACGACGCCGAATTCATCCAGAAAGTTATACACTTTGGAATACAGTCTCCCTATTCAGAGGAACAGCTAATACAAAAAATAAAAGAGTTAGAGGAACGGAAGAAGACTCTCGAATCGGAACTTAAGAAAATCGCATTGCAGTTCACGCCCCTTGAAAGCAAGTATATGGGATTGCGAATGCAAATTTCCAAAATTTTCAATGATAACCGCATACAAGTGTTTCATCTATGCGCACGCCAATCACCAGGCTCAGGTGGTAAAGGAAACGCCACAAATCTCATACAAAAATATGTTGAGTATTCAAAATCCTTGTGGTTCTAAATAGGCATAATGTTGAAGGCGATTTAATGAAGCGTTACCGCCCAAAATCTGGAGAAACAATGAAACCGTCAAAGTCGAAGGATAACATTAAAGTTACCGAAGTCCGCACTTATACGCCGCTCAGTCATGATTATGCTGATTTGTTCGCAAATTTGGTTGCCGCTTTAGAGTTATGCGGAGCAGCTGAAGAACTTTGGGAGATATGGGAGGATAAGCTTAAGGATGAGAATTCAAAACAGCTTCTGCAACGAATGGTCGTCATCCTCTCCAGATATTTGGGATATCCTGAAGGAAGAGCCTTCAGCCTATACCAGCATAGGAGAAAACGCGAATTTCTTGAAATGGCGAAAGAGATTCGCGCTGTTGAAAAAGAGCTTGAAAACATTTCTATTGACAAACAAGGTTTTAAAAGTTTGGAAAGAATTGAGAAGAAGCTTAACCAGTTGGCTAAAAATTGTCGCATGGAAATTGAACGCTTAGCAAAAATGGAGACCATTGAGTATAGTCAGTAGGCTTTATAGAATACATAAGTTTGAAAGCTGAAATGGATTGTTCGCTATAAAAGAGGGTTTAGGCTTCCTTAACGCTTTATTTTTAGGGATAGGTCTCCGGCAAAAACACGCTTTGTGGAGCCGTCTTTAAGCTTTAAAATTAGTGCTCCGTCTTCGTCAACGTTGGAGGCTGTGCCTTCAAGCCTTTCGCCATCGCCATGAACCTCCACCTCACAGCCTAAGAAGGAGGCGTAGCCCTTCCATTTCTCCAGTATGGGCATGAATCCTTCTTTCAAAAATTGTCGGTAGAGGCTTTCCATTTTCTCCAGCAAAGCCTTGAAAAGCTCTTCTAGGGAGATTTTTCTGCCTAAGGCCTTTTGGATTGAGGTGGCCGTTTCCCAAAGCTCTTTTGGAAACTCCTTCTCTACGTCGAGGTTGGCGTTCACGCCGATACCGATTATTACGTATTCCATTTTTTCGCCCACAGTCTTCATTTCTGAGAGGATGCCGCAAACCTTCCGACCATCAACTAGAACGTCGTTGGGCCACTTGGTTTCAGTCTTCAAGCCGTACAAGTCGCGTAGGGTTTCAGCAACGGCTAGGCAAGCTAGAAACATGAGTTTGACGGTTTCGTGTGGCTTAAGTTTTGGCCTAAAAATTATTGAGAACCATAAGCCGCCCTTTGGTGAAATCCATTTTCTGCCTAGTCGCCCACGACCAGAGGTTTGGGTTTCAGCTATGGCAACTGTGCCTTCTGGAGCGTCGAGTTCCGCTAGTTCCTTAGCCCAGTCGTTGGTTGAGCCGACCTCGTGGGCGAAGAAGATGCATTTTCCGATAAGCCTTGTTTTTAGCCCTTCTTGGAGTTTTTCCACTTTAATGCATTTTGGCAAGGTTATTTCTCTCCATATAAGGCGAAGGCACCTAAATAGAAAACCGCGTGTATAGTGGATGCCAGTATAAAGGAGACTGCGAAGCCCCAGTTGGCGATTATTATGCCGCTTAGGGCTAGGCTTGCCGACTCGCCTATGTGAAGCCCCATCATGAGCAAGCCAATATCAGTCCCGTAGGACTCTTTTTCACATATTTTTGATAGGATTCCCTCTTGTCCCACACTGTTCATTCCTTCAGCGAAGCCTACTGCAATCACAAGAGCGGCGGCGAGAATCGATGTAACGAAGCCGAGAAAAATGAGGGAAGCCGAATAGGCTATTCCGCTTATTAGGATAAGCTTCTTAACATCACGGCATCTTGAGAAAATGTATGAGGACAATCCCGCCATAAGAATCATGGCGCCAAAAATCAGTCCAACATTTTCCGTGGAAAGGCCGACGGTGCTTAGAAAGTAGGGTATGACGTAACCGGAGCGGAAGCCGAAAGCTAAGCCCAGTGTAAAAAAGAGAAAGAGGAAGATTTTGAAAGTTCGCCCTTTTTTCCTAAAATCGAGAAAACGTATGGCTTGTTGGACGTTAAACTCGCCCTTTTTCTCATCAATCAGTGTGAATGATAGGAGGAAACTCGAAACGCCTAAAAAAGCGCATAAAACCATTGTCCCTTCATATAGGATTAGGGCTGCCAGAAATCCCGCTATGAGGCTGCCCAAGGCGAAGGCGACATAAACAACTGTTCTTAGGTTTACTAGGAGCCTCCAGTTTCCCCTGCTTCTTTCTAGGAGGTAAGCCCTATTAACAGCCCATATGGCGCCTTCCTTTGTTCCCTCCGCAACTTTTCCAAAGAGAAACTCCAATGGAGTGTGGGCGAAATAGTATATGAGACTTGAGACTGCGCCCAGAAAGCCGTTTGCCATGAAGAAGGGTTTTCTTCCGAAAAAGTCTGAAAGCGTCGCAAAAAACATTCTGCCCAGCTGCATTATTAGGGGCATGGATGCGAAGACAAAACCTATTAGGACTATGTCTATGCGCCTCTCCTTCATTATCAATGGTATTACAACGCCAAGAATTCCGCTCGAAAAGGAGTGGAAACACTGGATGAGAAGGACTGTTTTCACGGGACGCAGAAAGCGCCAACCCCCAACGTGGATGAATGTGTTTTATTCCCTTTTACTCCATCACGAGTTCTAGTAGGACGCCTTTAGTGCTTTTTGGGTGGACAAAGGCTATTTTCTTCCCCTCAGCACCAGCCCTCGGCTTTTCATCAACAAGCATTACGCCTTTCCTTTTAAGCTCCTCCAAGGCTTTTTCAATGTCGTCCACTTTCACGGCTATGTGGTGTATGCCCTCACCCCGGCTTTCAAGGAATTTTGCAACTGGGCTTTCGCTTCCTAAAGGTTCTAAAAGCTCAATTTGGGTTTCGCCGCCAGTGGAGAGGAAAGCCACCTTAACCTTCCGCTCTGTTAGGACGTGAACTCCCAAAAGCTTGAAGCCCAAAATGTCACGGTAAACGCCAATAGCCTCGTCCAAATTTTTAACCGCCACACCAACATGGTCCATACCAATAAACATGTGCTATTCAACTCCCTTTCCTGCTTGAGGTTTAAAAGCAATAATTCTTTGTTATAAAAAAGTTTCTAGGCTATTACCGCCAAAACATCGCCTTTGTTCACAACAGCCCCTTCAGAGACAAGGATTTCCTTGACAACTCCATCTTTTGGCGTCGCCACCTCGTTCGCCATCTTCATAGCTTCCAAAATGCATACGCAATCTCCTTTTGAAACCCTTTGTCCAATACTGACCTTTAATGCTATAATCCTACCAGCTATAGGGGCTAAGACAGCATCCTTCCCAATTGCAAGGCTTACCGTTGGCTTTTTAGCAATAGCGGAAGGCAGTTCAACCTTCATGGTTTCTGGCTTAAAAGCGGGCGTGGGATATTGAACCTCAAAGGTTTTTCCGCCAACCTTAATATGCATGATGCCCCCAGACAACTTCAAGAGTTCTGCTTGAAACTTTTCGCTGTTTACCTCTATAGAGAATTTTCCGCTTCCTGAATTGGCAAATTTAACCTCCACAGTTTTCCCGTTAACATCGACGAGGAAGGAGGAATTTTCCCTCTTCAAAACCTTAATTTTATGTGCCTTCTTGTCCACCAAGACTTCGTAGATTTTCAATAGGTTCGCATCAGCCCCCTAATTCTGCTGGCAGCTTTCCAAAGTGAAGCTTTCTCTTTTTCGCGTTTTATGGTTAGTGCTTTGACTTTGGCTTCGCTTGTTTGGTTTGCCAGCACAACTGTGAGTGCGGCTATTTCCTCCTCTGTTAGGGCTTTCTCTGGGAGGAGCTTCCCGATTCTCTCGTCGACAAAGTTTATGTGAATGTCACCCTTTAGGAAGTCTTCATCCTCCATTATCCGCTTGTGGAGGGGAATTGTGGTTTTAACCCCCTCTATTACGAATTCTTCTAGGGCGTTGCGCATCCTCCTTATAGCTTCTTGGCGGTCTAAACCCCAGGCAGCAAGCTTTGCAATCAACGGGTCGTAGAAAACCGATATGGTATAGCCAACATAAAGGTGTGTATCAACCCTTACGCCTGGGCCACCTGGCAACCGCAGATCTGTAACTGTTCCTGGTGATGGGGCGAAGTTGTTGTAGGGGTCTTCGGCGTTTATTCTGCAGTTTATGGCGTGTCCACGAATTTTAATGTCCCTCTGATTGTAGGCGAGTTTTTCGCCAGCGGCAATTCTTATCTGCTCTTTAACTATGTCTATGCCCGTCACCATTTCAGTGATTAGGTGCTCTACCTGAAGCCTCGTGTTCATCTCCAGAAAGTAGTAGTTGCCACTTTGGTCAACGAGGAATTCGACGGTTCCGGCATTAACATAGTTTATGGCTTTTGCGATTTCTATGGCTGATTTGCCCATTTCCTTCCGAAGTTCTGCCGTCAAGAACGGTGAGGGCGTCTCCTCAATGAGTTTTTGGTATCGCCTTTGGATTGAGCATTCCCTCTCGCCTAGGTGGACGACTCTTCCTCCCTTGTCGGCTAGTATTTGGAATTCTATGTGTCTCGCCCTTGGAAGGAACTTTTCAACATAGATTTCGCGACTTCCAAAGGAGGATTCCGCTTCCAAGGCGGCGGTTTCTAAAACTTGGCGCATTTCATCTCCGTCTTTGACGAGGCGCATGCCCTTCCCGCCGCCTCCGTAAACAGCCTTAACCAAAACTGGATAGCCAACCCTTTCGGCTATTTCCATGGCTTCTTCTAGGCTCTTAGCTGGGTTTAGGCTTCCGGGGATAACCGGCACTCCAGCCTCGGCTGCAGCCTTCCGAGCCTCAACCTTGTTCCCCATTCTTTTTAGAACTTCGGCTGGAGGACCGATAAACTCCAAGCCGTTTTCTGCGCATGCCTCTGCAAAGGCTGGAATTTGCGATAGAAAGCCATATCCCGGGTGGACAGCTTCGCAGCCAGATTTTTTGGCTGTTTCCATTATTTTTTCTATGTTTAGGTAGCTTTGGCTTGGCTCCGCCGCGCCTATAAAGTGGCATTCATCAGCATACTGAACATGAAGCGAGTCGGCATCCGCCTCAGAGTAGACGGCAACAGTTTTTACATTGAGTTCTCGGCATGCCCTAATCACCCTTAAGGCGATTTCTCCCCTGTTAGCGATTAGAACCTTAGTGAACATTTCCAGCCCTTTTACTATTTACCGCGTAGCCTTATACAATTTATTGGCTTAGCCCTAAAATAAGTTTAAACATGGTGGCTTTTGGAAAAGTATAAACGTTAGAAGGCGAAACTAGGTTATTCCTTCAAAATGGCGGGTACTGTTAATGGAGAAACACTCCCACGACATAGTTATTGTTGGCGCTGGCTTGGCTGGTTTGAGGGCTGCTGTGGCAGCTGCAGAATTTAGCGGCAAATTGGACATTGCGGTGATTTCGAAGCTTCACCCTTTGAGGTCGCATTCTGTTTGTGCGCAGGGTGGAACAGCCGCCGTCATGAGGGAGAAGGACTCCTTTGACCTGCATGCTTTTGACACTGTGAAAGGTGCTGATTATCTGGCAGACCAGGATGTTGTGGAGTTTTTTGTTAGGCAGGCTCCTAGAGAGATTATCCTAATGGAGCATTGGGGTTGCCCATGGAGCCGCACACCAGACGGCAAAATAGACCAGCGTCCCTTTGGTGGGCACACCTATCCGAGGGCTTGTTTTGCGGCTGACATGACGGGTTTTCATGAGATGCACACGCTTTATGGGAAAGCCGTAACCTACGAAAATGTAAAGTTCTATGATGAATGGTTTGCCACATCGCTCATTGTTGAGGGCGGCGCAGTGGCTGGCCTAACAGCCATCGAGCTTAAAACAGGCGAGATGCATGCTTTCAAGGCTAAAGCCGTGGTCATGGCTACTGGCGGACATGAGCGCATATACGAGTTCACAACCTTCTCGCATACAACTACTGGCGACGGCATGGCTATGGCTTATCGGGCTGGTGCACCCCTAGAAGATATGGAGTTCGTCCAGTTCCACCCAACAGGACTGGTGCCATCAGGCGTCTTAATCACTGAAGGCGCAAGGGGAGAAGGCGGCTATCTATTTAACGCCCTTGGAGAACGCTTCATGAAACGCTACGCCCCAGAAAAGATGGAGCTGGCCCCCCGTGACGTGGTTTCGAGGGCTGAGCAAACTGAAATCCTTGAGGGAAGAGCCTTCACGGGTCCTTATGGTCCTTACATTGCTTTGGACCTTAGGCATCTAGGCGAGGAGAAGATTAACGAGAGGTTGCCACTCATAAGGGATGTTGCCATAAAGCTTGGCGGAGTTGACCCCGTTAAGGAGCCGATACCAATTCGTCCGGCAGCCCACTATTCCATGGGCGGAATTAAAGCCAATATTAGGACTGAAACGCCTATTAGAGGGTTGTATGCTGCTGGTGAGTGCTCGTGCTTAAGCCTTCATGGCGCCAATAGGCTTGGAACAAACTCAACGGCTGAATGCCTAGTCTTCGGAGCTGTTGCTGGCGAAGAAGCAGCAAAATACGCTACATCTGCTAGTTTCCATGAATTTCCAGAGGAAAAAGCATTAGCCGAGGAAAAGCGGGTTTTCGACGGAATCCTTGGAAGCGAGGGCGAAGAGAGAGTCCCCCAACTCAGAGACGAGATGAGGAGGCTTATGAACACGAAAGTTTGGATTTTCAGAACCGGCGAGGAGCTGAAAGGCGCCTTAAAGGAGATTCGAACTCTTAAGGAGAGGTTTAGGCACATAAAGGTTGAGGATAAGGGCAAAACCTTCAACACTGGATTTACGGCTGCCTTACAGCTTGACTTTATGCTGGACTTGGCTGAAGTCACCATCATCAGTGCATTGGCAAGAACCGAGTCGCGGGGCGCCCATTCAAGGCTTGACTATCCAAAACGCGACGACGAGAAGTGGCTTGTGCACACGCTGGCATATTACACAGTGGACGGCCCAAGGCTTGAGTATATCCCCGTTACGATAACGAAGTGGCAGCCCGCCGCCAGAAAGTATTAGGGAGGCTAGGCACATGAATGGTGAAGTTGTTAAGGTTGTTGAATTCAGAATACGCCGCTACGACCCAGACGCCAGAAAGAGTTACATTTCCACATTTAAGGTGCCAATACGCCGCGGGACAACAATCCTTGACGTGCTCAATTACATTAAGGAGAATTTTGATGAAACGCTGACTTTTAGGCATTCCTGCCGAATGGGCATTTGTGGAAGCTGCGCAGTGAACATTAACGGAAAGCCAATGCTGGCATGCTATACACAAGTTTTGGACCTTAACGCCGACACAGTAACCATTGAGCCCCTCTCGAATCTTCCAGTCATAAAGGATTTGGTGGTTGACATCCAACCTTTCTTCCAAAACTTTAGAAAAATTAGGACGGTGCTGATTAAGCCGCCTGAAGCCTTCAAAAAGCCTGAAGAGTTCACCCAGTCACCAGAAGACCTCAAAAAGTATTGGGATTTGACGCTATGCACCAAATGTTCGATTTGCTATTCCGCTTGTCCAGCAGCCATAGACGAAAGATTTCTCGGACCTTCAGCTTTGACAGCCAATTATAGGTTTATCGCCGACTCGAGGGACGAGGGCCTAGATGAAAGGCTTAAGCCCATGGCTGACAACGTTTGGCTATGCACATCGTGCAATTCATGCACGCTCTTCTGTCCAAAGCTTGTGAACTGCTCGGATTCTGTGGTTGAGGACCGTAGCTTATTAGTCGAAATGGGAGCCATCCCAAGAACTGTTAAGGATGTTCTTGAAAGCGTTATGAAATACCACAACCCAATGGGAACCCACCAGAGCAGGCGGATGGATTGGGCTGAAGGCTTAAACGTTAAAACCTATCCAAACGTGACGGGAGCTGATGTCCTCTTTTTCGTATGCTGCTCAACAGCCTACGATGTTAGAAATAGGGAGATAGCCAGAACAATGGCAACAATCTTTGACAGGCTTGGCGTCGACTATGCCACTTTGGGCGAGGAGGAGTGGTGCTGCGGAGACCACATCCTAAGAATGGGCGAGAAAGGCCTATTTGAAATGCTTGCGGAACACAATGTGGCTGTTTTCCAAAAGTTTAACGCTAACCGCATTGTGACGGTTTCACCTCATTGCTATAACACCTTTAAAAACGATAAGCCCTACAAGGATTTGGCACTGAACGTTCAGCACTATACACAGTTTTTGGCTGAAGCCCTAGAAAAGGGCAAAATCAAGCCTACAAAGTCCTATAACAAGCGGGTTGCCTACCATGACCCATGCTTCCTTGGAAAGCGAAATCAAATCTACGATGAGCCTAGGCACATACTCCAATCAGTAAAAGGGCTGGAACTTGTCGAAATGCGGCGAACCCGTGAAAGCAGCTTTTGCTGTGGCGGCGGGGCTGGAAGAGTCTGGACAGAAGAAGCCGAACCGGAGAAGAGGCCATGCGTGAACCGTGTTAGAGAAGCCTTAGAGCTCGGAGTTGACGTTATCGCTGTGGCTTGTCCTTTCTGTGTGACAACATTGGAGGATGCCATAAAAGTCTTAGAGGTCGAGGATAAAATAGCTGTAAAGGACATACTGGAAATCTTAAAGGAAACCCTATAAACCTCTTTTCTTATTCTATCCTTTTTCGTCCTTTAGCATCGGCATTTTACTTGCGTGCAAGGTGGCATTTTGTCTATTCAACTGAAAAGGATGGGTCAATTAGGATTTCTTCAAGTTCTTGGGCTAGGTTATTATGGTTGCCTTTACTTTGGCTTTCACGAGGTAATTGAGTAAATGTAACAGATACCTTAATATATAAATCGCATAGAGTATCTAATTCTCGCTAAAAATAGTTGAAGCATGGAGGAAAATTGAGTTGTATGGCTATGCTGGCAAAATTCTCCACGTAGACCTAACAACTGGGAAAACGTACACGGAGCCATTGAACGAGGATTACGCCAAAAAATACATTGGCGGAATAGGCCTTGGAATGCGCTTATGGCTTGACAACTCTAAGGCGGGGGTTGACCCCTTTAGCCCAGAAAACCCGCTGGTTTTGGCTACAGGCCCAACTTCTGGCACAATTTGGCCCACTGGCGGAAATGGTCATGCTTTTGTGGCTAAGTCTCCACAGAGCTATGGCATTGGCGAGTCTAAGTCCCATGGCAGTTTTGGCACAGAACTGAAGAGGGCTGGCTATGACGCGGTTATCTTCCATGGCAAGGCTGAAAAGCCTGTCTATGTCTGGATTGACGACGATTCAGTCCAGATTTTGGATGCCTCGCATTTGTGGGGGAAGTCGCCAGCCGAAACAGAAGACATAATTAAGGAGGATTTGGGCGACTACTACATTCGAGTTGCCGCCATTGGTCCAGCCGGAGAAAAGCTTGTGCGGATAGCGTGCATAATCAACGAGAAGTCTAGGGCTGCTGGCAGATGTGGCATGGGCGCTGTTATGGGCTCAAAGAATTTGAAGGCAATTGCCGTTCGCGGAACCCACGACGTGACAGTGGCGAAACCAGACGAGTTCCTAGAATTTGTCAAGGAATTCCACGAGAGAATGAAGGGCCCAGCCACAAAGAAGTATAGGACTTTAGGCACTCCAGAAAACGTTTTGGTGCATAACGCTTTGCACTGCATGCCCACACGGAACTATAATAATGCGCATTTTGAGGCTGCCGAAAAGGTTAGCGGCGAATACTTGAACGAGAGGTATGTGGCGAAAATCATCGGCTGCAGCTCATGCGCCATGAGATGCGAGCACGTTTGCGTTGTCAATGAGGGGCCGTATAAGGGTGCTATGGCGAGGGTTGAGTACGAGCCTTTGTGGGCTCTTGGACCCTACTGTGGAATCGACCGCCTAGACGCCATCATCAAGGGAAGCGAGCTCTGCAACTATTATGGGATGGACTCCATCAGCGCCGGCGTGATTGTAGGCTTTGCGATGGACTGCTATGAGAATGGCATTTTAACGCAGAAGGACATGGACGGAATTGAAGCCCGCTTTGGCAACCACGAAGCTCTAGTGAAGCTTTTGGAGAAGATGGGCAAGCGCGAAGGCATCGGCGACATCCTAGCCGAAGGCGTGAAGTTTGCCGCTGAGAAAATTGGCAAGGGCGCCGAGAAACTCGCCCAACACATTAAAGGAGTTGAGGTTACCGGTTATGACCTACGCTGTCTCAAGACGGCAGCTTTGGGCTTCGCTGTCTCGTTCCGCGGCGCAGACCACAACAGGCATGGGGCCTACGCCTTCGATGTTAAGGGCAAGTTTAACAGGCTAAAGTACGAGAAAGGAAGGGCAAAGGCTGTAAAGGACATTGAGGACGTTTACACAATTATTGACTCGCTGATTATCTGCAAGTTTTCTAGAGGAACCTACTACAAGGAATTCGAGGACTTAGCAAAGCTTTACACGCTTGTGACTGGTTGGGAGACAACGCCTGAAGAAATGCGCCTCAAGGGCGAGCGGATAAACAACCTTGCCAGAGTCATAAATGTGCGGGAGGGCTTGGGCCGCAAGGACGACACTCTTCCATGGAAGGTTATGAATGTGCCAATACCAGACGAGGGCCCGTCTAAGGGTGCATACGTCACTCAAGAGGAGCTTGACATGATGTTGGACGACTATTATGAGGCGAGGGGCTGGACTAGGGACGGCATACCAACACCAGAGAAGCTTAAGGCCTTAGGCATGGACGACCTAATCCCAATCGTGGAGGCGAAAATCCGAAAGGCTTAGCGTGGATGGAGGCGAAAAGTAATGGTTAAGATTCATGAAAGAAAATTCGTTTCAGCCGACCCTGACAAGTGTGTTGGCTGCCAAGTCTGCGAATACATTTGCGCTTGGACTAAGGAGAAGGCTTTCAACCCCTTAAAGTCGAGGATTAGGGTTGTTAGGCTCAACCCGCTCGTTAACATTTCCATTACTTGTAGGCTTTGCGAGGACCCGCCATGTGTCGCCGCCTGCCCAAGGGACGCCCTAACCCAGTCTGAGGAGAACGGCACAATAATCGTGGATGAGGACAAGTGTAATGGCTGTGGCTGGTGCATTGAAGCTTGCGACTACGGGGCAATTTCGCTTCATCCCGAAAAGAAAGTGGTTTTCGTCTGTGACTTGTGCAAGGACAAGCCTGATGGACCCCAATGCGTTAAATGGTGCCCAGAAGAAGCCTTAGACCTCGTCACGGCGGATGTTCTAGCCCAGAAAGCCCGTATAACGGCTACTAAGAAGCTTTTCCAAGAAGCCTTAAAAGTGGCTCCGCCAACATAAACCCCATTTTTATATTTGTGTTAGAAACTAGAACTTTTCAGAAATTTTCTAGAAAATTAGTTAGTTTTATTAGTGGTTTTCCTAAAAAATATTATCTATTCGTTTCAGATTCCAACTGTGACTTGACATGAAATGTGAGGGGAGGCGTAGGCGTAGTCGTGTGGAAGTTATATTTGAAATCCTAAGCGAGGCTTTAGAAGGGGCGAGTAAAACTAGGCTTATGTATCGTTGTAATTTAAATTTTAGGCGTTTCAATCGATATTTAAAGGAGTTGTTAAATGCTGGTTTGCTGGAGCGGGCTGTTTCTAATCCAGAAAGTGGTCTAGTTTTGTATAGGACTACAGAGAAGGGGCGGGAGCTTCTTAAAATTTTACGCAAAGCCAGCGAATTCTTATCTATTTAGCCTTCCTAACCGTAAAATAGTTTAATGGGGAGCGTTGTTCATGAAAGGTTAGGGTCTTTAGGCAGACTATTGTCTGAAATTTAAACTTCCACTACGGTCCTTAGGTCTAGCCTTTTGTTTCATTCTACTTAAATTGGATACAAATAGAACATTTTTCTGGCTAGGGCATTCAAATTGGCTAGTAAAAGTGCTGGATGTGAGGCCTAGCCCGTGCCGAGGGCGGGGCACGTTAAAAATACCCAAATGGGGGAAGGGGGAGTGATGCAAAAATGAGGACTAAGTTGGTTGAAATTTTTACGCTACTAATGGTTGCTTTGATGGTTGCAGGGTTCGCCTACGCCCAATGGACAGAAACGCTTGTATTAGAGGGCACTGTAAAAACTGGGGAGCTTGAACTAGAATGGTCTTGCGAATGCTGGGACAATGATGACGGACTGAATGATATCGGCGAAGTTGAATGCTCCCCTAATGGTGACACTTTAACGATTACTGTGACGAATGCTTATCCATGCTATGAGGTTAGCGGAAAAATAGACATAAAGAATGTGGGATCAGTTCCAGCAGTGCTTGTTAATTATAGAGTGGACTTGCCGAATGATGTACTGTTAAAGGATTTGGGCGGATACGAGTATGAGCTGTATTACGATTTTAATAGAAACATGAAACTTGACGATGGGGACTTGCTCATGGCTACTGCAAGTTTGGTCTTTAGTGGAGACAAGATAACACAAATACATAAAGAGGTCTACATAGACTTTAAAGTTCACTTCACTAACCCAGGATTGCCAGAAAACTGGAGCGGAACATTCAAAATAACGTTGGAGTTTGAGAACTGGTCGCCACCAATAGATTAAACTGCTGACACGCTCTCCAAGCCTTCAATGGAGGTAAACGAAAATGAACAGGAAAATCCTCGCCATACAAACGCTGACGATCTTTGTGCTAATGGCGACAGGCTTAGCCTACGCCCACTGGACAAAAACCTTCACAATAATGGGCAACGTAAACACAACAGAATTGGACTGGGAACTCAAAACTCCAATTAACTGTATGGATGATAATGAAGGTGAAAAGGATTATGCTGCTGACTGCGATTGGAATTTCTGGCAAGGCGATAAAGACGTAGGCGGACCAACCCAGCTAAAATTGATAGACACGGATGGAGATGGAGACTACGACACGTTAAACGTAACCCTAGTAAACGCCTATCCGGGTTATGCCGAAGAAATAAGTTTCTACGTTCATAACAATGGTAAAGTCCCGCTAATATTCAAGAAAGTCATAATTAATGGGAACGAGTTTTATTCAGGCAGACCAACGGTTTTTCTTGACCTTACCGGTGAGGGGGACTATGATATTAAGATAAGATTTGGCGACAACCTTGGAGAACAATTCGAGCCATGCGAGGAACCCGCAGAAATCAGTGTCAGCATACTTGTACTTCAAGATGCGCCCGAAGGACAGACATTAACCTTCACTATAAAGCTTGTTGCTGAAAACTGGTCTCCATAAAGGCAGAGTCTCACCATCCCTCTTTCATCTCCCACTTTTGGGCTTGTCTGAACCCTTAAGCCGTGAAAGTCCCTGAATATGATGGAAGTACGGAATGCTGGGAAAATAAAGAGAATTCCCGCAATATTGTTAGTTTTGTCCATGCATGTTTTCCTAAACCTAGCCAAGCCCGCTGGGCTGATGGCTTATATCCTTCCGATAGTTTGTTGGAGCCTAGCCGCATTAATAATCCTTTACTTATGCGGTTTTGAAAACTTAAGCGCATGGTTCAATAAAAGCATAACGCTCATTGCTGCCCTAATAGCAACCCTCCAAATATCCGCCCTCATAACAGCGGCATTTTTCACAAGTTTTGGTAAAAGCCCCTACACCCACGCACTGACGGCAATACCCCTATACATAGCCTATTTTACAGCCCGCCTCCTAGCCTTTGAACTCTCAAGAGCCTACATCATAAAATCATACCCAAGGAAAAGAATATTCGCTGGAACAGTTCTAACAGCCCTATTCTATACGTTCCTAAAATTCCCCGTGGCAAAGCTCCTATCCCTAGGTGAGCCCGCTGCAACCGCCAAGTTCATTGGCTCAGAATTTTTGCCAACCCTAGCCCAAAGCCTCTTTGCCACATACCTTGCCTTGTTGGGTGGTCCAGAAGCATCCTTGGCCTACATGGGGATACCAGAAGCTTTCGAATGGTTATCGCCAATACTTCCAAATCCGGCATGGGCAATAAAAGCCCTAATTACAACCATAGTGCCAGTTATGGGCTTCTACACTCTGAACCAAGCTATAAACCCATTCACACTGGCCCGCTACGGAATAATTGAAAGGATAGAAGCCCGTAAACCGCTCAAAACTGGAAAAAGCCTGAGCCTCTCATGGATTGCCGTAGCCCTAACAGCCGTAATACTGGTTTGGGGTTCCACGGGCTTATTAGGGTTTCAGCCAACCATAATTGCCAGCGGAAGCATGCAACCAGCCTTGAATGTTGGCGACATAGCCATAACGGTGCCAACACCGCCGGAGAAAATCAGAATCGGCGACATAATTCAATATTGGCGGACAGGTGATCAAGCGCCAACGATACATCGGGTAATAGAAATCAACCGCATAGGAAAAACCATCTACATAATCACGAAAGGCGACGCCAACAAAGCCCCAGACGAACCCATCCAAGCCACGGCATCCCTAGGCAAAGTGGTATTCACAATTCCAAAACTGGGCTGGGTCAGCATACACCTTAAAGTGGCAGCCGCCACAGCCTACACCTTCCTAACAGTCACATTGCCAAAAGCCCTAACAAAAGGGGCCACACTCATACTGGCAAACACCATCTCCATAACAGCATACGCCTATCTCCTATTCACATACCATAAAGCCACAAAAAGGAAGAAAGGAAAATGAATAAAAACTGCTCGCCACACTCAGTCATACTTTTCACAATGGCGATAAATAGATCAACGGCT
>Ga0272445_1001770_pt1 | contig 16024 bp, 18 predicted proteins | sample YNPCB0031_FD_194404 | JGI IMG/M metagenome (GOLD analysis project Ga0272445, IMG submission 194404) | Hot spring sediment microbial communities from Yellowstone National Park, WY, United States - YNP-CB-003-1 | ecosystem: Environmental > Aquatic > Thermal springs > Hot (42-90C) > Sediment... | reverse complement strand
CCCGTAAGTAAGCATCGTATACGTCTTTGATTGGAACGGAAGATAAGAAACCGTCAATACATACAACTATCTCCTCGAAAGAAGGTAAACATAAGATGAAATCAGCATCAACTTTTTTAAATTCTATATCTTCAACGTTGCTTGGAATTGCCCATCCACCTGAACCGAGCTTTGCCCAGTTAATTAAATCATTTCCATCCTTTATTACAACATTTCCAACAACCCTTCCTCTTACATCTGCATTTAAATGAAGTTGTTCTCTTAAGACGTTTAACGCAACTTCTAAGTCAACAAGAACAGCATTACTTTCATTCTCTTCATCAAAAGTGTTTTCGTTAGAATTGGGGAAAGTTCTTTTCAAAGCATAAAACATATCTCTTAAACTAGTATGCAGATTTTCTTTAAGCAATTGATGACAAAATGAAGCAACCATTAAAGTTTGGGTAAACTTTTTCGCATGAGCCACATTGAACAAGAATCTTTTTGCTATTTTTTCTCCTAAAGTAAGCATTCCTGTTTTCGTATCATAAACTATGTTGTTTAAAGTTCTAAGTGGAATTTCTAAATATGGGTTTTCTCCTTTCTCTATATCTTTCAAAATCTTTTCTCCAATTTTTTCCCTAAGCTTTTTCTGAGCTTCTTTCAAGTTTTTCACCTTTTATCATCATATTTCTCAGCTTACTTAAAATTTCTTCTGCCTTTCTACCCGTTAATTCTCCAACAGATTCAGCAACTACAGGCAAATACCTTTCAAATATGTTCTTTCTCAATTCTCTTTCTTTCATCATTCTTATCTTTCTTACATACTTTGCAAGCTTTCTACCAGCATCTTGTAAAGCAAGCTTAACTTCTTTCATGATTTCAGGATAATTTGCAATCGCTTGTTTGCCCTCAGAAGTAAATGGTACCCAAACAGAAATGAAGTGAACTAAGATTGCTAATGGACCTACTGGCAAGCTACCCTCTGATTGGGAAAGGCCATATCTACGCCAGTCTACTTCACAAACGCTTTCTGTAAGAGCACAACCAGATTGGTTATAAAGTAAAGGAATTTTGTTTGCAAATCTGTAAATCTTTGCTGGTTTGTCGGTTGGTAAATTACCTCCATAACAAAGACCAACCTCTACTACAAAAGGATATCCACGATAAACTGATGGTGGTCTTGTTACTGCAACAAAATACTCTGCATCAACTTCTTTCTTTAACCCTTCTATTATTAGATGTTCTCCTAAAGGCGAAAGACAATCTGTTGGTGGTAGCTTAAGCTTTACCATTTGCATGGCTTTGTGCAATCTTTCTATTTCCTCGTGACTTAGCTCTTGTGGCTTTTTACTAGGATCTAGTTTTGCTAATCTACAAATCTGTTCAGCAGACGTTCTACCAACTCTAGAAAATTCTGAAGTTAAAAATCCGATAAGATTTCTAGCTCTTGTTGTTGAAAGCATTCTCCCCAAAATTCCTAGCTCAACTCCATAAGGATGCGGCTTTATTTCTTTAGGCTGTTTTGGCAATTCTTTAACTGCTCTTTCAAAAACCATTCTACCGTCCGGGCCATCAAAAACTATCTTTGCAAAAGGATTTGCTATTGCTGTTTGTTTTAAGTATTCTATTACTGATTGGGAACCGCGTACATACTTTCCCTCTACTTCTAACTCTATTCTAACACCATGCCAATTTTTAGGATTCTTTTCTTTCTTATGTGAAATTACCTTTGGCTCATTTTTCAAAACATCAATCATGAGTTCAAACTCATGAATGTCCTTGCCAGTGCTAGAAATTACTTTAACAGGCTTTCCTGTTGTTAGCTGTGAATAAAGCACTGCACCATGTATTCCTATACCTTGGATGCCTCTGCTGTTGTGACAAACTATACCTCCTAACCCAGAAACAAAATTCTCACATCCAGGAACAGAAATGTCATAAACATATTTTTCTTTTGATTTAACCTTTTTGATTTTTTTAACTTTAAGAAAACAGAAATCTGAATCTATAATTCTTTTAAGCTTCTCTATCCTCCATAAAAATTCTATACCAGAATCTGTAAGCGCATAGTCATTTGTTTTTGTTATGAGATCAGAATTTTGAAGTTGAGAAATAAAGAAATATTTGTGAGATATTTGAGGCATTTCTGTACCAGATTGTATAGACTTTAATAAAGCAAAATAATCTTTTGTCCTATCTTGGCCAAACCTTAAGTAATTTATTGCATCTTCTAAACTAATCCTCTCAGGCAAATCGTTATACTTTCCTAAACTCTTTAGGAGGATTGAAGGTAATTTAGTGTATTTACAACAAGATCTTCTGGAAGCATTAACATCAAACAAAAGTTTGTTTAATTCTTTTCCATAAACTAAAATAATATAGGTAGTTAACGACCTTTTTCCTAAGCCCTTTTTACTTTTTATAGATAAAGTAGCAAACACACCTAAAGTTAAATAAAGGAAAAGAAGATCTGTTGCTAAGTTTTTACTGACTGTAGTATAAACGAGAGTTCCCCTTCTTTTGACAAAACAACCACCACCCTGGTATAAAGATTTCAGAAATTCTAGCTTGAGGTTTTTGTCTAAATTAAAAATGAAAAAAGGAATCTCTTTCCTTTTTGCTCCTGTTTTCAACCCCATTCCCTTGAACAAATGGTAAAGGATTGGACTGCCTATCACAACTCTTTGCTTGTTCTTTTTCTTCTCAATTCTTACGTTGGTACTTAAGAAAATTTTATTAGAAATTTTTCCTATTTCTTTTACGTATTTCTCTTCATTTATACCAAAATCAAAAATTATTTTTCTATTGTATGCATAGCCTTCTGCTACCCAAAAGCCAATAAACCTAACAAAATTTGTATCTATTCGAATGACAACCGGAAATTCAAAAGCTTTGCCTCCAACTTGATAAGTTTTTATTTTACAATTCCTTAAATCAAATTTTCTTGCTATATCTAAAGCCAAAACAAGGTGGAAGGGGAGCATTCTTCTTTTTTCATAAGAAATTAAATTGTCGCTTCTCAGCTTAATTTGTCCATACGGTGTTTTAAAGAAGAGGTAAGTGTGTTTTTTGATTTTCGCTCTTTCTCCAATTCTTTTAATATGCTCGAAAACTTCTTTTCCAAGCCCATACACATACCATCTGTGTCTCTTTGCAACCTTGAATGAGATGTAATCAAAGACGTTGATCTCCATATTATTTTCTAAAGAAGGTAAGCTCCTGGCAACTGCAACATAATCTCCCTCTTCTATCTCTGTAGTTTTCTTTGGTGTAACAACTAGATTGTTTATATCTAAGACAAATATGCTATGAGAACCCGTAACTTTTACACTTCTTCCAGACTCAAGAACAATTTGGTAGATGGAATCTTCTAGTTTATGTTTTATGACATGTGTTATTGGCTTCCACTCTATCTTGTAAGTTTTAAGGTTAAAAGAAGGTGTTTCTATTCCCAGAGAGCTTATGTCTTTTATCCCATCCTTTTTCATAAAACTATCGACAAATTCTCCAATCTTTACTAGCCTAACTACATTGTCCTTCTTTATCAATATTTTCTCATCTTTAGTTAAGCTCTGCCTAAGTCTGTAGAACTTGCTACCAACTAAGAATTTAGCAAAGGCCACAGGAACTTTAGATTCTATTATTCCTGGTCCATTATCTTCTACTATTATCTTAAACCTATCTGGAGCAATCTCTTTTAAAGATACAAATATGTCAGGCAAAATCCCTGCTTCTTCACAAGCATCTAAAGAGTTCTCTACAGCCTCTTTCACAACAGTGATCAAGGATCTTGTTGGGTTTTCGTATCCTAGCAAGTGCTTATTCTTTTCGAAAAATTCTGCTATACTTATTTCTTTTATCTTTTCTCCCAACTCTTCAGCAGTAATTCTGTCTGTCACAATCTCCCCTCTAGAAACATGTAAACAATAGCATGAGGTTTTCCTGACAAAAGCATCTCAACTGCTTTCTTCGCTTTCTGAACATCTTCCCACTTACCAATTATACTTACTGTATTTCCATATACTGCAATTTTGGTGTTAGTATACCTTTCTATATTGCTCTTAGCCAAGCCCTTAAATCCTATTACCCTGCCTCTTAAAGAAAGCCTCCTTTTTTTCGATTTGCTATATTCTTTTACGCTCACTATTTCCAAAACATAATCCTCTTTTAGCAATTGTAAAGAATCCTCAAAACTAAAACCTCTTCCAAAAGCTTTAAGAGCATCTATAACTTTCATTATAGAAACAGGATCTTCACCTTCTACACAAACGACTTTATTTATTTTTATACGTGTATTAGAAAGTTCTTCCAACTTTCTAACTATTCTCTTGTCTGAAGTAACTATTTTTAACCTTTGCTCGGGTATCGAGACAAACTCTCTCATGCTTCACCTTCTATGCTTATTGTTTTTACATACCCTTTCCTCTTCAACCAGTTTGCTTGAGTTGGTGTATACTTAAACACAATATCTCCTCTTTCATTTGTTTGAACCTTCCACGGAGTTACTAAGACCAAATCCCCTTCTTTTAACCATACTCTTTTCCTTAACCTGCCTGGAATTCTACATATTCTTACATTACCATCGTCACACCTCACTTTAACTCTATCACCACCTACCATCTGCTCTATTACACCAAGAACATCCCCTTCCTTGGGTATTATGATATTTCTTATCTCAAGTTCTTCTTGTGTAAGTTTTTTCGCCATAAAATCACTTCTTGCTTAAGAGGGTTACTCTACTTAGAATATTATTGTCTCTGACTTTATATCCTATCAGTATTGCCAAATCTTCAGCAAACTTTCTTACTTCATTCATGCTCGGCATTGCACTTTCTGGTAATCTTTCCCTACTTTCGCCAACCCACATATAAGCTTTAACTTCTACAAAATCTGGCTCGGCCATCAAAATAAGCCTTGCATATTCCTCTTGCTTTTCCATATTAAACCCTTTTACAAGAGTTAACCTTATAACCTTTCTGCAACTAAAGCTTTTCATGATCTCAAGACTTTTTAGCTGTCTTTCCCATGCATCCTTAATTAGCGGTCTTTCTAGAATTTTTTGCACATCTTCATTTGGTGATGATAGAGATATGTAAAGGTTTGTTGGTTCTTCGTTCAATTTACTAAGTTCTTCTGGTAAAGTTCCTTTTGTGACTAAGAAAGAAGTAAATCCTCTCTTATGAAACTCTTCTAGCAATTCTGAAATTTTTGGATAGAGCAAGCTTTCGCCTATTAAACTTAGCGCAACATTGTTTGGATTTTGAGCCTCTTCCCATTTCTTTTTATCTACTTTTTCATTACCTTTAAAACCGCTTAAAAGTTGTCTTTGTTGTTTTATCATCTCTTCTATTAATTCAGCTGGCTCATCAACTTTCTCTGGAGAAATTAACATCTTAAAACTTCTCCAGCAATAGAGGCAATTGTTTAAACATGAAAGCCAAGATGTGCATTGCAAACATCTGTGGCTTTGAATACCGTACCACTTTTGTTTAAAACAAGGTTCTCCTCCTCTTAAAGCAGATTTCGTCCACTGACAAATTTTCACTGCCGAATGTTCGTATCTCCCTACTATCCTATACCCTTGTTTATGATATAGCCTTTTCACATCTTCAGGAAGCACAGGCATAGAAATATTCCTTACAAGCTTAAAATAAATAAGTTAACTCCCAATTTTCTTTCATGAAAAAACTTGGTGTATTACTTCCGGCATACAATGAAGAAAAAAACATAAGAATTGTTATAAGAGAGGTTAAAAACCTTTTACCAAATGCAAAAATTGTTGTAGTAGATGATGGGTCAACTGACAGAACTTATGAACTAGCAAAAAGAGAAAAGGTGGTAGTATTGAGACACAATGTAAACAAAGGAAAAGGGGAAGCACTAAAAACAGGTCTTAACTTTTTTCGAAAATTTAAAGTGAATTATGTAATAATTGCTGACGCTGATAGGCAATATACGATAAAGGATGCCCCAAAATTTTTAGAAGCTTTAAAAAATTTTGACCTTGTAATGGGGTTTAGAATTCCTTCTCATGTTCCCTATGCAAATAGACTTGGAAATTTTATGTGGAGAAAGCTCTTCAACTTTTTCTTTTCCACAAAACTTAAAGACTCTAATTGTGGCTATATAGGCCTTAATGAAAAAGCTTTGAAGAGGATCAAAAATATTCACGGCGGTTATATAATTGAGAACGCAATTCTAGTAGAAGCTATAAGGAAAGGGCTAAAAGTTGCCCAAGTTCCTGTTAGAGTAAAGTATGGGAAAAGGAGAATAGCAAAATTTGCAAGGATGTTTTTTGGTGTTCTATTTTTTATAATTAAGGAAGGTTTAAAATTCAAACTAGAAAGAATTTAAGTTAATTAAGAGAATATAAAATTTACGGGACAGTAGCTCAACCCGGGAGAGCAACCGAAGTTATAAACTGTTGAAGCTGAAGACCGGTGTGTTGTGGGTTCAAATCCCACCTGTCCCATCACATCAAAAATAAAAATGATTAGTATGACAGAAGAAGCTCAAAAGCAAGTCTTTGAAGGAGAACTGATAGAAAATAGAGTGATAATTTGGGGTACTCATGCCCTTGTTTTGTATGATGAATCTGGATATGGCAAACCATTACCAGAAGATAATCCAAACAGACTTGAATTGGAACTTGTTGAAGCTGCATACCTGTGCGAGAAAGGCAAGCTGAAAGTTTTTGTTGTTGAGGATGGGAAAAAAAGAAGAATAGAGTTTCCTGAACTTATGGAAATTGGTAGTAAGAGGGTTCATCAATTCCACCCACAATTTTTAGTTTATCGAGACTTAAGAGAACGTGGTTATATAGTTAAGACTGGCTTCAAATTTGGTGCACATTTCCGTGTTTATGAAAGAGGAGTTAAGTTGAAGAGAGGTCCTAAAGCACCCCATGAACATACAAAATTTGTAGTACATGCTGTTCCAGAAGAGGCAGCATTTTCTTTACCTGAAATGGCTCGTGCTGTAAGGTTGGCTCATAATATTAGAGCTACTTTTGTTTGGGCTGTTCTTGATAAAGAAGGCTCACCAACTTATTATCTGATCCAACGTCTTACACCTTAAATAGGTGTTCCGATGACTTAGAATAGATGGCTAGGAGGAAGATTAAATGGGGAGGATAAAAACTTCTTATGTTAAAAATATAGCTAAGGAACTTCTAGAAAAGTATCCAGACAAATTTTCCACAAATTTTGAAGAAAATAAGAAAGTACTGAATGAGCTTATGGAATTTGAGTCAAAAAGGATGAGAAATGTGGTTGCTGGTTTTATAACTGCACTGAAAAAGCGGACAAAGCAATAAAAGTTTAGCTAACCAAACTATTTCTAGATATGTTAAAAGGGCAAATAAAGATAGATGAATTTGCGTTTGTACTTCTTGCAGGGATAGTTTTAATAGCAGTTTTAATGGTTTTTTGGACTACCCCAGCTGAAGCACCTCCTACACTAGACATTTCTTCTAAAACTGTCACTGCTCTAATTGGTAGTTCAACTTCTTTTCCAATAACAATAACTGGACCTATAACAAACGTAAGTATAAGTGCTTATGGTCCAATCTCAAACTGGATAACTTTTAGCTCAGAATATTTTGACTATATAAAAGAATCTCAAGTAGTTGTTGTGTATGTGAAAGTTCCTTCTAATATAGCTTTAGGAACTTACAAAGGTGTGATAAAAGTCTCTTCTACAGGCGGAAGTAAAGATGTACAATTAACGATTAACGTACAAAATATAACTACTGTTGAATTTTTGAAAGAAGAGGTTCCGCTTGGCGATTTTTTGTTAAGCTTGATAGAAAGTAGATCGTTTACTTTTACGCCTTCTCAACCAGAAGTAATTAAAGGATATTTTGCTGAGTATAACTTAGACGATTTAGTATGGAAAATAAATGAGTCAGAAATGGAAAATGTTGCTGAAGCAACCATAAAACTTATTGTTAGCGACACAAACAAGCTTGGAAATTTAATAGTAGAGCTAAATGGTAAAGAAATATACAACCGACCTGCTGAATTGGGAGAAATCAAAATTCCTGTAAATGTTTCAGAATTAAAACCTTCTAATGTCGTGAGAATAAGAGCAGGAAACCCTGGCTGGATGTTTTGGGCAAACACTGTGCACAAAATAAAGGAGGTTAGTTTCTTTGTTAGGTTCAAAGGAATGAACGTAAAAGAAGCGTATCTTAACCTAACCCAACAGCAAGTAAGTGGATTTAATCATATAAAAATTGTTTCAGAAGTAAAGTATGACCAACCGATAATATTAAGGATAAAAGTAAACGATCAAACTGTGTACCTGAAAAAATCGCCTGAAGAACTTCTTAACTTATGGATAAATAAAGACATACTTGGTAATCGATTAATACTGAATGTTGGAACAAACAGAATTACTTTTATACTTGAGTCTCCAGGAAATGTTATTTTTAGAAATGCAGTTCTTTCTTATAACTACTTACCATCGTAAGGATTGTTATGGATGTAGAAACAAAGCTTGAACTGGTTAAAAGACTGCCGACAGAAGAAATAATAACAGAAGAAGAATTGAGAGAACTTTTGGAAACAAATGAGCATCCAGAACATTACATAGGGTTTGAGATCTCGGGACTTTTGCATTTGGGTACTCTCATCCTTTGCGGAAGTAAGATAAATGATTTAGCAGAAGCTGGTTTTAAATGTAAAGTTTTTCTAGCCGATTGGCATACATTCCTAAACAATAAGCTTGGTGGAATTTGGGAAAACATTCAAAAAGCAGCAGACTATTTTGCTGAAGGATTTAAGTTCTTTTGCCCAAAAGCAAAGATAGTCCTCGGCTCGGAATTATACCACAACAATGACGAATATTGGAAAGATTTTGTTAAGTTTTGTAAGAAAATAACTCTAGCAAGAGTAACAAGGTGTCTAACTATAATGGGGAGGGGCGAGAAAGAGAAACTTGACTTCGGGCAGTATATTTACCCTCCTCTGCAATGTATTGATGTGAAGTATCTTGGTAAAGACTTGGCGCATGGTGGGATGGATCAACGAAAAGCTCATGTATTATGCAGAGAAGTCTTTCCAAAGCTAAGATGGAAAGTACCAGTAGCTCTTCATCACCATTTGCTCATGGGCTTAGAGAAGCCACCTGAAATAGCTACTCAGGACAAGCTTGAAAAGGTTATTGCTGCAAAAATGAGTAAAAGTAAGCCTTGGACATGTATATTTATTCATGACACGAGAGAAGAAATAGAAGAAAAATTGAGAAAGGCCTGGTGTCCTGAAAAAGTGATAGAAAACAATCCTGTAATGGAAATTGTAAAATATGTGATCTTCAGCAAAAATAAAACTTTCACGATCGAAAGAGAGAAAAAATACGGAGGTACTATTGCGTACGAAAGTTATGAAGAACTAGAAAAGGATTATAAAGAAGGTAAAATACATCCTCAAGATCTTAAAGCAAACGTAGCAAGAGAAGTAGACAAAATAATAGAACCTGTGAGAAAACATTTTGAAAAACCTGGAAATAAAAAGCTTGTAGAGCTGATGAAAAGTTTTGAAATAACAAGATGATCTTCTAATGTTTGTTTGTCGTACGTACGACAATTTCTAGCATGGGCACGTGGGGATTTGAACCCCAATCTCAGCCTTTCTACAAAACACCGCAGGGCTGCATACTATCCAGGTTATACTACGTGCCCAATTAAACTATAAAAATTTGTAGAGTTATAAATAATCTGCTATGAAGTGCACAAGTTGCGGAACACCAATAAAAGCAAAAGACAATTTTGTTAAGTTTAGTTGTCCAAATTGTGGGGAAGTAGAAATTTATAGGTGCAACACTTGTAAAAGTTTAAGCAACAAGTATACTTGTCCTTTATGCAAATTTACCGGCCCATAAAAATTTAAACTTTGTTTCTCAATATCTCTTAATGGCTGAAGTACTGGTATCTCTTAGAATAATGCCGAAATCTGTAGAAGTGGACTTGGATAAACTGGAAAAGAAGGTAATAGAAGCTATTCTTCCTGACAGAATACAAAGAAACCCTATAGCTTTTGGTATAGTTGCCTTGAACGTCGTTAAGATAATTCCAGACGATGCTAAGGAATTAGAAAATCTTGAATCAAAGCTTAAAAGTATAGAAGAAGTTGGAGAAGTAGAAGTTACTGAAATTACAAGAAGCTTATAAGGTAAGAAAAACAAAAGAAATTTATGAGGTGGGGATGGAAAATACCTGCTTTTTGGATAATTGGCTCGCTCTGTATTCTATTTGGTTCTATGGTAGCAGGGAGCCTTCAAAGAGGTTTAGGAGTTTCTGAATCTAGTTTTGTAATAGGTTTGTTGTCAGCACTTCTTCTTTTTATGATTGGTGGAATGTTCTGGATAGTAGTGGCAGTAGCAGTAAAGAAAAAGGCAGAAATTAGCTGACGAAAAGCTTGTGCCTATCCTTTCCTTCAAACTCGTTTATTATTCTTTTAACTATCATCTTGGTAGGATCTGGAAGCATTTCTATTCTCTCTTTTATTTCTTTCAGGCTTTCAAAAGGTTTTTTCTTTCTTTCCTCTATAATCCTCCATAAGTGTTTCTTTCCTATTCCTGGTAAAAGTTCAAGAGAGTGAAGTCTATTTGTGATTGGGCCTGCCTTGTTAAAAAATTCTACAAACCTCTTTTCTTCTTTAGAGATAAGTTCTACTAAAACTTCTTCTAGGACATCTTTAGCATAATTTGTTAAGTCGCTGTATTTTATTCTTCCGCGAATATACTTAACTTCTTCCCTCTTTTCAGGTCCTATGTACAACCTGTCTTTTGGTTTAACAGTAACCCCATCTTTTATTACAACTTCTAAAAGATTAAAGAATTTGTCTCCTATTCCCTGGGCTATTGGTTCTGATCTTCTGTCTGTTGGTTTACCATGCGGTAAAAAATCTAACACTATTATATTATCGTCCTTGTTCATTCAACCACCAATTTTACACTTTTTTAACAGTCTCGAGAATTAGGTTTATTTCATCCTCAGTAAAATTTGTGTATTCTTTTTGTAAAATAGCTCTTAAATCGTCCTTATCTTCTGGTAAAAGATTTGCTATAGCTATTATTTGCTTGTCCCTCAACTTTTCTATTTTTCTCAGATCTTCAACTAGCTTCTTTATTTTTTCAACCGGATGTACTGCAAACTTTCTTAATATCTCTAGCGCATTCTTCTGCTCATACTTCATTTCACCTTCTTTCTCCCTTTTCTCTAAAATTTCTCTAGCTTCTGCATCTGTTATCGGCTGTTCGGATAAAATCTCCATGAATAACCACTAATAAACTTTAATAAACTATTATTTAAGCATTTAACGGTTTAAGGTGTTCTGGTCTAGCTATTACATGTTTTATTTTTCCTCCATCATAGAACTCTACAATATAGCTTCTTCCCCTTTTCTCCACGACTTTTCCAATTTTGCCTTTAAACCTTGGAAAAGGCATTCCTTTATGGCTTGAAGGTTCTGGACAAATTACTACTTGATCTCCTATAGAAAACTCTCTTAAAAACTTTGTTATCGTTGGTCTAACCTTTTGTCTAAGTTTTTTCCTTGTACCTTGTCTAAAACCTCTAGATTTCTTTACCATCCCTACCACTTAGTATGTATCTTTATCACATCTAAACTTATCTTTTTGGGTTCATTATTTAAAATTTCACTTATGCTTGGTTTTGTCCTTCCTTCATCGCCTGTTATTAGTTCTTTCACGTAAAGTCCAGATTCTGCTTTTATCTTTAAAATTAACCTTCTAGGACTTATTAATTTCCACTTCAATTCTTTTAATAAACGCTTCCTAACTTTATCTGCCCTTCTATGCAAGACCCTTGTAGGTGTTTTTTGGAGAATTGGCTTTCCTTCCAACTCTTTTAACTCCTTTAGCTTCTCTTTATCAAGTTTTTTAGAAAATAAAATGTCAGCTAAGTAAGTCTTATCTGCTCTTTCGCTTTTAATCGCTCTTACAGTTTCCTTGTTTGTAAACTTTAATCCCTTAACTTTTACAGCAGAAGACTTATTTATCTCTTTTTCAACAGACTTGAGGTTTATCTTCCTTTTTATGGGTTTTAGAATTTCTATGACGAATGGTCTCCAATCCAAGCAGCGCACATTTATATCTTCCCTACCTCCACCACTAAACCTGGATTTTTTACTTTTTGTAAGCTTAAGTAGAGGCTTTTCAATTATTTCTTGTACAGAAGTTGGGTATAGCTTTCCTTTGCCACCACAATAAGTGCATCCTTTACCGTTGCATTTTGGACAAATCCATTTGCATTGTGGTATTCCTCTTCTCAGCTTTTTATATTTCCCAAATATAAACAAGCTCCTTATTTGTAACTTTATCGATTTTGCCTGAAGATCAAAAATAATAGTTATATCTGGATTTTCCAACTTGAATTTTTTATTAGTAATTTTCTCTAATCTCTTCCCAATTTCTCTGTTTATCTCCGATTTTATCGGTTCTACAAACTCTATTCCAACTTTTGTCCAAAGTTCTTCCTCTGCTTTTACCATGTCTTCAGTAGGAACACAACCTACCAAAAAACTCTCAAATTCTATACCATTCAGCTTCTCCAACGCCTTTTTGATAAATGTATCTATTTCCTTCTCGAAAAAGTTCTTACAAACCTTACATTCTTTTGGACCTCCTACTTGCAACTTTACATTTCTAAACCTAATACCATAAAAGTTTGAAAGATCTACATCAAGCTTTTCCCCAGAATCCAAAAGAAAAGCAGCAAACGTTCTTAAAATTTTTCCTCGCTCTTCATTTGTATAACCTGTTAACAAATTAGAGAATAATCTGCCTAAGCAATGATCACAAAGGTAACCATCTTTCAGGGCAGTAACTAGATTTTCAATTACCTTCATTTCATCACCAAGAAATTTTGCCAAATTTCTTGAGCATATCTATTAGTCCTTTTTCCCTTTTGCCACTAAATACTTTGAGAATCTTCTTTAGTTGCTCATATTGTTTTAAGAGTTCTCTAACATCACTTTCAGCAACCCCAGCACCCTTAGCAATTCTTCTTATTCTAGAACTATCAATTATGCTAGGATCTTCCCTTTCCTTAGGTGTCATTGATTGGATGATAGCCTTAAATTTTTTTAACTTACTCTCCTGCATCTTTAATAAATCCTCTGGAATGCTCATCCCCAAGCCTGGTATGAGCTTAGCAAGGCTGCTTAAGCTCCCCATTTTACTTATTGCTTCTATTTGCTCGTAAAAGTCTTGTAAAGTAAACTTTCCTTCTACTATCTTTTCAACCTTTTCTGGCTTTATTTCAGCTTCTTTCGCCTTTTCTAAGAGCGTTTGCAAATCTCCTAAGCCTAGTAAACGAGAAACAAACCTTTCTGGATTATAAACTTCTATCTGCTCCAACTTCTCTCCTGTTCCTATAAACTTTACCTTAGCCCCTGTGACAGCACATGCGCTTAAAGCTCCTCCTCCTTTTGCTGTTCCGTCCATCTTTGTTATAAATATTCCTGTTATACCAACTAGCTTGTTAAATTCTTCTGACTGTACTTTTGCTACTTTTCCTAAATCAGCAGGAATTGTAAGCAAAACCTCATCAGGTTTTATAATTTCCCCTAACCTTTTCAATTCATCAGCAAGCTCTTTGTCAAGAGCATTTCTACCAGCTGTGTCAAAGATTATTGTATCGTACTTCTTGAACTTTTCCAGAGCTTTTTGAGCAGCTGAAAAAGGATCTTTGTTCTCATCTATATAACATGGAACTCTTATCTTATCTGCTAATTGCTTAAGCTGTTCAGGAGCAGCTGGTCTATGGTAGTCTAAGCATACTAATGCAGGCTTTAAGCCCTGCTTTTGAAAGTATCTTGCAAGCTTTCCTGCACTTGTAGTCTTACCAGAGCCAAACAGCCCAACAAGCATTATCCTTTTCTTTCCTAAAAGCTCACAAGGTTTTCCCCCTAGCAAGTTTACTAGTTCTTCGTATATAGTTTTAAGCACATGTTCTCTAAGAGTTAAACCAGGGGGTATTTTTTCTTCCAAACACTTCTTCCTTATCCTGTTCTTCAGTTCTTCTACAAGATCCGTACTTACATCAGACTCTAGCAAGATCCTTTCTAGCTCAGTAAGAATTTCTTCCACAACCTTTTTATCTACAGAAATTCCTGTAAGCAATCTTCTTATTATTCCACTTAAGCCTTTGCTAAGTAAATCAAACATAAAAGAATATTACTAGTCCTTTATTTTAAACTACATACTTTTGCTTCTCTACAAATTCTTTCACAACACTTTTTGCAAGCTGAATAATTTTTTCATTTCTTATGTAAGGTTGTAACAACCGGCGAATATTCAGTAAGTAGTGCATAAAATCCTCGTAAACCTCCACTTCTTCGTTCATTAAAAAGGAGTAAAATGAGATTGAAAAATCTTCGAGCTCTAACGTGAAAGTCTTTGGCCTATACTTGAAAATTATTGCAGAATTGCTGCTTCTATCGTAATATATTTCTTTAAAGATGCCATCGCTAATTACTGTTGCAAAATAATCTAGGTTAAGATTCTCTGTTATTTTATCTAAAACATCCCTCCTTAAAAAATAAAGATTTTTATTTTCGTCTTCAAAAAGGAAATCGTCTCTTATCGAAAAAATCAAAAGATTCATGAAAAAATTTTGCCAGAAAAAAATTTATTTTTAGAGTGGAATGTTTGTAATTTTTAACTTTTTGTTCGTATCTTCCAGCAACAAACCTGTTTTAGAATCGTAAAACAGATCACTGGGCATGTCATATACTTTTAAAACATGTTTGTCTTCGCTCGGTAAATGAAGATGGTAAACCTCCCTTTCCCCAATTCTATAATTCCTTTTTTCCTTACCCAAAAACTTGTACAATACAACTTGGTTAAGCTCTTCACTTATTTCCACTTGATCGCCTTCTTTATTTTGACTTAAATCTTTCCAAAGAATGGTTCTTGCATCAGAAAAAACCAAACGGCTAATAAGCTCTTCTGGAAGCTCATACATGAATTCTTTTCCTGCACGAATCTCCCCTAGTTCAGTTTTCATGTTTTCCTTAAGGTAGCAATACCTACCATCCCTCAAAATGTAATAATAGAACTGTTGTTTATACCTTTCTCCTCCCTTAATTGTAGAAAAAACTTCTTTCGAAACTAATATTACATCATCTTTAATATTAGAAATAAAGTACCTTTCTTCTTGCTCTTTTGCCTCTACAAGATCATGATACTTCTCTACATAAACTCTTGTAGGACTTAAGACCTCATAAATCCAGTACATTCCACGTCTAAGAATATTGGCTACAGGTGGAGAAGGTTTTTCCTCACTTTTCACATGTTTTAACCTTAGCTCTTCTATTTCCTTTTGCAACTTTTTTATTATTTCAGCCTGCTCAAAAAGCCTTTTTCTCAGCTCTTCAACTTCTTGCTCTAACTCTTTCTTCCTTTTATCAACAGGAGGGACGTACACATTTTTGGTTTTAGTTCTAACTTTTAAATATTTTACTTAGAAAACCATTTTATATTTATGAATAGGAGTTTTTTGGCCATTTTAATAATTCTAGCATTAGTTGCTTTAACAGGATGTATAGGTGGAACAGAAACAGGTCCTACTTTCAAGGGAACTGGCCTTGTTACTTCATTAACAGTGCCTACAGAAGTTGTACCATCTACTCCAATTAATATTCTAGCAAATGTGAAAAATGTTGCAAGCGAGAATGCAAGCGAAATCTTTCTATACTTGCAAGGATTAGAAGGATGGAACGTTCAAAACCCTTTGCAAACACTAAGCTTATTGCAGTCAAAAGATACTTACACATTTTCTTGGCTTGCATACTCGCCTTCTGCAGGAAATAAAACTTATGAGCCAAAAATAGATGTTTTCTACAAGATGAAAACTGTGGCAAACCTTAAGCTAAGGGTATACGACAATAATTATTTAGAAAGTTTGCCTCAGTCAAAAAGAGATGAAATTAAAAAGAAGCCTGCTCTCCTTTCTTTTTCTAGTAGTACAGGAACTCCTATAACAATTTCAACAGAAATAGAGCAACCTTTTATT
>Ga0272445_1001769_pt1 | contig 16024 bp, 13 predicted proteins | sample YNPCB0031_FD_194404 | JGI IMG/M metagenome (GOLD analysis project Ga0272445, IMG submission 194404) | Hot spring sediment microbial communities from Yellowstone National Park, WY, United States - YNP-CB-003-1 | ecosystem: Environmental > Aquatic > Thermal springs > Hot (42-90C) > Sediment... | reverse complement strand
TTCAGGCATAGTAAGCATGCTTTATGGAGCCTCAGGGTTCGTCATGGTCTTCCCCTTCCGCCACCTCCTATCCACGCAGGGCTACGCCTCCTCCCTCGCGACTGTCGCCGCCCTAACCTTAGCCCTTGGCGTTGCCTCAGCCCAGCTGATGGAGTTCCCCGAGAGGGTTGGCTACGCTGGCCCATCGCTGAGCCGCGCTTCGACGGGGCCGTCGGCTACGCTGAGGGAGGCGTTGAGGAGCAAGGCGTTATGGCTCACTTGGCTAACCTGGGCCTTATGCGGCGGCGCCGGGATAGGCATGGTGATGTTCTCGACCTCGATCAGCATGGAGCTAGGCCTAGACGCTTCAGCCGCGGCAGCCTGCCTAGCTGCCTTCAACCTAACCAACGGCCTCAGCAGGGTGGCTAGTGGAGCCCTATCGGATAGGCTGGGCCGCTCGAGGGTGATGGCTGGCTCCTACGCGGCTGGAGCCGTAGGCTTCCTCCTCCTAGCCGCCCAGTTAAGTGGGCTGTGGGCGGTGATCCTAGCCAACCTGCTTGCCGGCCTCTCCTTCGGCACGCTCTTCGCCGTCTCAGCGCCCTACCTCATGGATCACTTCGGCTCAGCGCGCTTCGGCTCCATCTTCGGCTTCACCTTCACCGCCTACGGCTTCATGGGAAGCTGGCTGGGCCCCTTCATGGGGGGCCTCCTACGCGACTCCACGGGTGCCTTCACCTCCACCTGCCTAGCCTTTGCAGCCTACACGCTGGCGTCAGCCATAGCCATCCTAGCGGCTGGCGAGGCTGGGCGGGGTCGAGCTGGCTAGCAAACCCTAGGTATGGGCTCTCCGACGGGCGGCTCGACTATGCGCGTGCCGCCCACCTTGGTCTCCATGATCACGAGGCCTGGGCGCTCAGCCACGGCCTCACCTATTATGGAGGCGTCCCTACCGTGCTTCGTCGACCTCACGGCCCTCAAGACCTCCTCAGCTAAGCTACGCTCCACGCCGAGCACAGCCCTACCCTCACAGGTTACCTCGAGGGGGTCGAGGCCTAGCATCTCAGAGGCCGCCCTAACCTCCTCCCTCATGGGTATGGCCTCCTCCCACAGCCTCACGCCGACGCTAGACTTAGAGGCCATCTCGTTGAGGGCGGCGGCCAGCCCACCCCTCGTGGGGTCCTTGGCCGCGGTGATGCCGCCGACCTTGAGCGCCGCCTCCATCACGTCCCATATGGGCGCCACGTCGGAGACGAGCTCGGTCTCGAAGCTCAGCCCCTCCCTGACGGAGGCCATGGCTATTCCATGGTCCCCGACCGTCCCGGTCACGATGATTAGGTCGCCGGGCCTAAGCCCTGAGTCCCTCAACACCTTCCCCCTCTGGGCCAGCCCTAGGCCGCAGGTGGTTATGACCACCTTGTCCACCCTCCCCCTGGGCATGACCTTGAAGTCCCCGCCGACGATGGCTACGCCAGCCTCCCTCGCGGCCTCATCCATAGACTTAGCTATGCGCTCCACGTCGCTCAGGGGGAAGCCCTCCTCGACGACCATGGCGTCGGCTAGGGCCAGCGGCCTGCCGCCCATGACGGCCACGTCGTTTACCGTGCCGGCCACCGCCAGCCTACCTATGTCGCCGCCTGGGAAGAAGATGGGGTCCACGGTGTGGGAATCTATAGATAATACGACCTCCCAGCCCCCGAGGGGTATGGTGGCTCCATCGTCCATCTCGTCCAGCCCCACGCCGCCGTCCACCCGCCTGAGCGTGAAGGAGGGGATGAGGAGCCTCTTCAGCAGGTCGGTCATGGCCGTGCCGCCGCCGCCGTGAACCAGCTGGATGAAGCCCTCCATGCCCACCGAGGCCTAAGCGCCTCAGCCCTCCATATACGCTTAGCTGAGGGCGCTGCGGCCTACGCTGCGGCCTAAAGCATCAAGGCTCCAGCTACGGCTGCCTGCCCCAGCGAGATCCCGCCGTCGCCGCAGGGGGCCTTAACGTGCCTAAGGAACCTAAGCCCCTCAGCCTCAACCAGCTCCCTCATCCTCCTCGCGATCCTTCGGTTGTAAGAGACCCCCCCGCTGAAGCCGACCACCTTAACCCCAAGCCTCGAGGCCGCCTCAACAGCTAGCTCAGCCAGCCCCCTCGCAACAGCCTCCTCCACGGCGGCCGCCACGTCGACTCGGCGAGCTCCAGCCTTAAGCCTGCGGTAGGCTTCAGCCAGCAGCTTAGCTGTCTTCAGCCTCTGTAGGCCCCCTTGACGCTCAGCCTCAACCTCAAGCCCCACGGCCTCCGGGTCGCCCTCAGCCGCCGCCTCAAGCTTTACGGCTGGCTCGCCGTCGTATGTCCTCTCAAAGCATAGGCTCAGCATGGCTGAGGCTGCATCCAAGACCCTCCCCGTGCTCGACGTGCGAGGAAACCTGCCGGACTCAAGCTGCCTAGCTACAAGCCTGGCTTCAACTTCGCCGTGCTTGAAGCCCTGAAGGTAGTCGCTGAGGGCCACCTTCAACGCCTCCTCGACGCCCAGCTCCACGCTGAGCGCTGCCATCAGCATCCTGGCTGGGTACTTGGCGCATAGGTCCCCTCCAGGCATGGGGAGCCTCTCGAGGCTGGCGAGGCGCTTGAAGCCTCTATAGCTGACGGCTAGGACCTCGCCCCCCCAAGCCTCGCCGTCGCTCCCGTAGCCGACGCCGTCAGCCGTCACGCAGACCACCTCCTCCTCCAAGCCTAGGCGGTGCTCAGCCATGAGGCTCGCCGCGTGGGCGTGATGATGCTGAACCTCGATCAGCTTGGCTCCAAAGCGCTCAGCCAGCTCCCTAGCCAGCCTCCTCGTCAGGAACCTTGGGTGTAGGTCGCAGGCTACAGCCTCAACCTCGCGGACGCCAAGCAGCCTCACCAGCGTGGCTAGGCTGGACTCTAGGTATTCGTAGGTCTCTAGGCGGTCTACGTCGCCTATGTACTGGGTGGGGTAGCAGTGGTCGAGCTTCAGCGCGCAGCCGGTTACGTTCTCCTCAGCGCCCACGGCGAGGGCGCATGCCTTAGGCTTGAAGCTAAGCTCGAAGGGCTCGATCACGTAGCCCCTCGACCTCCTGATGGGGATGGGGGCCCCGTCGACCACCTTGACGACCGAGTCGTCGCAGCGGTTAACTATACGCCTGTTGTGGGTAAGTAGATAGTCAGCTATGCCTCTGAGCTGGCGGCGCGCCGACTCCTCGTCTATGGCCATGGGCTCGCCGGGCTCGTTGCCGCTCGTCATCACGACGGCCGGCTCGTCGAGGCGGCTTAGGAGGACGTGGTGGATGCCTGAGTAGGCTAACTCTACCCCGACGGTGTCGAGGCCGGGCGATATGAGCTCCGACAGCGCGAAGGGCCTACGCTTACGCAGCAGCACTATGGGCCTCCTGTAGGAGGTCAGGGCCTCCACCTCCTCCCTGGAGGCCTCGACGAAGCTTAAGGCCTGCTCGAGGGTCCTCGACATCACGGCCAGCGGCCTCTGAGGCCTACGCTTACGCCTCCTAAGCTCAGCCACCACGTCGTCGTCGGTGGCTAGGGAGGCTAGATGGAAGCCTCCGATGCCCTTAACCCCAACTATGTAGCCCTCCACTATCAGCTTGGCGGCCTCCCTCATGGGGTCGCCGCAGGCCACCTCCTCGCCGCTCAGCTCGATGAGCCTCATTCGAGGGCCGCAGCGCCAGCAGCAGGTGGGCTCAGCGTGATAGCGCCTATCCAGCGGGTTGTGGTACTCGCGGGCGCAGTCCTCACACATGGGGAAGTCGGCCATCGAGGTCCTCACCCTATCGTAGGGCAGGTCGAAGATTATCGTGAACCGCGGGCCGCAGTGGCTGCACACGGTGAAGGGGTAGAGGAAGCGCCGGCCGCCGGGCGTGAAGAGCTCGCGTAGGCATTCATCGCAGGTGGCTATGTCCGGCGGCGGGTTGGAGAAGCCTCCAGCTGAAGCCTCCTTGACGCTCCCCTCTATCCTAAACGAGGCTAAGCCTAAGGGTGGAGCCCACTCTACGCTCAGCCCCTCGTAGGCTACGAGCGGAGGCTTCTCCTCCCTCAGCTTCTTCAGGAAGGCCTCGACGGCCTCCTCCTCGCCCTCTACAACCACCTCTACGCCAGCGTCCCCCACGTTCCTAACGTAGCCAGCTAGGCCCTGGCTGACCGCAGCTCGGTAGACGAAGGGCCTGAACCCAACGCCCTGAACAACCCCGCTGCAGCGCACTACAGCCCTCTTCAACATGGCCTACCGCTTGACGGTAGCCTCAACGTGAGCTCCTTTAAAACGCCGCGCTGCAGGACCTGAAAACTTAGGGTTAGGCGCAACACGTTAAGTTGTTGGGTTCCGCTGCGCAGCGTTAAGGTTTAAGGGGGGTTTAGCGCCCCCCGTGAACGGCATGTGCCTAGCCATCCCGGGGAGGGTGGTTGAGGTCGAGGGCCAGAGGGCCCTCGTCGACTTCGGGGGTGCTAAGCGCCCCGTATATCTGACGCTGCTTCCCCGCGAGGTGAAGCCTGGGGACTACGTCATGGTCCACGCGGGTTTCGCTATAGAGGTCGTCGACCGACGGGAGGCTGAAGAGGTCTCAAAGCTCCTCGAGGAGGCTGGCGTAACCTAGTTGAGCTCATCCGCTTAAGCCTCTGTTCAGCTGGCAGCTGAAAGCCTCAACGAAGCTTTAGGGTCGAGGGCCGTAGAGGTATATAGACTCGTAGGCCCTCCTTAAACACCGTTGAAAGGGGTTAAGCCAGGAAGGAAAGTGTGCGTGCGCAGAGATGCAGGCCCTCATCTTGGCCCTAGGGCTCGCCGCCTCCTTCTACATGGCGTGGAGCCTAGGCGCCAACGATGCGGCCAACCCGACTGAGTGCGCTGTAGGCGCCGGCGTGCTGTCGCTTAGGAGCGCCTTGATCCTCTTCGCCATCTTCGCCTCCTTGGGGGCCATGCTTCAAGGCCACATGGTCATGAAGACCTTGGGCAAGGGGGTGGTTCCCTCCATAGACGCCGTGGGCGCCCTAACCACCGTGCTGGCTGCAGCCGTCTGGATAACCCTCTGCACCTACAAGGGCTTACCCATCTCGACCTCCCAATCCATAACTGGGGCTGTCCTAGGCTACGGCTTAGCTGTCTACGGCCCTGGAGGAGTCGATTGGAGCGTCATGAGTAAGGTGGTGGCCAGCTGGCTGACCTCCCCCGTCGTGGCAATCTTGATGACTGTAGCGGTCTTCAAGGCCTTGAGGAGGCTTGAGGGGCGCCCCCGCGGCGATGAAGTCGTTAGGTGGCTGCTGGTGGCTTCACTATGCTTCTCAGCCTACTCCTTCGGGGCTAACGATGTGGGGAACGCCACAGGGGTGTTCATCACGCTGGCTGGCGCTGGAGCGCTTGGGCCGCATGGGATGCTCCTCCTAGCCGCCTTGGGGAGCTGCGGCATAGCCCTTGGAGGCTTCACCTGGGGCTACAGGGTGATTGAGACTGTAGCCTACAGGGTCACGCGCATCGACCTCTACTCCGGCTCAGCGGCCGAGCTGGTCAATGCGTTGACCGTTTACCTGTTCACGACGGTGCCCTACGTTCTCATAGGCTACGGCATGCCCATCTCGACTACGCACTCCAGCGTCGGCTCGGTGCTAGGCGCTGGCTTAGCTAGAGGCCACGGCATAAACTGGCTTCTAGTGCTCATAATACTCTGCTCCTGGCTCCTCACCGTGCCAGCCGCCGCCTTCATGAGCCTGTCGCTCTACAAGCTCGCCAGCTTCGCCTTAACGCTAGGGTAGCTTAGGCCTCCCGCCGTAGCGATACCAGATGCTGCAGGTGCCCTCGCTGGAGACCATGCAGGGGCCTTGAGGTGTGCGCGGAGTACAGGCCTTAGCGAAGAGCGGGCACTCTGAGGGCTTAAGCCTGCCCGTTAAGACTAGGTGGCAGGAGCAGCCTGGCTTAAGGTCCCTTGAGCCCTCCACCTTAAGCTGGAACCTAAGCCTAGCGTCGTGCTCAGCGTAGCTTTCCCTCAGCCTGAGGGCTGAGGCTGGGACGCGGCCTATGCCACGCCAGTGGGCGTCGCATACCTCGAAGACCTCCATGACCAGCCTCCACGCCTTAGGGTTCCCCTCCTCCCTAACGAGCCTGCGGTACTCATTGACCAGCTTGGCTTCACCCCGAGAGGCCTGGGTGACCACGTGCTTAACGGCCAGCATCACGTCGAGGGGCTCGAAGCCAGCTATGACGGTCGGCATCCTGTAGGCTTCAGGGAAGAGCTTGAAGGGCCTCGTGCCTATGATGGTGGCCACGTGGCCCGGGCAGATGAAGCCGTCGAAGTAGGTCTCGGAGACCCCCATGAGGAGCTCCATGACAGGCGGTATTAAGCGGTGGCTTACGAGGAGGCTGAAGTTGCGCGGGGGGCTTGAGGCCAGCGCGCTGGCGGTGGTGGGGGCGGTGGTCTCGAAGCCTATGGCGAAGAACACCACCTGCCTCGAGGGGTTCTCCTCAGCCAGCCTCACGGCCTCATCGACGCTGTAGACAACCCTCACGTCCGCTCCCAGCGCCCTAGCCTCCATCAGCGACATCTCGCTGCCGGGGACCCTATACATGTCGCCGAAGGTAGTCAGCACCACGTCGCGCCTGCTAAGCGCCAGCCTCAAGGCTTCATCGACCTCGCGGGCCGGCACGACGCAGACGGGGCAGCCCGGCCCAGCTATGACTTCGACGCTTGGAGGCAGGAGCGACCTAAGCCCGTACCGCGAGATGACCTGCTCGTGAGTGCCGCATACATGCATCACCCTCACAGCTCCTTCCTTCGGGGAGGAGGCCCAGATGGCCTTAGCCACCTTGGCCACCAGGTCCCTCCTCCTATACTCCTCCAACACGCGCTCCTCCTCAGCGAGCTGCCCCATAGAGGCCAAGCTCATAAAGGATTCCACGCGGACAGCCATTATGGAGGGGGCACGATGATTACCTTCGCGAGGCCGTTTACGCCGCGCTGCCTTAATAGGAGGCACTCATGGATTGCGCGGTGAGCCCGCTGAGCTCTGAGGCTCAGCTCGACGTGATTGAGGAGAGGCTTAGAAAGCTCTCTACGCTGGCGCTGAAGCTATCCTTCGAGGAGGTTGAGGAGGCTTCACGTAGCCTTGAAGCCTCCAAGCCTCCAAGCGCCGTCGGCTTGGTCGTAGACTTCCTAAGCCGCTTTGAAGCCGCCGCCGCTGCCGTCTGCTTGGCTAGAAGCGGGCTTAAGGCTGGGGTTGACTACGCCTTCCTCCCTGAAGGAGGGGGAGGGCGCTTCGCCCTAGCGCTGAGGGAGGGGGTGGGCTTGGAGGCCTTAAAGGCCCTAGAAAAGCTGAGGGGGTTTAGCGCGGTCAAGCCCTTGGCGCTGAGGGTGTTGAAGGAGTGGAGGGCTGAGCTAGGGGAGGTTGAGGGGGACGTGGATGAAGCCATCCATGCGGCGCTGAGGGCCTTAGAGGTTAAGGGTAGGCTCCTCTCGAGGGGCTGCCCTAGATGCGGTGGAGCTGCGGCGAGGGTGGTGGAGAGGGTGAGGGTCGACTTCATCGAGCTGGCCGTGGAGAGGGCTTGCTGCGGCTACGTGGAGCGCGCATACGTCTTCACGGGGCGTAGAGGCAAGGTATAAGTGGCTGGCTGCATTAGCCCCTCAGCCCATGAGGCCCAAGCTCGTCATCTCCGTGTCGGGGAAGGGAGGGGCGGGGAAGAGCACGGTGGCCGCCCTAATCCTAAAGCACCTAGCTGAGGCCGGCGGCCGCAGCGTGCTGGCTGTGGATGCAGACCCAGCCTGCAACCTAGCCGACATGCTGGGGGTGGCTGTGGAGAGGACGGTGGCCAAGGCGGCTGAGGAGCTTAAGAGGGACATAGAGCGGGGAGCCATCCCGCCGGGCGTCGATAAGAAGGACCTACTCGAGTTTAAGGTCTTCACCGCGCTCAAGGAGCTGAGGGGCTTCGACCTCCTGGTGATGGGGAGGGGGGAGGGTGAAGGCTGCTACTGCTACGTGAACTCCGTGCTCACTGGGATCCTAGACACGCTGACTCGAAACTACGACGTGACCGTCATGGACATGGAGGCGGGCCTCGAGCACCTCAGCAGGCGGACCGATAGGGACGTAGACTACCTGCTTGTCGTCGTGGACCCCAGCAGGATGAGCTTCGAGACCGCCAGGAGGATCAAGGAGGTGGCTGAGGAGGTTCACGTAGGGTTCAAGCACATAGCGCTCGTAGCCAACAGGTTCCGGCCGGGCGATGAGGGCTGGGTCAGGAAGAGGGCTGAAGGCCTCGGCATGGAGTTCGGGGGCCTCATACCTGAGGACCCCGACGTGTACCGCTTCAACATCGAGGGCCGCCCGCTCCTCGAGCTTCCGAGCAACTCTCCAGCTGTCGTAGCCGCGAAGGGGCTTCTGGCCTACCTAGGCCTCCTCTAGCTCTTCTAGGAGGCTCCTCAAGGCCTCCACGGCCTCCCTAGCCCTCCTCACCTCAACTTCGACGTCGCCTTCCTCAACCCTACCCTCATCAACGCGCTTACGCTTAACGATCCAGTCCTCCATCAGCTTAGCTCGCTCAGCTAAGCCCATGCCCAGCCAAGAGGCCCCCATGACCCTAGATGCTGCCCTTAAGCAAAGCTCCATGCATGACTGAGAGGCGTTTAAGGCAAGCACGTATAGCCCCTTAGCGTAAGCGTCTTCAGCCCTATGCAGCTCCCTCTCGGCCTCCTCGAGGAGGATGCGAGCTGCCTCCAGCACATCCACAGCCTCCTACGCGCTGAAGAGCTGTTTAAAGCTAGAGGTAGAGCGCCTCCATGGCGTGAGGCTATAGCTACGTTAAGCCTAGACCTCGCTCCGCACCCTCGTAGGCGGCCCTGAAGATGGCTGCAACGAAAGTCTTATAAGTAGCCGGAATGGACCCCTCCCTTCTTTGAGGGGGTGAAGGGGGCCTCATGGCGAAGAAGGCCAAGAAGCCCGCAGAGAAAGAGAAGAAATAACGATGACCTTAGACGATGCGGGGATGCCTCTCTCCTCGCTCCGTAAGCCAAGTTAGCCTAAACCCAGCTTTTTCTATGCTTCCCCCTTCAGCGCCAGGGAAACGGCTTTCTCCCCCTGCGTCATGTAGCCGCGGGGGCAGGAATGATCACTTTAGTTTTTGAGGACGAGTTCTCCTTAAACTTCCTCCCCTTAAGCTACACGAGGCCTATCTACGAGCTGAGGTGTGGAGCGTACACGCTTGTGGAGAGGGCTGCAAGCTCAGCTAAGGGGTCCAGGCTGGCCTTAGCCTGTAGAGCCCACTTAGCTGCCTTGACGCGTAGGGCTAGGCCGGGCGTCCCAGTGAACGACGTGGATGCGTTGGATGACGACGTGCTCCTAGTCAACGGCAGGGCCGTGCCGCTCAAGGTCGGCTTGGCTGAGCTGGCCACTCGAGGGGTGGCGTGGGTCAAGGATGGAGACCTAGTCGCCTGCCTACTGAAGGAGGGGGAGGTCAGGGAGGCTTGGAGCCTCATCGTTGGGGGAGGCGGGCTCCTCCCCAAGCTTAAGGAGCTGGGCTTTGAGCTTAGGGAGGTTGAAGGCGTTGAGGTCCTGAAGCACCCCTGGCAACTTATAGCGTTAAGCCCGGAGCTCCTCAGCGTAGACCTCCTCCACATGCCTAGAGGCGGAGGAGGGGTTGTAGAGGAGGGGGCCTTGGTTAAAGGCGATAGGAGCCTCCTCGTCGTTGAGGAGGGGGCTAGCGTGGAGGCGTTCAGCCTCATAGACCTACGGAGGGGGCCGGTCTTCATAGGTAGGGGGAGCGTGGTTGAGGCCGGCTCGAGGGTCGTAGGGCCAGCCTACATAGGGAGGGACGTGGTGGTTCGTGGGGCCCGCGTCGGGGAGGGATGCGTGATAGGCGACTCATGCCGCGTGGGCGGGGAGGTGGAGGCGACGGTGATGCAGGGCTACGTAAACAAGCAGCATGGAGGCTTCCTAGGCCACTCCTACGTAGGCGCTTGGGTGAACCTAGCGGCAGCCACCACGAACTCCGACTTGAAGAACACGTACGGCACGGTCAGGGTCTCCACGCCTAAAGGTAGGCTTGACACCGGGATGCTCAAGCTGGGATGCTTCATAGGGGACCACGTGAAGACGAGCATAGGGACCATGATTTACGCGGGGGTGAAGGTCGGTGTATGCTCCCACCTCCACGGCTTCATCGCGCGCGACGTCCCCTGCTTCACGATCTGGGCTGAGAGCTTAGGCAGGAGGCCGGTGGAGCTGAGGCTGGATAGCGCGCTCGAGACGGCTAGGCGCATGGAGGCTCGAAGGGGGGTTGAGCTGAGCGTAGAGGAGGCTGAGGTGTTGAGGGAGGTCTTCAACGCCTCGAGGGGGGAGCGCGAAGAGGCGGGGGTGGCGAGGGGTGAGTTTAAGCTCAGGGCTTGATGAAGCCGTGCTTAGAGAGGAGCTGGCTGAGCGTCGGGGTGATGGAGACCTCGCCGCTACTTATGCGCTTAAGCTCCACCCAGGCGGCGTCGAGAACCTCTGGTGAGGCTCTAACCTCCTTGGTGAGGGGCTTGCCTAGGAAGTCCACGATGACGAAGTGGAACTTCACCCTCCCCTCTTCATCCCTAACCACCTTGTTGAGCACGTCGAGGAGGCCTTGAAGCTCCACCTTAACCCCTGTCTCCTCCTCAACCTCCCTTACAGCTGCCTCCTCAACCCTCTCGCCAAGCTCCACTAGGCCTCCAGGCAGGGTCCAGAGCCCCACGTCAGGCTCATACCTCCGCTTAACGAGGAGCAGCCTATCCTGATCTAAGACCAGTACGCCGACGCCGACGGCGGGGGCTTCAGGGTAAGCCCTCCTCAAGCCTTCAGCCTCCCGCGCGGGCCACGCCCCGCTTCAGCTTTAAGGCTTGCAGCCTCTCAGCCTCAACCTCCACGCTTGGAGGCTGAGCCCCTCAGGAAGGCAGCCATCCTGACGGCGTCCAGCGTGGCGGCTACGTCGTGCGTCCTCACGAGGTCGGCTCCGTTGAACACGGCGATGGCGGCGGCGGACAGCGATCCGTAGAGGCGGTCCTCAGGCCTCTCGCGGCCCAGGAGGGCCCCTATGAAGGACTTCCTAGACACCCCCACGCACACTGGGCGTCCTAGCTGCCCTCGAACCTCCGAGAGCCCAGCTATGACCTCGCAGTCCCAGAGGTACCAAGGGAGGTCGGCGTGCCTGAAGAAGCCTATGGCTGGGTCGACGACCACGCAGCCCTCTTCAACCCCAGCCTCCACCGCTAGGCGGAGGCTCTCCCTAAGCGCCGCTATCACCCTCTCCACTGGCGCTCCCTTCATGGGCGCCGCCTCGCGGGCAGCTAGTATCAGCGAGGCCCTGTGGTCGGCGGCCACCTTAGCCATGGCTGGATCCCCCTTAAGCCCCGACACGTCGTTGATCACCTCGGCGCCGACGCTAAGCGCGCGCTCAGCCACAACGCTGCTCGTGGTGTCGACGGAAACGGGTAGGTCGACTGCATCCTTCACCGCCCTCACGGCCTCAACCATCCTCCGCTCCTCCTCCTCGATCGTGATCGCCGTGTCCAGGTATGGCGCGGTGGACCTAGCCCCTACGTCTATCATGTCGGCCCCCTCCTCAGCGAGCTTTAGGGCCGCGTCGATGACTTGGCTGCGGCCGACGCTGACAGAGCCCTTGTAGAAGGACTCTGGGCTGACGTTGATGACCCCCATCACCCTAACCGGCAGCCCGTCGCCGAGCTCCACCCTGGCTAGCTTAGCCCTGATCGTTGGCCCTCGCCTCGACCCTCAGCCCCTAGCCCCAGCTTTAACCGCTGCGCGCTGCATCCATAGCGCATGGGGCCCGCATGCACCCGAGGCTCGCCAACCTTCAAGGCGGCTCGCGCCGAGCCTGAAGGGGCTGGATGCTCGCTCCAAGGTTGCACGGCTTGGCTATGAACACGCTGCTGTCCGGCAGGGCCCTCTTGAGGCCCTCGAGCGCCTCCTCAGCCTCCTCCTGCCTGACGAGGCCGTAGGCCGCTGGGCCCCAGCTGCTCTGCCCAACCCCCTTGACGCCCAGCGACGCTAAGGCCTCCACGGCCCTCGAGGAATGCTCGGCGAACACCCCTCCCTGAGCCTCGCTGAAGGCCTCCCCCACGAGCCTTTGAAGCTCAGTGAGGGCTGAGCTGAACGCGTTGAAGTCAGCCTCTAGGGCGGCTGGAGCCAGCCTCATGAGGGCGACGTAGGCAGCCCTGTAGGCTAGGCTGGGCTTAGCGGTCAGCGCCTTGAAGGCTTCAGCCTCAGCCCGGCCGCTCAGCCCAGCCCCCTTGGGCAGGGCGACGAGGAACCTCCAGTCGGAGGGCAGCTCGCACCTAAACAGGAGCGGAGGGAAGGCTGTACGTGGGCCGCGCCCGCCGTCGATCACGAGGCCTCCATGCTTGAAGGCGTAGGTGCCAGCTCCAGACCTTAACCCTCTTCCAAGCACCCTCGCCGCCTCGACTGGGTCGATGTGGACGCCGTGGGCCTCAGCCACGGCCGACGCCACAGCCAGCGCCAGCTGGGTCGTTGAGCCCAGGCCCACGTGGAGGGGGGGTGCCGCCTCAACCTTAACCCTAGCTCCACGCTGCCTCAGCCAGCTCAGCGTGGCTGAGGCGAAGCCTCTAGCTTCCTCAGCCCTCACCCCCTCAACGCTCAGCTCGTCAGCCTCCTCCGCCTCAACCACGGTGGCCGGCTCATCGATGGCTGCGCCGACGGAGCCGTAGCTCCTTCCTTCAAGCTCCGCGGGGGCTATGAAGCCGAGGTGGAGCCTCGCTGGAGCCCTCACCCTCACCCTCAGCTCAGCCACCTCACGTCGCGCATACAGTTGAGGGGCAGCTTGAGGGAGCCCCTCCTTCAGCCTCAACCCCCAGCCCTAGGTAGAGCACCTGCGTTGGCTTGCTTCCATAGCGGTAGACGGTTATGCCCTTACACTTAAGCTCGTAGGCCAGCATGAAGGCCCGCCTCACGTCGTCCATGGAGGCCTCGGGCCTGAGGTTGACGGTCTTCGCCACCGCATTATCCACGTGCCTTTGGAACGCCGCCTGCATGCGTACGTGCCACTCAGGGTCTACCTCGAGGGCCGTGACGAAGAGCCTCCTGACGTCCTCAGGGACCTCGCTGAGCCCCTTGACTGAGCCCTGCTTAGCCACCTTCAACATCAGCTGCTGGCTGTAGAAGCCACGCTCCCTAGCCACCCTCTCAAAGAGCGGGTTTACCTCTAAGAGCCTAGTATCCTCCAGCACCTGTCGGACGTAGGCTAGGGCGAAGAGGGGCTCTATGCCGCTGGAGGTGTTGGCTATGATGCTTATGGTCCCCGTCGGGGCTATGGAGGTCACGGTGGCGTTACGCAGCGCGTCGAACTTGCCAGCCCACACGCTCTCCTCGAAGCTGGGGAAGGAGCCTCTACGCCTACCTAGCTCCACGCTGGCCTCTCGAGCGCGCTTCGAGATGAAGCTCGCCACCTCCTCCCCCACCCTCAACGCCTCCTTCGAGTCGTAGGGCACGTCGAGCTGGATGAGCATCTCGGCGAAGCCCATGACCCCTAAGCCCACCTTGCGGCTCAGCTTGGTTGCACGCTCGATCTCAGGCGCTGGGTAGCGGTTGGCGTCTATGACGTTGTCTAGGAGGTGCATAGCTTTCTCCACCACGTCGCCCAGCCGCTCCCAGTCCACCTCGCCGCGCTTAACCATGCGGGAGAGGTTCACTGAGCCTAGGTTGCAGGACTCATAGGGGAGGAGGGGCACCTCGCCGCAGGGGTTCGTGGCTTCAATCTCGCCAAGCTTAGGCGTGGGGTTGTGCCTATTGACCTCGTCTATGAAGAGGAGGCCCGGGTCGCCGGTGCGCCAAGCGTTGGCCACTATCAGGTCGAAGACGTCCCTAGCTGGAAGCCTCTTCACCGCCTCCTTCGTGCGGGGGTTGATGAGCGCGTAGTCGCGGTTCTCCTTGACCGCCTCCATGAACTCGTCGGTGGCCGCCACGGATAGGTTGAAGTTGGCGAAGGCTCCTGGCGTAGCCTTAGCGTTGATGAACTCCAGTATGTCTGGGTGGTCGACGCGGAGCACGCCCATGTTGGCTCCACGGCGCTTCCCACCCTGCTTGATGACCTCGGTGGCCACGTCGAAGATCCTCATGAACGAGACCGGCCCCGACGCCACACCCGCAGTGGACGCCACCACGTCGCCGCGGGGCCTAAGCCTGGAGAAGCTGAAGCCTGTGTTGTGGACTATCGTGAAGCCCCATCGCCCAGCCGCGTAGGTCTCAGAGCCCTCAACGGTTAAGTCGTACATCTTGAGCTTACCCCCCTTCAGCCTCTCCGCCGACTCGACCCTAGCGGCCCTCAACGCCGTCGACCCCTCCCCGCCTAAAGCGGCCTTGAGCTCGGAGGGGTCCACCATCAGCGACCCTTCATGGGCCGAGGCCTTAAACCTCACACCTACGGCTGAAAGCAGGAGCGATAGATGTTCGAGCGCCTGCCTCTTAGCCGCTGGAAGCCTGAGCCTCCCATCCCTACGCGCTCCAGCCTCCAGCACCCCGGAGAGGAAGCTTAGGATGACGTCCAGGGGGGCCTTAAAGATGATCGGCGGCACCCTCCAAGAGCCCTCAGGCCTCAAGAGCTTCCTCATGAAGCCCACCACCCTTTCGTCTAGGGTTTGAAGGATCCATCCGGGGCGGCGCCCTCCACCCTCCACGAGGTCCACCTCAGCCTTGAAGCAGGCCTCCAAGACCTCCTTCAGCCTCCTCAACCTCCCCTCGTCTCGATCGAAGACGCTTACATGCCTCCTCCCCACGCTGCCCCTGCCTAAGATGTAGCCTAGAGCCCACGCCAGCGCGGGGGTCGCTTCAACGCCGTCGGCGACTGGGCGCTCCTCGAAGGGCCATGGCGCGGGGGTTGATGGGAGGAGGATGTAGGAGCCAGGCTCAACCTCATCGGCCCTCCTTAAGGCCACGTCGCCGCCCTCCACCACCAGGAAGGGGTGCCAATCGCTTACGGTTACCTCGAGGCCTCCATCGAGCTTAAGCTTGATGGCCCTCTCAGCCGGCACGACGTAGCGCCACACCCTAAGAACCCTGCTGAAGGAGGTGGCTCGCGCCGCTGGGTCGTAGGCTAAGGCCTTCAGGTCGAGCTTCGAGACGTCGACGGACACCGTGTCCTCCAGGGGCTTGAGCTCGTCTGGGATGAAGCGCTCGACGAACTCGCCTATGGGGGTCAGGCCGCACATCGTGGTGTATATGAAGGCGTCGTGCGAAACGCACCCGCCGCCGCTCTTGTGGATGGTGGCCATGAGCTTCAGCGAGTTGAAGATGCCCTCTATGGAGTCCTCGACGGGGAGGACGAAGCAGGCTGAAAGCTGGCCTATGCTGGTGCCAGCGTTCATAAGCGTCGGGGAGTTGGGGAGGAACTCGAGCCCAGCCATCATCCGGTAGAACTCCACTTCAGACCTAGCCACCTCGTCCCGGCTCGCTCCATAGAGCTCATCCACCGCCGCTAAAGCTCTAGCCACCCTCCAGAACAGCTGGCTGGTGGTCTCAACGACCCTGCCGCTTAGGTCCTTGAGGAGGTAGCGCCTCTCAAGCACCCTGACGGCGTTTAGGGAGAGCTTCAGGTCGTCCTTGACCCCGTAGACCTCCTTAATGCCCCTAACCTCAGCCCTCTTCTGGCGGTAGAGTATGTAGGCCTTAGCCGCCCTAGCGTAGCCGGCCTTGATCAGCGCCTCCTCCACGACGTCCTGAACGTCCTCCACGCTTGGGATTGAGCCCTCAAACCTAGCCTCTACGAGCTCAGCTACACGCTTAGCGAGGCGCTCAGCCTCCTCTGGGCTTCCCTCGCCCACCGCGTTGAAGGCCTTAAGTATCGCTGAAGCGATCTTCGAGGGGTTGAAGGCCTCCAGCCTACCGTCTCGCTTCCTGACCTGCGAGATCATTAAGGAGAGTGGGAGCCTGGGCGCCCTTAAAAAGCGCGGTGTGGCTTCAGCGCTACTTGAGCCCAGCGAGGATGGAGGCCGCCGACGTGTACACGCGCTCAGCTATGTCTGCCCTCGCCCCTCCACCCGTGACCACGACGTACCTACCTGAGCAAAC
>Ga0272445_1001767_pt1 | contig 16030 bp, 14 predicted proteins | sample YNPCB0031_FD_194404 | JGI IMG/M metagenome (GOLD analysis project Ga0272445, IMG submission 194404) | Hot spring sediment microbial communities from Yellowstone National Park, WY, United States - YNP-CB-003-1 | ecosystem: Environmental > Aquatic > Thermal springs > Hot (42-90C) > Sediment... | reverse complement strand
CCTTTATATATTGTTTGATAAACCTTTTTATAAGTTCCATATCAAACTCCTTCATTTTATAATTTTACGGACATTAATTTTGATCTATCCAATAAGATTTCACGGACATTTTTATGATCTAATGCGTATCTTTGACTTTCAAAACCTTTTTGAATTATAATGAAAAATTTAAATTAAAAGGAGGATATAATGCCTGTAAAACTGCATTACAATTTTAAAGATGTGTTTAGGGCTGCAAGATTTGGATTGTCAATTAAAAAAATATGGGTAATGTTTCTTGGAATTTTCTTTGGGAGTATATTTTATTCCATCTTCACTTATATTTCTGCAATTTTAAGTGGTTATTCATTTAAGGAATTGTGGGATCAATATCATCTTCTTCCAATAATTGGAATTGGTGAAATATATGGATGGGCAAAAATAATTTATATAATAGGTCTTATTCTTTTTGCCTTTTTCATTTTCATCTTTGGAACAGCAGTTTCAAAGATTCATTTTGAACAATTAAAGGGTGACGAATTTTATGAAATAAAGGAATCATTAAAATTTGCCTTTAAAAATGGACTTGCTTCATTTTTTGCACCCATTGCGCTTCTTGTAATAGTTGGGCTTATTCTCCTTTCAGGAGTTATATATGGTCTTATTAATAAAATTCCATATTTTGGAGAAATATTTTTTATAATTTTTGCAATTCCTGCGTTCTTTGTTTGTCTTTTCATCGTTTATTTACTTCTTTCTTTCCTTGTATCTTTATTTTTATCTCCATCAATAGTGGGGACAACAGGGAATGATACATTTGATACTTTATTTGAAGTTTTTTCAACATTGAATGAACAGCCTTGGAGATTATTCATTTATGAAATACTTCTTTTCTTTACAATGTTTGTTGCAGGAAGCATATTTACATTTTTTGTTGGAAAGGCAATTGGAATAGGTTATTGGGTTTTATCAGCAAAATGGCTTATGGGAGAAAAATTTTCAAATATAATTAATAATGCATGGGCATTTTTACCTTCCTATCCTTTTTTAACAAATTTTTCTTCCTATTTTAAATTTTTAGGAATTGAAGAAATTCTTTTAATACCAGGATTTTTAAAACTTCCATTATTTCAGGCAGCAATTTCTTACATTCTCGGATTTATCGGTTATTTAATAATATTCATGGTTTTAGCCTATTATCTATCAATGTTTTATGCAGGAAACAATTTGATTTTTATAACCCTTTATAAAATTAAAGATGAGATAGACCTTTTAGCACCTGAGGAAGAGGAAGAAGAAGTTACTGAAGAAAAAGAAGAGGAGAAGGTAGAAGAGAAAAAGGAATAATTATTTAATTTTTTCTATTTTTTTGTGAAGATAAATAAGATATAATAAAATTCCGGACCAAGCAATAAAATATGCCAAATAAAGAAAAATGTTTTTCATGATTTTCCCTCCCTTAAATAAATTTTATATCTCAATTCAAAAATCAAAAGAAATATGAATAGAAAAGGAATTAAACTCAAAAATAATGCTATCCTCATAGGTGTTTCAATTCCTATTTGAGATGGTTTGAAAATTAATGGATGGACACTTCTCCATAAGTATACTGAAAAATAAACTAATGGAATATCAAAATAAAATATTATTCCTAAAACAGAAGAAAGTCTTGCTCTTTTATCTGGTGTCTCAACAAAATTTCTTAATAAAAGATAAGAAAGATATAAAAACCATAAAATAAGGGTTGTTGTTAGTCTTGGTTCCCATACCCAGAATGTCCCCCAAACTCCTTTTGCCCATATTGAACCTGTTAAAATTGTAATTGTTATAAAAACAAATCCTATTTCTGCCCCTCCTGCTCCTATTTTGTCAAACTTATATTCCCTTTTTAAAAGATAAAGAATACTTGCTATAAATGTTATTGTAAATGAAACAAACCCATACCATGCAAATGGAATATGAATGTATAAAATTCTTACAAGTTCACCCATTTTTTCTTCAGGTGGAGAAAATATTAAAGAAAAATATAAAAAAATTGAAAAGCTTAAAAATGAAAGAATAAAAAATAAATATTTTCTCACAATTTATTTAAAAATTCTTCAATGATTTCAGAAAGGGTTGGGGTTCCTATTTCTTGCAACTCATAATAAACTCTTATGATTTCCTTATCTATTTTTAAAATTCTTGAAAGGTCAATTGGAGTAGCACTTATAACTAAATCGCATGGAACAATTTTTAAAATTTCCTCAAGTTCTTTAATCTGTTTTTCACCGTATCCCATTGCAGGAAGAACATCTTTTACATGAGGATATTTTTCAAATGTTTCCTTTATACTTCCAATTGCATATTCTTTTGGAGAAACAATTTCTTTTGCACCAAATTTTAAAGCACAAATATAACCTGCACCAAAACCCATCTCTCCATGAGTCAAGGTTGGACCATCTTCAACAACACATACCCTTTTACCTTTAATTTTTTCTCCATCAGAAACAAATATTGGTGATGCTGCTTCAACTATTTTTGCTTTCTTATTCAACTTTCTTATATTTTCTCTTAAATTATTAATATCTTCCAATGAAGCACTATCTATCTTATTAATTACAACAACATCAGCCATCCTTATATTTGTTTCCCCTGGATGATACTTTTCTTCATGCCCTTTTCTTAAAGGGTCTGTAACAACTATATGAAGATCTGGTTTAAAAAATGGAAAATCATTGTTTCCACCATCCCATAAAATAACATCTGATTCTTTTTCTGCTTCTTTTAAAATCTTTTCATAATCAACTCCTGCAAAAACCTTAAACCCATATCTTAAATGTGGTTCAAACTCCTCTCTTTCTTCAATTGTGCAATTGTATTTATCAAGGTCATCAAATTTCTCAAATTTCTGAACAACTTGTTTCCTTAAATCACCATAAGGCATTGGGTGTCTTACAATTGCTACATTTTTACCCTTCTCCTTTAAAATCCTTGCAACTTTCCTTGAGGTTTGACTCTTTCCACATCCAGTTCTAACAGCACATACACTTATAACAGGTTTTTTTGATTTGAGCATTGTTGATTCTGGACCTAAAAGCCAAAAATCAGCACCTTTTGAAAGACACCTTGAAGCAATATGCATAACATGCTCATGGGAAACATCAGAATAAGAAAAAACACATACATCAATTTTATGTTTCTCAATAAGTTCTTCAAGTTCTTCTTCTGAATAAATTTTTATTCCTTCAGGATAAAGTTTTCCTGCAAGTTCTTTTGGATAAATCCTTCCTTCAATATTTGGAATTTGAGTAGCAGTAAAACCTATTACTTCATACTCTTCTTTATCTTTAAAAAACATATTGAAATTATGAAAATCCCTACCAGCAGCACCTAAAATCAAAACCTTCCTTTTCATAAATCTATAAACGGGGGCGACGAGATTTGAACTCGCGACCTCCGGCGTGACAGGCCGGCGTTCTCACCAGGCTGAACTACGCCCCCGTTTAAAACAAATAAATTATAAAGGAGCTCTAAAATTTTTTTCAAATTTTTTATTTTTCTTATTTACTTTTTAAATAATCAATCAGGGGTTGCGTTACAAGAGGAACAACATCTTTTATCATATGTGGCATCAAAGCATCCATTACTTTGGGCATCATTTCAGGCATCTGCTCTATCATATAATCAGGCATTGGAATTTTTTCTTTTATTCTTTCAAGCATAACTGGTAAAACTTTTGGCATCATAATTGGCAATAGTTTTGGAAAAAGAATTGGGAAAAGTGGTTTCATAATATTTAAAACAAATGGTATTTTACCAAAAAATCTCATTATTTTCCCCATCCCAAGCGGCATTGCATCAACAAGTTCCTTCCACATCGTTTTCATAAGTTCTGCAAAACCCTTTGGAGTCATAAGATTTATCATCGCTTCAAAAACTGCCCACTGCTTCTGAACTTCTGGATTCGGATCAGAAAATTCATAACCTAAATAAGATGCTGAAAATCTTGCAAGGTCAACTATTTCAACAGGTAAATTCTTCTTTTGAGATGTTACACGAAATTGGAATTCACAACAAGGACAAAGTGCTATAATTTTTTTGGCACCAACCTCAATTGCTTCTTCAATTCTTGTTTTTCCTACTTCTGCTGCAACATCAGGTTCTTTTATAAGTGTCAATACTGAACCACAACAATGTGCATTTTCCCGATTAAAAGGCATCTCAACTAAATCTACATTTGGAATTGCCTTTATAACTTCCCTTGGTTCTTCATAAATTCCTGATACCCTTCCTATATGGCAAGAATCATGAAATGTAACTTTTACATGTTCTTTTTTATTCTCTGGAAATTTAAACTCTCCTTTTTTAATTTTTTCTGCAATTATCTCACTATAATGTTTTGTCTTTATTTTATATTCAATTCCAATCTTTTTAGCCCATAATGGATAATAATATCTCCACATCATATCACACGCAGGGCAAGAAGTTATCACAGTATCAGCACCTTTTTCTTTAACCCTTTCTACATTTTGTTTCATAATATCAATAAATACATCCCATTTACCTGCAACAAGCATTGGCGTTCCGCAACAATTTTCTTTTTCACCAAGGTATGTAAAATCAACTCCTGCACTATCAAGAAGTCTAACAGATGCTATTCCTATATCTTTTTCTACATAACTGGCAGTGCATCCTGCAAAATAAACATTTTTTGATTTTGCATGAGGTCCATGCTTTTCCCATAAGTCTTTAGGAAACCATTTTGTCCTATCCTTTCTGTATCCAGCCCATATATCCCCTTCTTTCTTAACTGAAGCAGCCATCATTTCAAAAGGTGGGAAAGTCATCTTCTTATCTTCATAAATGAGTTTGCCCCTTAATTTCATCCATGATGGTTCAATTGGGAGTGCTGCTGAACATCTTAAGTTGCATAATTCACATGTCGTGCAAACAAGAAATGTATCAACAATTTTTTGATTCCATTTTTCTCTTCCTTCTATATATTCTCTTAACCAATACCATTTACCTCTTGGACTCTGACTCTCCCATCCCCTTCCGTAAAATTGATCACATTCATCAATGCAATATCCACATTGGGAACAAGAATAGGCATACCAAATAACATCAGAAGGAATTCCTTTTATAGATTTTGTTGGTCTCTCTCCAATTTGTGTTATAACAATATTTCCTATATTTCTTAAAATAGGTTCAAATTTTTCTGCTAAACTCAAAAATATATTTAACCTATTTTTTAAAAATACCTTTCCGGGATTTAAAATATTTTTTGGGTCAACCTTCTTCTTAAACTCTTTTAATCTTTTTACTTTTTCCTTATCCAAAACTTTTTCTGCCTTTTTTACAAAATAAAGTCCTGTTGAATAAGGTCTTCCACCATATTTTTCTGCTATTTTCATTATTGTAAGGACAAGTGAAAATACAAAATTATAACTAAATTTCCTTTGATCAGCAGGGATAAAACCCAAAATCGCAACCTCTGGTTCTCCATTTTTACCTTTTTTAATTATCACCCCTTCTTTTACGACTGGTTGATTAACTTTTTTCTCTATTTCATCCATCACTTTACCTAAATTTCTAAGGGGAACTATTATTTCAGCAGGCACAAGAGATGGTCCTAACCTTTTCACGACCATTAATTTGAATCTTTTTTCCCATTCATGTTTTGCAATTCTTTCATTTAAAATTTCTGCTTCACAAAATTTTACTATTTTTTGTAAAGATTCTTTTATTTTCCCTTCATATTTTTTATCAAAAGCAATAGTAATTATGTATGCTGCTGGCAATAAAACCCTTTCTTCAACAGGATGACCATGATGTTCCCTTAAAGGTGCTCTATTTTTCATTTCTGCCATTCTCGGATTTATAAATATCATTGACCATATTGGAAGTTCCTCTTTTACCATTTTTTCCATTAATTCTTGAGTTTTATAGGAATTGGGGCAAGCAACTGAAATTACACCAATTTCTTCATAAGGTTTAACATAAAGTTTTATCCTTGTTATTATTCCGGTTGTGCCTTCTGCTTCATAAAAATTTTTTATTTCCTCATTTTCAAATTCTTTTATACTTCCATCCGGAAACACAACTCTTATAGAGATTACATTTTCACCAAAATATCCATATTCATAACTTCCTATTCCTACACCTCCCTGTGCAAACCAACCTCCAACTGTTGAAGAGGGATAGCTTGTAGGATAAAGCCTTAATGTAAGATTTCTTTTTAAAAGTTCTCTATCAAGTTTTTCCCAAGTTATTCCCGGTTCTACTGTTACAATTAAATTTTTTTCATCTATTTCAATTATTTTTTGCATTCTCCAAAAATCAATAACTATTCCCCTTTTAATTGGAATTACACCACCATAACCAGAGGTTGCTTTGCCTCTTGGAATAACAGGTATTCTTTTTTTATTCGCAAATTTTAAAATTTCAGCAATTTCATCTTCATTCTCAGGTTGGATGACAATTTCAGCAATCGGATTAGGAAAAAGAAATTTAACAAGAGAAGGAATTTCTGCAATATCATGGCTATAAAGTTTTCTTTCAGTTTTATCAATGTTTATTCTTTCTCCAAATTTTTCCTTTAAATAATCAATGTCTTTAAGCGTTAAACCTTTTATTTTTCCCCTTATTTAAACTCCTTTTATTTCCTCTTCTATAACTTCTTTAACTTTTGGATAGGGAGGAACACCCTGAATTTTCAACTTTTCATTTATAACGAGTGCAGGTGTTGTCATTGTATATTTAACAATTTCTTTAACATCATTAACATGTTCTACTATTGCATCAACCTTTAATTCTTCCAATGCTCTTTTTGCAAGTTTTTCAAGAGTTTGACATTTTGGACAACCAGGTCCAAGAATTTTAATCCTTAACATCTTAACCTCCTTTCAAAAAATAAAATTTCCAACAAACCATCCTGAAATTCCTCCCAAAATTATTATTAAAATTGCATAAACTATTGCCTTTTTAAAACCAAATATTCTTCCAACTGCAAGAAAATTTGGCAAAGATGCACCAGGTCCTGTCAAAAGCAAAGCAAGAGCAGGACCTTTACCCATTCCAAGTTTCATCAGTGTATGAACAAATGGTGCTTCTGTCAATGTGGCAAAATAACTAAAAGCACCAATGAGTGTTGCAACAAAAGAAGAAGAAATTCTATTCCCACCAACTAATGTTTCAACCCATTCCTTTTTTAAAATGCCACCAATTATACCAACAATGAAAACACCAAGCAAAAGTAAAGGGAAAATAATTTTAATAAACCACCATGTCTCATTTAACCATTTCAATATTTCTTCTTTTGTTTTAAAGATAAAAGCATATAAAAATGTTATAAAAAGAAAAATTAAGAATACTATAACTTTTTTAAAGTAAGGTCCTTTAGGAACAAGATAATTTGGTAAAAGTAAAGTCGCAAGGATCAGAATTAAAAGAAAAATGTCTTTCTTTTTAATTATAGAAACTTTTTCAAATTCAGAACTATTTGAAGGAATAAAACTCCTTTCCCTTTCCTCTTTTATAAATATCCAGGTCATAAATAAACCAACAATTACACTTATCAAAACACTAACAATTATCCTTGCTAAAACCATATCCCTTCCTATGATTGCACCTGTATATATGAGGGAAAGAATGTTTGAAGATGGGGCAACCCATAAAAATATAAATGCAGGTCCTATACCTCCGCCACTAAAATATATTCCAGCAGAAATTGGAATTACTGTGCAAGAACAAACAGCAAGAAAAATTGAAGAAAACGCAGCAAGTGGAAATGAAATTATTTTCTTTGTTTTAGTTCCTAAATATTTTAAAATTGTTTCCTTTGAAAGAAATGTAACTATTCCACCTGCAAGTAAAAAAGCAGGTATAAGACATGTAAGAACATGTAATGCAATATACTCTTTAAGGGCAAGAATTCCAAAAAGTAAAAGTTTTAAAAAAAAATGCATTTAAACCTCCTTGTATTTCAAAATTAACTCTTTAATTTTTTCCTTAGAAGGAACTTCACCTTTTGTAACCACATTTTCATTTATTATAAGAACAGGGGTTGAAAAAACTTTATATTTTGCAATTTCTTTTATATCTTTTATATAAAAAATTTCCGCCTCAATTTTAAGTTCTGAAAGTGCATTTCTAACATTTTTCAAAAGTGCCTCACATCTTGGGCATCCTGCACCAAGAACCTTAATTTCCAAATAACCTTTTTCTTCTTCAACCTTTTCTCCCATATATTTTCTGTATTCTCTCCATAAACTTTCTTTAAAATCCTCTTCAACATTTGGTGGTATATAATTTTTTTCCTTTATTCTTTTAAAAATTTCTTCCTTTTTGTCTTTATCTGAAATAGATAAATTTTTGACATATTCAAAAACTTCTTTAAGACCAATTATTCCAATTTCTTTGCCTTTAACTCTTATTTTTTCCATAAAAAGGTTTATATAATACAGGATTTTTTTATAAAAGTCAAATTCTTTATAATTATAAAACTTATGAGGAAGATAATAATAGATGCAGGGGTTGGTTTACCAGAAGAATTTATTAAAAAATATGAAATTGAAATTGTTCCAGTAAATATTTTTTCAGAAGAAGGTGAAGATTTTAGTGAAAAAAATATTGAAGAAATAATTGATTCTATTAAAAAGGGTAAAATTTTAAAACCATCAGGTATTTCTTCTGAAAGATTGATTAAAGTATATAGAAAAAATAAGGATAAAAAAATAATTTCAATACATACAGGTTCAACAATAAGTGGAATCACCGACACTGTAAGAGTTGTCGCAAAAAAGATGAAGGAAGAAGATATTGATATTAATATCATTGATACTTTAACAGCAGGACCTGCTGCTGGTATTGGTGTTTTTAAAAATATTGATAAATTGTTAGATGAAAAAATTCCTCCAGAAGAAATTGAAAAGGAAATACAGGAAATTTCAAAAAAAACAGAAATGCTTTTAATCATAAAAAATCCAAAAATGCTTTTAAGAATAAGACCTGTTGAAGGAATAAAAAGAGTTTTAAAAAATCCATTAGTAATTTTGAAATATATAAAATCAGGAGGTGGCTCTCCTTTAATTTCTCTTAAACTTGGTTCATTTAAAACTCTGAAATTTATCCCAAAAGGAAAGGATGAAGTTGATGAAATTATAAAATTTATAAAAGAAAATTATTTAAAAAAGAAGGATAAAATAATTGCTTTTACTTTTGGATGTAAAAGGGAAGAAGATGAGAAAAGGATGATAGAAATTTTGAAAGAGAATTTTGAAGGGGAAATTCATTCAGCTCTTACATTCCCCTTATGGATAGCAAGTGTTGGAATAGGATTTATTGGGGTTGCCTTTTATAAAGAAAATGAGGGCTGATATTTTAATATATTTAATTTTTGGATACCTTGTAGGTTCTTTTACTTTCGCACAGATTTTATCATTAATTTTTTTCAAAACAGATTTAAGAAAAAGGGGAACTGGTTATACTGGAGCATCAAATCTTGTCGCACTTGCAGGATGGAAATGGGGGATAATTGCAGGAATTCTTGATATATCAAAAACTTTTCTTGTCCTGATATTAACTTATAAATTCACAAATTCTGAATTCTATTCACTTCTATCCGGAATAATGACTGCATTAGGTCACATATATCCAATATATTTTGGATTTAAAGGAGGAAAAGGAGGAGCATGTGCTACTGCAATACTCTTTTTTATTTCACCAAAGGTCTTCTTTTTAAGTAGTATTTTTGGAATAATTGTTTTAATCTTAACAAGAATACCTGTAACCCTTTATATTTTAACAGCTTTCCTTTATCCAACCCTTCTTTTCCTTTTCCATTTTAAACCCCAAATGATAATAAGTGTTCTTGCTCTTTTTGCCATCCTCCTTTTTGAAATGAAAGAAAACATTATTTCCTTTATAAAAGGGAAAGAAATAAGGATTGGTGAAGGAGAAATAGGAGGGAAGAAAAAAGAAAATTTAAGGCAAAATTAAAAGTTTATTTTTAAAATTTTTCTCTTCAATTTTTATATATTCTCCTTTCTCCCAAAATCTTAATTGATTTTTTGAATTCTTATCAAAAAAATTCCCACTTTGACCTGGTGGTAAAACTATATAAATACCATTCTTTTTGAAATCAATTATCATTCTCATAGAAGGTCCTTCAAAAATTTCAAAGGGTTTTGAAAGTAACCATCCCATCTTATTTGGCGTTTCCGGTCCTCCTGATACACTTATAGGTCCTTTTGTAAAGAAAATTTTTAAAAATTTGTTATTTGAAAATGGATGCTTAAATTTTGCCTTTGCATATTTACCATATTTTTCAAATCTTATTTCCTTCAAACTTTCTTTAAATGAAGATATTATTATTGAATCAGGAATATTTCCATTTCTTAGATTTTTTTCAAGGGAAGAAAGTGGAATATAAAATAAATCTAAAAATTCTTTATAAAGGGTGTCAGAAAGTAAAGGTAAAAAATATTTTTCAATTATTTTTAACTCAATCTTTGAATATATGTAAGGTTCAACTTTATTTTTATCAAAAGAAAAATCCCATCTCTTTAAAATTTCAATAGCCTTCTTTTCTTTTTTGTCCAATTTTTCATCCTTTAAGACATTTAAAATTTTTTCAATTAAAAATTTTGCAAATCCACTTTTTATATCATTTTGAACATTTTTCAACGAATTAAAATCAAAATTTTTTAAACTCATTAAATTTTCCTCATATCTTCTTGCTCTTGAAGAGGGAGAAAAATATACTGAAAGATAATAGGGAAAATCTTTAAAAGGGGGATTATTTGTGCTGAATAAATATCCCTTTGAAGGATTTAAAACAAATGGAATTTCTTCATCCTTTAAAAATTCTTTTGGTAAATCATTTCTTGGGAAAATTGAAATCTCCTTTCTTTTTTCAATCCATGCACATGGTTTATATAAAATGTTTTCAGCATCATCCACTATTAAAAAATTTAAAGAAGGTGTTTTAAAATATTTTAAGGCATTTTTTGCTTCAAAAACATTTTTTGATAAATAAAGTTTATAAATTGAATAGAATTCATGAGAAGGTAAATATCCCCTCCAGAAATAAACAATTACACTATCTTTCTTTTCTTTTATAACCGGTAAATTTTCCTTTAAAAGAATTTTTATCCTTTTAATTTTATTTTTTATTTTTATATCTTCAAAAACTGTGTCAATTTTTTCTTTTTTTAATTTTATAAAATCTCCTTCATCAAGGCACAAAGATGTTATGCCAACTCCTATTTTTGAATTTTTACCCGGAATTATTAATGGAATTCCTGGAATTGAAAACCCCATCATAAAAATTGTATCCATTTCAAGTATATTAAAAAACCATATTGGAGGGAATGTGAATTCAAGATGTGGGTCATTCAATAAGATTCCCCCATTTCTTATAACACACGCATTTGATGTAAAATTAAAATTGTAAAAATTTTTTAAAGTCAAAGCAACTTCATTAAATTCTTTTATTTCTTTTTTAAAATCCTCATTTAAAAATGGAGCATCTTCCGGATAAATTGGCAATATTTTTTCCAAAACCTCCTCTCCTCTTTTATTTTTTATTTCTGTAAAAATCATATCACCTTTAAACGAAAAATTTAAACCAAAAGCAACAAGTTTCCCTATTTCAATAGAATTTAATGGACTCCATTTTTCTGGAAAATATCTTAAAATTAAAAATTCAATTGGTAAAACCCCTTTATTTTTTTCTATAAAATAATTAACACCTTCTGAATAAGAATAAAGTATTTCCTTTTCCATTTCATAAAGGGAATCAAACAAAATTTCACAATTCCTTTTTATTCCAATATTTCTAAAAAACGAATCAACTTTAAACATTCTTTCACCAAATATTTCAGAAAGTTTTCCCTCTGCAATTCTTCTGAGCAAATCCATTTGAAAAATTCTTTCACTTGCATGTATATAACCCTGTGCAAAAAATAGGTCGGAAAGATTTTTTGCCTTAATCCATGGAATACCATATTCATCAAACCTTACAATTATAGTATCCTTAACATTTTTACAAATTATAGTTCCATTCCTTTTTGGAATTGTAAGTTTTAAGTAAATAAATGAAAAAATGAAAAGGAAAAGAATTAAAGAGATAAAAAAGAAAAATATTTTTTTGAACATAAAGAATTTTTATTATAATACTTTATAATTAAAAAAATGCAATCAGGAATTGAAATATTTTTAAAAGAAGTAAATAAGTATAAGGGGAAAAAATTTGCACTACTTACAAATTCTTCTTCAACATGTAAAGATTTAAATCCTGTATTTGAAATACTTTCTAAGAAAATAAATTTAAAACTTTTGATTGCCCCTGAACATGGAATTTTTGTAACAAAGCAGATGGAAGAAAAAATAGAAGATGAATATTTTAAAAATATTAAAATTGTAAGTGTTTATAGAGAAAAAGGTCCTTTTATTCCCGATTATATATTTGATGAATTTGAAATTCTTTTAATAGATATTCAGGATACTGGTTCAAGATATTACACATATAAATGGACAATGATGATGTTAATAGAAAAATGTGCAAAATATAAAAAAGAAGTAATAATTCTTGATAGACCAAATCCATTAAATGGAATAGATTTTGAAGGACCAATCCTTGAACAAGAATTTAAATCCTTTGTTGGTTATTATCCTATACCGGTTAGATTTGGATTAACTCCATGTGAACTTGCAATTTATTTAAATAAAAAATTTAAGATTGGATGTGAAATAAAATTTTATAAAATAAAAGGATGGAAAAGGAAATTCTATTTTGATGAAATAAGCTCTTTATGGATACCACCTTCTCCAAACATTCCTGACTTTGAAACATGCCTTTTGTATGCAGGTGCATGCCTTTTTGAAGGGACAAACATTTCAGAAGGGAGGGGAACAACACTTCCCTTTAAAATTTTTGGCTCAGATTTTATAGAACCTTTTAAAATAAAAGAAAAATTTAAAAATATTGAAGGAGTTATTTTAAGACCAATATATTTTATCCCAATGTGGAATAAATATAAAGGTAAAAAATGTGGTGGTTTCCAGATACATTTAATAGATAGAAAAAAATTTAAGCCCTTTAAAACCTTTATTGAAATAATAAAAATCTTAAAAAATACATATCCTGAAAAATTTGAATGGAAAAAACCACCTTATGAATTTGAAAAAAACAAAATTTCCTTTGATTTACTTGTTGGAAATTCCTGGATAAGAAAAATGATTGAAGAGAATAGGGACTATGAAGAAATTGAAGAAAAATGGAGGGAAAAATTAAATGAATATGAAGAGGAAATAAAGGGCTTTTTCCTTTATAATTAATTTATGAAAAAATTTTTATATGGTCCTGTTCTTTCAAAAAGATTTGGGAAATCTCTTGGAATTGATGTCTTGCCCTTTAAAACCTGTAATTTTAACTGTATATATTGTCAACTTGGAAAAAGCTTAAAACTTTTGAATGAAAGGAAAGAATTTTATCCTGCTGAACAAATAATTTCCTTTATAAAACAAAATCTTAAAAATTATAAATCATATGATTTTATAACATTCAGTGGAAGCGGGGAACCTTTACTTTATAAAGGAATAAATAAAATAATAGATTTTTTAAAAGAATATCAAAAAAAGGAAATCATCATCTTAACAAATGGTTCCCTTTTAAAATATAAAGAAGTAAGGGAGGAAGTAAAAAATGCTGATATAATTGTTCCTTCATTAAATGCAGGAAAAGAAGAAACATTTTTAAAAATATCAAGACCCCATAAAGATATAAAATTTAAAGAAATAATAGAAGGTTATATAAATTTAAGGGAAGAATTTAATGGAAAAATATATATTGAATTTATGGTAATTGATGGAATAAATGATGATGAAGAAGAAATTTACGAAATTAAAAAATTGATTGAAAAAATTAAGCCTGATAAAATCTTTATAAATACACCAACAAGACCACCAGCAGAAAAATTTGTAAAAATTCCCTCGTATGAAAAACTTGAACTTATTAGAAATATTTTAGGCGGAGAAATTGTTTTTAAGGAGAAAATTTTAAAACAAAAAATAGAGATTGAAGAAATTTTAAATATAATTCAAAAAAGACCTCTACTTTTAGAGGAAATTTCAAAGAGGTTAAAAATTGAAGATTTAAATGAGGTTAAAAGAATTTTAAAGGAGAGAAAAATAAAATTTGTGGAAATTGAAGGGAAAGAATATGCCACTTATTAAAATTTTTTTAGTTTTTTTAATTATGAATAAAGAAATTAAAGATGAATTTTTTGGAAAGGATAAATTAAAACATTTTGGGTTCTCTTTTTTCTTAACAAACATAATATATCAGGAAGCAAAATACAATTTTAAAATAAAGGAGAAAAATTCAACAATTTTATCAATTTCAATACCATTTTCAATTGGAATAATTAAGGAAATAAAAGATAAAAAAAGTTATGGACTTTTTAGTTTAAAAGATATTTTTTGGAATAGTGCAGGAATAATATCAGCAAGCATTTTAAATATTTTTTATTGAAGATTGATTCTACTCTATTGAATTCTTCATAATTAAAATATGCAAACTGAAATTCCATCTTTAATTTCTGCTTTTTTAGGAGGAATATTTTCTTTTATTTCACCATGTGTTCTTCCATTAATTCCAATATACCTTTCTTATATATCAGGAATTTCGGTTGAAGAACTTATGGAAAGAGGGAAAACTCTGCCAGTTTTTTTAAACTCTCTATTTTTTGTTTTTGGATTTACAATAGTATTTGTATTTTATGGGGCATCAGCAACATTTATAGGAAATTTAATTTCACAGTATAAATACATTCTCTCAAAAGTTGGTGGAATAATTATAATAATTTTTGGAATACATTTAATGGGGTTATTTAGATTGAAATTCCTTGATTATGAAAGGAAATTAAATTTAAAAAAAGGAAAAACTTCTTACATTTCTTCTTTTATAATGGGGTTTGCCTTTTCATTTGGATGGACACCATGCATAGGACCAATCCTTGCATCAATAATTGTTCTTGCTGCTTCAAAGGAAACTCTTTTAAAGGGAATAATTTTATTATTTACTTATTCATTGGGACTTGGAATACCTTTTATTTTATCAGGAATATTTATAAATTATTTCTTTAAAGCATTTTCAAAAATTAAAAGACATTTTAGAAAAATTGAAGTAATAGCAGGAATCTTACTTATAATTCTTGGAATTTTTGTATTCTTTGACCTAATCCAAATTCTTTCAACCTTTTTACCAAATATTAATGTAGGATAATTTCAAAAATTTAAAAATTAAAAGAATACTAAATTTCAACAAAAATTTTTCTATAATTCAACTTTTTTCCAAATTCTTATGTTATATTTTTAAATCCCTTAAAGGTCTTGCGTAAATATTTCAAATGATTGAAAAATTTTTTGATTTTTATTTATAATAAAAATATGAAAAAAATGCTAAAAGAAAAGGATGTTTTAAAAATTATTGAGCAAAAACTTCCCGAACTTATTGAAAAATACCCTGCCTTGAGATTAAAGATTGAAGAAATAATTGAAAGAAAAGCAGTTACAAAAGAAGAAATAAAGGAAATACTTATTGAATTAAGGAAACAGAGAGAGGAAAATAGTAAAAGGTTTGAGGAAATTAATAAAAGATTTGAAACAGTTGATAAAAGGTTTGAAGCAGTTGATAAAAGGTTTGAGGAAATGGATAAAAGGTTTGAAGCTCTTATAAATGAATTAAAAGCACATAAAGAAGAAACAGCAAAGAGATTTGAAGAGATGGACAGAAGGTTTGAAGCTCTTATAAATGAATTAAAAGCACATAAAGAAGAAACAGCAAAGAGGTTTGAGGCAGTTGATAAGAAGTTTGAAGAACTTACCAAAGAAATGAATAAGGGTTTTGAATTGTTAAGAAATGCGATAACAGCGCTCGGGGCAAGATGGGGAATATTTGCAGAGGAAGCATTTAGGGAAGGAATGAAAGGTGTTCTTGAAGAGATTGGTTTTTCTTATTATGAAATTAAAAAATGGGAAGCATTTGATGAAGAAGGTTTTGTTT
>Ga0272445_1001763_pt1 | contig 16079 bp, 18 predicted proteins | sample YNPCB0031_FD_194404 | JGI IMG/M metagenome (GOLD analysis project Ga0272445, IMG submission 194404) | Hot spring sediment microbial communities from Yellowstone National Park, WY, United States - YNP-CB-003-1 | ecosystem: Environmental > Aquatic > Thermal springs > Hot (42-90C) > Sediment... | reverse complement strand
GCTTGGTGAGGTAGTCCTGGGCTCCCAGGCGCATGGCCTCCAGGATGGTCCTCTCCTGCTTCAAGCCAGAGAGGATGATCACCGGGGTCGCTTTGCCCAGGTCCTGGCGCAGGTGGCGGAGGAGGTCAAGGCCAAACCCGCCGGGCAGGTTCAGGTCCAGGACGATAGCGTCCCAGGGCTCGGCGAGCCTCGCCTTGGCCGTGGGTAAGTCCCTGGCCAGGTGGACCTGGTGGCCCGCCCGGGAGAGGGCTATCTCCAGGACCCGGGCCACCGCAGGGTCGTCCTCCACCAAAAGAACCCTCATGCCGCCTCCTACCCCCAGGATAAGAAGGGGATATCAAAGCCTTGTGAAAGGCTCACTCGCCTACCTCCCGCAAAAAGCGCTCCACCTCGGGGTCCGGGTTAGCCCTGAGCTCTTCCCTAAGAAGTCTACGGGCCTCCTCTTTCTTCCCCTGCTCCAGGAGGGCCTTGGCCAGGGTGAAGCGGGCCAAGGGATAACCCGGTTTTACCGCCAGGACCTGGCGGACGAGGAGCTCCGCCTCCCTAGCCCGGCCCAGGGCCAGGACCACCTCCGCCAGGCCCCAGCGGGCGTCCAGGTTCCCGGGGTCCTGGGCCAGGACCTGGCGGTAGCTGGCCTCCGCCTCGCCGTAGCGCCCCATGTGGTAGAGGAGCCGGGCGTAGCGCACCCGGATGTCGGGGCTGTCCAGGAGGGCCAAGGCCTTCTCGTAAAGGGGCTTGGCCTCAGCATGGCGTCCCTGGAGGTAGAGGGCGAAGGCCAGCTCCCCTATGGCCTCGGCGTCGTCGGGGAAGGCCGCGACCGCCCGCCTCAGGTAGGCCTCGGCCCCCACGGGGTCCTGGGGGAGGTGTTTTTTGCCTTCGTAAAAGCTCCTCCGCTCCCGGAAGGGGAGGGGGTCGGAGGGGAAGCCCTCGAGGCCCACCTGGTCCAGGGCCATGACCCGCACCTGGCTCACCCGGTCGGCCATGGGGGCGTAGGTGAAGGTGGGCCCCGCCGCCTTGGCCGAGAGGACCACGGCCTCGCCGCTGCGCACCTCCACCCGGAAGCCCCTGGCCCCTTCCGGCCCCAGGAAGCGGAAGACCACCTCCCCCGAGGGGCCGTAGGCCGCCCGCACCAGGGGAGCGGGGAGGAGCTTCCGCCTCACCCCCGTGCCCAGGACCGCCCCCTCCCCGCCGGGAAGCGCCTCGGCCCCCAGGGCCACCCGGCCCCGGTAAAGGGAGACCCGCCCCCTCTCCTCCCGAGAGAGGCGGAGGTGGGTGCCCGTGGGCCGCACCTCCCCTTCCGGGGTGGAAAGGGCGAGGGGCACCGGAGCCTCCCGCACCACCTCCACGCCGCCCGCCTCCAAGGCCACCCGCACCCGCTCTCCCCCGCCCCAGAGGCTCCGCCACCGCCTGGCCTCCCCCCGGGCCTCGGGGCTGAAGGCCAGCTCTAACCCCCCAAGGCGCACCACCTCTCCGGCGGGCACCTCCCCAAAGGCCTTGGAGCCCAAGGGGGCCGGGTAGAGGGGAAGGCGGGCTAGGGCGATGAGGGCGAGAAGGAGGAGGAGAAGCCGCCCCACCGGGGCCCTCTGGCCCGGCCGGGGCCGGGGAAGGGCGAGGAGGAAGAGGCTTCCTTGGCCCAGGCGGCTTTTTAGGCGCACCTCGCCCCCGTGGGCCTCGAGGACCCGCTTCACCAGGGCGAGCCCCAGGCCCGTCCCCTCCACCTCCCCCCGGGTGGAGGCCCGGTAGAAGGGCTCAAAGACCTTGTCCTGCTCCTCCTTGGGGATGCCGGGGCCGGTGTCGGCCACGGCGATGCCGTAGCGGTCCCGGCCCAGAAGGAGGCGCACCGCCACCCGCCCCCCTTCCGGCGTGTACTTGACGGCGTTGGAGAGGACGTTCAAGACCGCCTGGTAGAGCCAGTCCCGGTCCCCGTAGACCCAGGCCTCCCCCCGGGGCAGGGTGAGGCGGAGGGCGATCCGCTTCCTGCGGGCCAGGGGGCGCACCTCCTCCGCCGCCTGCTGGAGGAGCGCCTTCAGGTCCACGCGCTCCACCTTGAGGCGGACCCCCTGGCCCAGCTTCAGGTAGTCCTGGGCCTTTTGTAGAAGCTCCTGGATGCGCCGGGCGCTCTTCTCGGCGATCTGGAGAAGCTCCTTGGCCTCCTCGGGAAGCCCCTCGGTCTCCAGGGCCAGCTCCAAGGCCCCGAGGACGCTCATGAGGGGGTTCTTGATCTCGTGGAGGAGGAGGCGGAGGAGCCTGGCCGTCTCGTCCTGGGCCCGGAGAAGGGCGAGCTCCCGCTCCCTCAGGGCCAAAACCTCCCGGAAGGCGCCCAGGAGGAGGGCCAAGGCCTCCCGCACCTCCCGGCTCGGGGGCCCTTGGCCCTCCCAGTAGAGGGCCAGCCCCCCCTCCTCCAGAAGCTTCTCCCCCCGCACCGGGCCCTCGGGCAGAACCTGCCCCCGGTAGACGAGCCGCACGGGGTAGCGGGCGAGGAGGTCCGCCAAGAAGGCCAGGTCCGAGGGAGGAGCCTGGAGCATCGCCTTTAGCCTAGGGCCTGGGTGTGAAAACCCTGTGATTAGGGCTTGGGAGCCATGACCACCAGGAGGAGGGCAGGACTTGCGGACTCGTTCCTGACCCCATGCACCTCCCCCGCCGGGGCCAAGGCGGCCATGCCCGGGACCAGAAGGGCCTCCTCCTCCCCCACCTGGACCACCACCTCGCCCTCCAAGACGTAGTAGACCTTGTCCGAGCCCGCATGGGCGTGGGCCTTCTGGGCCTGGCCCGGGAGGAGGGCGTAGAGGTCAAAGAACATCTTCTCGGACTGGAAGACGGGGATCTTCAAAAGCTTCTCCTCGGAGAAGCGGGCGAGCTTTTTTAGATCGCGGATCTCCACGCCCCCCAGTCTACTTGACGCGGGGCCTTAAGGAGGCTAGACTAGCTTTTGCGCGCCGGGGAGTAGCGCAGCCTGGTAGCGCACACGCTTGGGGTGCGTGTGGTCGTCGGTTCAAATCCGGCCTCCCCGACCAAAAAGCCCCGCCCCTCAGGGGCGGGGCAAAGCCTTTTCCCCCTCAGGCCCGGCCCGCGGTGCCCATCAGGGTGAACTTCTCCCGGATCACCTGCTTGAGGTAGTCCCGCCCCTTGCCGATGATCTTGCGGGGGTCAAACTCCTTGGGGTTTTGCGTGACCACCTCCCGGATCCCCAGGGTCATGGCCAGGCGCAGGTCGGTGTCAATGTTGATCTTGGCGATGCCGTTAGGGATGGCCTTCTTGATGTCCTCGTCGTGGATGCCCGTGGCCTCCTTGAGCTCGGCCCCCGTGGCCAGAAGCTTCTCCTTGAGCCAGGTGGGCACGCCGCTGGCCCCGTGGAGGACCAGGGGCAGGGAGACCCGCTTGGCGATCTCCTCCAGGCGCTTGTGGTCAATGTAGGGCCGGCCCTTCCCCTTGTAGGCCCCGTGGCTGGTGCCGATGGCGATGGCCAGGTAGTCTATGCCCGTCTCCGCCACGAAGCGCTCGGCCTCCTCCGGGTCGGTGAGGAAGGCCTCGGCCTCGGAGACCTGGACGTTGTCCTCAATGCCCTGCAGGCGGCCCAGCTCCGCCTCCACGCTCACCCCCACGGCGTGGGCCGCCTCCACCACCTTTTTGGTCTCCCGCACGTTCTCCTCAAAGGGGTGGTGGCTGGCGTCAATCATGACGCTGGTGAAGCCCGCCCTCAGGGCCTGCATGACCATCTTGAAGTCGGCCCCGTGGTCCAGGTGGAGGACCACGGGCACGCTGACCCGGCTGGCCATGTCCTTCACCAGGTTGGCCAGGTTCTCCATCCCGGCGTACTTCCTGGCCCCGTCGGAGACCTGGATGAAGACCGGGGCCCGCATCTCCTCGGCCACCTCGAGGATGGCCTGGGTGATCTCCAGGTTGTTGGTGTTGAAGCTGGGGACGGCGTAGCCTTCCCGCCTCGCCTTGTCCAAGACCTCCTTACCGATCACCAAGGGCATAGAGCACCTCCTTGAGTTCCTTCAGGTTCTCCTTCACCGGCTTGTCGTTGAAAAGCGCGCTTCCCGCCACGGCCACGTCGGCGCCCGCCCGGTAGACCTCGGCCACCGTGGCCCTGTTCACGCCCCCGTCCACCTCAATGAGGCAGGCGGGGTTCAGGGCGTCCCGCATGGCCTTGAGCCGCCTGAGCCTCTCCGTGGACTGGGGAATGTACTTTTGCCCGCCAAACCCCGGGTTCACGCTCATGAGGAGGGCCAGGTCCAGCTCGGGCAGGAGGGCCTCAAAGGCGGAGAGAGGGGTGGCGGGGTTGATGGCCAATCCCGCCTTCTTCCCCAGCTCCTTCACCTTCTGCACCGCCCGATGGGCGTGGGGTGTGGCCTCAAAGTGGACGGTGATCACATCGGCCCCCGCCCGGGCGAAGTCCTCCAGGTAGCGCTCCGGGTTGACGATCATGAGGTGAACGTCCAAAGGGAGCCTGGTCACCCGGCGCACCGCCTCCACCAGGATGGGGCCGAAGGTGAGGTTGGGGACGAAAACCCCGTCCATCACGTCCAGGTGGATCCAGTCCACCCCGGCCGCCTCCGCCTCCTCAATGGCCTCCTTGAGCCTGGCCAGATCCGCCGTGAGAATGGAGGGCGCGAACTTCATCCTTATCCCCTTAGGCCACCCGCAGGTGCCCCCGCTCAATGGCCAGCTCCCGCATCTTAACCAAGTAGTAGGCGATGATGAGCTGGGTCAAGGCCAAGGGGTAGCTCTGCCCCGCCTTGTCCCAGAAGGTGCCCACCAGGCTGGGGTCAAAGTGCGCCGCGTGGGGGCCCAGGTGGTCCCAGATGATCCTTTCAAAGGCCTGGGCCTTCTCCGGGGAGATGTTGCCGGTGATGTCCAGGATGTCGGCCTCCTTGCGGGTCTCCAGGCGGATCAGGGCCTCGTCCTCGTAGGCGGAGTGGAGCACCTCGGAGAGGTCCAACCGGGGCAGAGTGTGCTTCAAGGTGATGCGGACGTTCAGGGTGCTGGGGTTTTCCGGGTCGTAGCCCGGGGGGCGGTAGAAGCGGACCACGATGTCGGCGTGCTCCTTCTGGGGCCAGATGAAGGCCCGGGAGTCGGGCATGCGCCGCTCAATGTCGGCGAGGACCTCCTCGGGGGTGTAGCCCCGCTTGGCCACGTCCCGCTTCACCTTCCACTCCCGCCTCAGCTCCTCCTCAGGGTCCAGGTAGACCATGAGGTGGTACCGCCCCCGGAGGGCCGGGGAATAGAGGGTGAGGAGGCCCTCCAGGATCACCACCCGGGGGATGAGCCGCCCCCCCTCCTCCACCGCCCGAGGAGCGGGGACGTAGACGGGAGGGTCAAAGGTGCCCGTGGTGTGGTTGTAGACGGGCTTCAGGATGGGCTCCCCCTCGGAGAGGAGCCGCACGTGCTGCTCCATGATGTCCATGTAGTTGCACTCGGGGTTAAGGGGGGTGATCCCCAGCTCCTTGCGCTGCTTGCGGTCGTACTTGTGGTAGTCGTCCACGCAGATGTTGGTGGTGCGCTCCACCCCGAGAAGCCGGGCGATGCCCGAGGAGAGGGTGGTCTTCCCCGCCCCGGAGTCCCCGGCGATCCCCAGCATAAAGGGCCTATGTGGCATCTTCCTCCTCCTTTCCCTCCTTGAAAACCGAGCTTTGGTAGATGTCGTCCGCCTCTATGGTCATGAGCTCCTCCGGGGTCACGGGGCCCGCCTTCTGGTAGAGGCGGTAGGCCTGGCGGAGCTTGAAGCGGTCTATGGCGTTGCGGACGCTACGGGCGTAGGCGAAGTTGGGCAGGGCCATGCGCCTTTCCAGGTACTCCCGGAAGGCCTTTTCCGCCTCCGGGCTCAGGCGGTAGCCCTGCTTGGCCAGCATGAGGAGGCCTATCTGGAAAAGCTCGTCCAGGGTGTAGGGAGGGAACTCTATGTGGTGGGCGATGCGGGAGCGCATCCCCGGGTTCAGGGCGAAGAACTGCTCCATGCGGTCCTTGTACCCCGCCAGGATCACCACCAGGTCCTCCCGCTGGTTCTCCATGACCTGGAGGAGGATCTCTATGGCCTCCTGGCCGTAGTCCCGCTCGTTCTCCGCCCGGTAGAGGCTGTAGGCCTCGTCAATGAAGAGGACCCCCCCCATGGCCCGCTTCAGGACCTCCTTGGTCTTGGGGGCGGTGTGGCCGATGTACTGGCCCACCAGGTCGTCGCGGCTGGCCACCACCAGGTGGTCCCGGCGGATATAGCCCAGCTTGTGCAGGATGGTGGCCATGCGCATGGCCACCGTGGTCTTGCCCGTACCGGGGGGGCCCACGAAGGCCATGTGCAGGGTGGGGCGCTCGGAGACCAGGCCCAGTTCCCGGCGGAGCCGGTCCACGGAGAGGTAAGCGGCGATCTCCCGGATGCGCCGCTTGACGGGGGCGAGGCCCACCAGCTCCTGGTCCAGCTTCTCCAGGATGGCCTCTATCTCCGGGTTCCGCAAAAGGGCGAGGCCCTGCCCCTCCACCGCCTGTCCTTCAGCGTTTTTGTCCATCAAGCCTCCCCTTGGGAAAAGGGGGAGCCGGGAAGCCCGGCCCCCCTAAAAGCCCCTCACTCCTCCCGGTAGCGCTCCCCCTCCGGGCGCTGGGTGGCGTAGGCCTCGAGGGTGTACTTGAGCCTCCGCCCGTCGCTCCAAAGGGTGCGGTGGAGGCGGAAGCCGGGCTCCTCGGCCTTGGGCCTGTGGGCGATGAAGGAGACCCGCTGGGCCTGCCACATGGGGGAGGAGTCGTAGCCGTTCACCTTGATGTAGTGGTTGGGGAAGGCCTCCCGGCACTTCCGGAACTCGTACATGGCGGGGGCGGGGTCTTCCAGGTCAAACATGGGCAGGCCCCACATGTTCCAGTAGACGTTGTAGGGGCTGGGGTCGTCGGTGTACTCAATGGAGACCGCCCAGCCGTTTTGGATGATGTAGCGGATCTGGGCCTCAATCTCCTCGTCGGTCAGGTCCGGCAGGTAGGAAAAGGTTCCTTGAGTGATGCGCATCTTCTACCTCCTCTTAGTTGCTGGGGGTGGGCAGGACATCGGGGGTGTCGGTGGAGGCGAAGTCAAAGGTGACGCTCCCCCAGGTCTCCAGCGCGGCCGCCAGGGCCTTGGAGTGCTGGGCCGCCTTCTTGAGGATCTCGGGGCCTTCCGCCAGGATGTCCCGGCCCTCGTTCCTGGCCTTGACCATGGCCTCGAGGGCCACCCGGTTGGCCGTGGCCCCCGCCTGGATGCCCATGGGGTGGCCGATGGTGCCGCCGCCGAACTGCAACACCACGTCGTCGCCGAAGAGGGAAAGGAGGAGGTGCATCTGGCCGGCGTGGATCCCGCCCGAGGCCACGGGCATGACGGCGGGCAGGTAGGCCCAGTCCTGGTCAAAGTAGATGCCCTTCACCGGGTCCGCCTTCACGTACTGCTCCCGCAGGATGTCGTAGTAGCCCCGCACCAGGTTGGGGTCCCCCTCCAGCTTGCCCACGGCGGTGCCGGCGTGGATGTGGTCCACCCCCAGCATCCGCATCCACTTGGCCAGGACCCGGAAGTTGATGCCGTGGTTTTTCTGCCGGGTGAAGGTGGCGTGGCTGGCCCGGTGGAGGTGGAGGATCATGCCGTTTTTGTGGCACCAGTTGGAGACCGACTGCAAAGCGGTGTACCCCATGGTGAGGTCCACCATGACGATGATGGAGCCGATCTCCTTGGCGAACTCCAGGCGCTCGTAGACGTCCTCCATGGTGGCGGCGGTGACGTTCATGTAGTGGCCCTTGCGCTCGCCCGTCACCTCCTCCGCCTTCATCACCGCCTCCTGGGCGTAGAGGAAGCGGTCCCGCCAGCGCATGAAGGGCTGGGAGTTGATGTTCTCGTCGTCCTTGGTGAAGTCCAGGCCGCCGGCCAGGGCCTCGTAGACCACCCGGCCGTAGTTGCGCCCGGAAAGCCCCAGCTTGGGCTTCACCGTGGCCCCCAGGAGGGGACGGCCGTACTTGTTCAGCATGTCCCGCTCCACGGGGATGCCGTGGGGGGCCCCCTTGAAGGTCTTCAGGTAGGCCACGGGGACGCGGAGGTCCTCGAGCCTCAGGGCCCTTAGAGCCTTGAACCCGAAGACGTTGCCGATGATGCTGGAGGTCATGTTGGCGATGGAGCCCTCCTCAAAGAGGGCCAGGTCGTAGGCGATCCAGGCGAAGTACTGCTCGGGGTTGCCGGGGACGGGCTCCACCCGGTAGGCCTTGGCCTGGTAGCGCTCCAGGCTGGTGAGGCGGTCGGTCCAGACCACGGTCCAGGTGGCCGTGCTGGACTCTCCCGCCACCGCGGCCGCCGCCTCTTCGGGCTCAATGCCGGGCTGGGGGGTGATGCGGAAGAGGGCGATGGTGTCGGTGTCCTTGGGCTCGTAGTCGGGCCGCCAGTAGCCCATCTCCTTGTACTCCACCACCCCGCCCTTCTTGTAGATGGCCTTTTTGTCCGTCATACCGCCTCCTTTCAGTAGGCCACGGGGCTGATGCCCCGAAGCTTCTCAAGCCGATGCCAGGCCTCCACCTTGCGCAGGGTCCGGGTGGCGCCCCGGATCACCAGGCTTTCCGTCCAGGCCTGGCCTTCCTTGTACCGCACGCCCCGCAGGAAGGGGCCATCGGTGATGCCGGTGGCGGCGAAGTGGGTGTCCTCCGCCCGGCAGAGCTCCTCCAGGGTGTAGACCCGGTCCAGGTCAAAGCCGGCGTGGACCAGGCGCCACCGCTCCTCCTCGCTCTGGGGGTCCAGGCGCATCTGCATCCCGCCCCCCAGGGCCTTCACCGCCACGGCGGCGATCACCCCTTCCGGGGTGCCGCCGGTGCCCATGAGGACGTCCACCCCCGTTTCCGGGAGGACGGCGGCCAGGGCCCCGGCCACGTCCCCGTCGGTCTGGAGGGTGATGCGGGCCCCGCTGTAGCGGATCTCCTCTATGAGCCGGACGTGCCTGGGCTTGTCCAGGACAAAGACCGTGACCTCCCGCACCTCCTTTTTGAGGGCTTTGGCGATCTCCTTGAGGTTGTCGGCCACGGAGGCCTTAAGGTCTATGGCCTCCCGGGCCTCGGGCCCCACCACCAGCTTGGCGGCGTAGAAGGCGGGCCCCGGGTTGAAGAGGGCGCCTTCGGGGGCGGCGGCGATGACGCTGATGGCCCCGGGCCGCCCCAAGGCGAGCAGCCTGGTCCCCTCCACCGGGTCCACCGCCAGGTCCCACAAGGGGCCATCCCCCTGGCCCAGGACCTCCCCGTTGTAGAGCATGGGGGCCTGGTCCTTCTCCCCCTCCCCGATGACCACCCGGCCCCGGAAGTCCAGGGAGTTGAGGAGGAGGCGCATGGCCTCCACGGCCGCCCGGTCCCCTCCCTCCTTGTCTCCCCGGCCCACGAAGCGGGCGGAGGCCAAGGCGGCGGCCTCGGTGGCCCGCATCAGGTCCAGGCCCAGGTTGCGCGTGGGCATAGCCATGCGCTTACCTTAGGCGGGGGGATTTATTATTGCAATCATATGAGTCGCCCTATAGCATAAGCCTATGCTTACATCTAAAAACGCTAAGCTACCCAACCCCGCGGCCTTAAGGGTGTTCGTCACCGTGGTGGAAGAAGGAGGCGTGGGCCGGGCCGCTTTGGCCCTGGGCATCACCCAGCCGGCGGTGAGCCAGTACCTGCGGGCCCTCGAGGAGCAGGTGGGCCACCCCCTCTTTGAGCGCCAGGGGCGGCACCTGGTCCTCTCCAAGGTGGGGGAGGCCCTCCTCCCCGAGGCCCGGCGGGTGGTCCAGGCCCTGGAGGGGTTCCAGCGGGTCTCCCAGGCCATGGGCCGGGTGGAGATGGGAGAGGTCTCCTTCGGGGCCTCCACCACCATGGCCACCTACGTGGTGCCGGGCTACCTGAAGGGCTTCCACGACCGGCACCCCGGGGTCCGGGTCCACGTGGAAAGCGGCTCCTCGGAGAGGCTGGCGGAGAGGCTCAGGCTGGGAGAGCTGGAGTTCGCCATTCTGGAGGGCGTGGAGCACTGGGAAGGGTACGAGCGCCACCTCTTCTACGAGGACGAGCTGGTCCTCATCGTCCCTCCGGAGCACCCCTGGGCGGAGCGGGAGACCATTCCCCCGGACTGGCTGGCCAAGGAGACCCTGGTGGTGCGCAAGCCGGGCTCCATGACCTGGCGGGTGCTGGAGCGGGCCTTTGAGCAGGTGGGCCTGGAGCTGAACCCCACCTTTTACACCGACAACAACGAGGTCACCAAGCGCCTGGTCATGGCGGGAGCCGGGGTGGGCATCGTGAGCCGGGTGGTGGTCCAACCCAACCTCAAGGTGGGTAACCTGCGGGCCCTGAGGCTGGAGGAGCCCGTGGGGGAGCTGAGGCGGGTCTTCTGGCTGGTCCACCCGAGAAGCGTGGCCAACCCGGCGGCCCAGGCCCTCATCGCCCTCATGGGCTCCTGACCAGGCGGATGGCCAGGGCGAAGGCCACCACCAAAAGGGCGAGAAGCCCCAGCTCCGCCAAAACCGCCAAAAAGGCCGGGTCCGCCAGGTCAAACTTCTCCACGGCCTCGGCGGTGAGGACCAAGACCCGGCGCACGGCGGCGATGATGCCGATGATCAGGAAAGGGGTGGCCTCGAGGCTCCCCTCCCGGGCGAAGCGCACCAGGGTGTAGAGGATCTCCGCCAGCATCAGGGCCAGGAGGACCCGGTCCAAAAGGGTGAGGGCCACCTCGTGGTAGCGCCCCTTAAGGAGGTTCTCCCCTCCCTCCACCAAAGTGGTAACGAGGAGGAGGGCCGCCCCGGCGGCGATGAGGAAGCCGGCGAAGAGGTAGATGATGGTTTCCGCGGCCTGGAGGATGCGGTAGGCGTCCCGCTTCACCCCTTTAGTCTACGTCGTTGAGGTAGTCCATCTCCCCGTGCTCCTCCAAAAAGCGCTTCATCTCGTAAGGGGAGCGGACCTCCTCGAGGGTGGCCTTGGGGCCTTCCATCCAGTGGGGCAGGGCCTCCGGGGGCGGGGCCTGGAAGCCGTAGAAGTAGTAGAGGGCGTAGTAGCCCCGCTCGTCCTTGAGGACCACCGCATCCCCGTACCCGTCCTCCAGCACCTTCACCGCCTGGGCCTTGGCCTTGGCATAGGGCATCTCGTCGTACTCCATGGGCACCTCCTCACTTGGACTCGTTGATGAAGAGGGTGTAGCCGTTTTGCTCCAGCCACCCGGCCTGGTCGTAGGGGTCGCGGAAGCCTTCCGGGGCGGGCCTGGGGCCTTCCACCCAGTCCGGGGTCTCCTCCGGGTGGGGGGCCTTGAGGCCGTAGAGGCGGAAGAAGTAGTAAAGGGCGTAAAACCCTCCCGGCCCCTCCAGGACCAAGGCCTCCCCTATCCCGTCCACCAGGACCTTCACCGCCTTCTTCTCCGCCTCCTCGTAGGTCATCTCCCGCATGGGGGCACCTCCAAAAGGACCTGGTAGTCGGTGGTGATGCGGTCTTGGGCCATGGGGCGGAAGACGCGGTTGGCGAACTCTACGTGAAGGGGATGGTCCCGGTAGGCTTCCACCACCTCGGGGCCGGAGAAGAGGACGGAGATGAAGTAGCGGTAGCGGGCCCCTGGAAAGAGGGCCTCCCCAAAGCGCAGGCCCACCACCCCCGGGATCCCTAGGAGGACCTCCCGGGCCTCCTCGGCCATACGCAAGACCTCTTCCCTGGTAGCCTCGGCGTTAAAGACGATCAGGTGCTCCACCATCTTCGCACCTCCTCCAAATAGCCCAGGTCGGCCACCACCGCCTCCCCCTCCCTGGGCCCCTTCAACGCCAGCCCGGGGCTCCCCGGGTCCCCCAGGTGGGTGAGGATGGCCTTGGCCAGGGGAAAAGCCTCGTGGGCGGTGTAAAAGCCGGGGGTGACCAAAACCGGGACCCCAGCGCCCCGGGCCGCCTGGAGGCCGTTTTCCGAGTCCTCCAGGGCCAGGGCCTCCTCCGGGGCCAAGCCCAGGGCCTCCAGGGCCAGGAGGTAGATGCTGGGGTCTGGCTTTTTGCGGGGCACCGCATCCCCCGCCAGAACCAGGTCAAAGACCCCCTCTAGCCCTGCCCGCCGCAAAAGGGCCTGGGCGTTTTCCGGACTGGTGGTGGTGGCCAGAACCTGGCGAAGCCCGGCCTCCTTGGCCTCCAAGAGGAGCCGCCTCACCCCGGGCCTAAGCTCCACCCCCTCCTCTAGAAGGGCCTGGTAGAGGGCGTTCTTCCTTCGGTGGAGCCGGGCGATGGCCTCTGGGGAGAGGGCGGGGCAGTCTGGACAAGTTTCCAGGTAGTGGGCGATGCGCTCCCGGCCGCCAGTGACCTTTAGAAGCGCCCGGTAAAGCTCCCGGTCCCAGGAGAAGGGAAGGCCCGCCTCGGCGAAGGCCAGGTTGAAGGCCTGGCGGTGGAGCTCCTCCGTCTCCGCCAGGGTCCCGTCCAGGTCCCAGATCAAGGCCTTCAGCCCCACCATAGCCGCATCCTGGCCATGGAAAGCCCCTTCAGGGCCTCCTTCACCGCCGCCATCGTTTCCAGATACGTCCCCTGGACCTCCTTCAGGACCCGGGCGGCCTCGAGGGCCAGGTCGGCGTAGAGGTTGATCTTGCGGATGCCCCGAGCGACCAGGGCCCGGTACTCTTCCGGGCTCAGGCCCGAGGCCCCGTGGAGGACCAGGGGAACGGGAAGGGCGCCTAGGGTCTCCAGAAGGGGGAGGTTCAGGCGGATGGGCCCCTTGTAAAGCCCGTGCCGGGTGCCCACGCTGACCGCCAGGGCATCCACCCCGGTTTCCTCAAAAAAGCGCCGGGCCTCCTCGGGGTCCGTGTAGAGGACCTCCTCCCGGTCTTCCTCAGGGCCGTAGTGGCCCGGCACCACCCCCACCTCCCCCTCCACCCCGGCCCCATAGGCCCGGGCCACCGCCACCACCAGCTGGGTGAGGCGGATGTTCTCCTCCAGGGGCAGGTGGCTCCCGTCCAGCATCACCCCGGTGAAGCCCAGGCGCAGGGCCTGGACCACCTCCTCCAGGCTCTTCCCGTGGTCCAGGTGCAACGCCACCGGTACCCGGGCGGCCTCGGCCAGGTAGCGGAGGCCCGGGGCCAGGGCCTTAAGGGGCGGCCCTCCCAGGTGCGGGGCCACGCTGAGGATCACCGGCAGGCCCAGGGCCTCGGCCCCCTCTAAGACCGCCTCAGCCCACTCCAGCCCCACCACGTCAAAGGCCCCCACGGCTCGCCCCTTTTCCGGCAACACCTCCCTCAAGGACCTAAGCATCAGCCCCTCCCGAAGACCATCCCCTCGCCCCGGAAGCCCTAGAAGCGGGGCACCACCTGGTGGACATCCACCTGGGCAGAGACCTCCACGTCCGCCAAAAGGCCCACCTCCTTAAGGGCCCTGGCCGCCTCGGAGGCCAGGAGGACCTCCCTGGGAGGGTTTTCCGCCAGGAAGAGGGCCAGGTGGGCCATGTCTCCCTGGGGGGCGAAGCCCTGGGCCAGCAGGCCCCGGGCGATGACCCCGGCGGCGTAGAGGTCGTCCAAAGCGACTTGGCCCTCCTTCCCGGCGCAGACCAAGGCCACCTCCTCCCCCAGGCCCGCGGCCAGCCGGGCGGTGGCGGTGGCGTTCTGCAGGCTTCCCAGAAGGAGGTGGGCCGCCCCCCTGGCGGCGTGGGCCGCCTTGGTGCCGTTGGTGGTGGCCATGACCACCACCCGGCCCGCCACGCCCTTGGCCTCCCGGGGGGAGTTGCCCAGGTCAAACCCCGGGGGCTTCAGCCCCCCCACCTCCCCCGCCAGGACCTCCCCCGGGGCCCGGAGGAGGCGGGCGGCCTCGAGGGAAGGGGCCAGGACCAGGGCCCTGGCCCCCTCCTTCAGGTAGACCCCCGCCGTGGTGGTGGCCCGGATCACGTCCACCACCACGGCCACCTCCCGGTAGGTCCCGGGCCGGGGCAGGGGGTCCACCCGAAACCTCATAGCAGGCTTTCCAAAGCCTCCGCCACCCTCTCCGGGGTGAAGCCCAGCTTCTCGTAGACCTCGGGGTAGGGGGCGCTGGCCCCGAAGCGGTCCAGGCCCACCACCTTGTGGGCGTAGCGCTCCCAGCCCAGGCTGGCCCCGGCCTCCACGGCCACCGTGGGCAGGCCCGGGGGAAGGACCTCCTTGCGGTAGGCCTCGGGCTGGGCGGCGAAGAGCTCAAAGGAGGGCAGGCTCACCACCCGCACCCGCCTGCCCCTTTCCCCTAGGAGGGCCCGGGCCTTCAGGGCCAGGTGGACCTCGCTCCCCGTGGCCACGATCACCCCTTCGGGCTCCTCCGCGTCTTCCAGGACGTACCCGCCCTTAAGAAGCCCCTTGGCCTTCTCCGGGGGGAGGAGGGGCACGGCCTGCCGGGTGAGGATGAGGGCCGTGGGGCCCTCCTTGCGCCTCAGGGCCACCTGCCAGGCGTAGAAGGTCTCGTAGGCGTCGGCGGGCCGGATGACCCAGAGGTTCGGCATGGCCCGCAGGCTCATGAGGTGCTCCACGGGCTGGTGGGTGGGGCCGTCCTCCCCCAGGGCGATGGAGTCGTGGGTGTAGACGAAGACCGTGGGCGTGCCCATGAGGGCCGCCAAGCGGACGGCGGGGCGCATGTAGTCGGAGAAGACCAAGAAGGTGCCCCCGTAGGCCCGGTACCCCCCGTGGAGGTTCAGGCCGTTCAGGATGGCCCCCATGGCGTGCTCCCGCACGCCGAAGTGAAGGTAGCGCCCCAGGGGGTTTTCCCGGGAGAAGTCCGCCATCCCCTGGGCCTGGGTGTTGTTGGAGGGGGTGAGGTCGGCGCTTCCCCCCAAGAGCTCGGGCATTTTGGGGGCGATGGCGTCCAGGGTCTTGCCGCTGGCGGCCCGGGTGGCGATGGGCTTGTCAAAGGCCGGGGGCTCCTCGGGGAGGGAGGGGAGCTCCCCTTTGAGGCGGCGGGAAAGCTCCTCGTAGAGGTCGGGGAAGGCCTTGGCGTAGGCCTCCATGGCCCTTTCCCAGGCCTCCTGAAGGGCCTTTCCCCTCTCCCGCATGTCCATGTGGCGGTAGACCTCCTCCGGGACCTCAAAGGGGGGGTAGGGCCAGCCCAGGTTTTTCCGGGTGGCCTCCACCGCCTCCGGCCCCAGGGGCTCCCCGTGGGCCTTGTGGGAGTCCTGCTTGGGGGAGCCGTAGCCGATGTGGCTCCGGACGGCGATGAGGCTGGGCCGCTCGTCCAGCTTTGCCAGCTTGATGGCGTGGCGGAGGGCCTCGAGGTCGTTGGCGTCCTCCACCCTCAGGGTGTGCCAGCCGTAGGCCCGGTAGCGGGCCAGGACGTCCTCGGTGAAGGCCAGGTCGGTGGAGCCGTCAATGGAGATGCGGTTGTCGTCCCAGAAGACGATGAGCTTGGAAAGCCCCCAGGTCCCGGCCAGGGAGCTAGCCTCTCCCGAGACCCCCTCCATCAGGTCTCCGTCCGAGGCCAGGACGTAGGTGTAGTGGTCCACCACCACGTGGCCGGGGCGGTTGAACTCGGCGGCCAGCTTCCTTTCCGCCAGGGCCATCCCCACGGCGGTGGCGATCCCCTGCCCCAAAGGCCCCGTGGTCACCTCCACCCCCGGGGTGTGGCCGTACTCGGGGTGGCCCGGGGTCTTGGAGCCCCACTGGCGGAAGCGCTTGAGCTCCTCCAGGGGAAGGTCGTAGCCCGTGAGGTGGAGGACGGCGTAAAGGAGCATGGAGCCGTGCCCAGCGGAGAGGACGAAGCGGTCCCGGTTGGGCCAGGCGGGGTCCAGGGGGTTGTGGCGCAGGACCTCCCGGTAGAGGAGGTAGGCCAGGGGGGCCATGGCCATGGGCATGCCCGGGTGGCCGCTCTTGGCCTTTTCCACGGCGTCTATGGCCAGGAAGCGGATGGCGTTCACCGAAAGGGTGGCGAGGTCTTTGGTCTCGGTCATGGTTCCCTCCAGGCTACGAAGGTGTGAGGCCGGGCACAAGGCGGCCTCCCCGGGGCAAACATAAAGCCATCCTTATGAAAGAGGGCCCTGCCCCGGAGAAAGACTATACGCCTTGCCCAAAGGCGCGCGGGGTGGTAGAATCCCCTAGGTGTGGGCGCCCGTAGCTCAGCAGGATAGAGCGGGGGCTTCCTAAGCCCTAGGCCGGGGGTTCGAATCCCTCCGGGCGCACC
>Ga0272445_1001762_pt1 | contig 16085 bp, 19 predicted proteins | sample YNPCB0031_FD_194404 | JGI IMG/M metagenome (GOLD analysis project Ga0272445, IMG submission 194404) | Hot spring sediment microbial communities from Yellowstone National Park, WY, United States - YNP-CB-003-1 | ecosystem: Environmental > Aquatic > Thermal springs > Hot (42-90C) > Sediment... | reverse complement strand
GCGCACGTTGCTTGAGGCTGGGAGGCTCGAGATTAACGGCAAGGCCCAGCAGGTGAAGGCTGCGGTGAAGCGTTTTGACTTCTCGTCGCACGCAGGGGACGATGGCCTTTGGAGGCTGCTAAGGTCTGTGAAGGGGTCGCCCAAGGTCTTCTTAGTCCACGGCGAAGAGAAGGCATGCTTAGACCTAGCTGAGAGGGCTAGAAGTGAGCTAGGGTTGGAGGCAGTCGCTCCAAGCAACGGGGAAACCTTCTCCCTCTAAACTAAGATGCTTGAAGCTCGACAGCGCGCACTTACACGTACAACGCTTGTGATGTGGAGGGCTTCAGCCATCTTCACCTTCGCTCAACCACACCTCTACAATTAGTGCAAGAGGCAGACTCAAGCTGGAAAGGTATGGGCCGGCCCGGATTCGAACCGGGGATCAGCCGCGTGTGAGGCGGCTCTTAGGACCACTTCGGTATCCTAGCCAGCTAGACCACCGGCCCCCAGCTCACTTAGGAGCCGCTAATAAAAAGTTACTCGGTGCTGGAAAGCCTTGAGCCATCGCGATGCTTAGGCTCGATCCTAATCAAGCCCTACCGCTTCAAAGCCCTACGCTTCCACCTTAAGTCGTGGCTCCTGCACCTACGACACTTCTCAGCTGTAGCTGGATTCTTAGCTCCACATCTCCTACATATCTTGTAGTTGAGGAGCTTCCGTTGGGCGAGTTGAAGCTTCTCGGGGCTCGTTATAGGCATGTGCAGACCACCGTGGGGCGGCTAGGCTTAGCTAAAGCCCGACTTAAACTTACTCCTTTATGGTCTCGATGACTATGTGGGAGGAAGTATGTAGGACCCCTTCCATCTTGGAGAGCTCCCTCAATACGTCAGCAAGCACGCGCTGCTCAAGCACAAGTATCAGGTCGACGTCGCCGGTCACCCTGAACACCTGCCCCACGGGCATCTCCAACACTTTAGCGTAGACCTTCTCCCTCAGTCTAGGCTCTATCTTAACGAAGACAAACGAGCTCGCCCTCTCTACGCCTAGAACCTCCAGGGCCTTAGGGGTCAGCTCGATGAAGCCCCTCCCAGTCCTCACGAGGGCCTCTTCACGAAGCCTGTGTAGGTGCATGTTTAGGGCCTGCCTCGTTATGCCGAGCTCCCTAGCTAGATCGCTTTGAGACTTATTTACAGCGTAAACCTTCATAGCCTTACTCATTAAGTAGAGCCTATAGAGTACCTCGCGTTGACGCTGAGTTATTGAAACCTCGCCTTTCAACCTCCTCCCTCCAGCCTTCGCCCTCTATCGTGTGGGGGTTGCTTAAAGCCTTGTCCATCATAGCTAACGCTTTAAATCAGCGGAGAGCGCCGCTAAGGAGGGACGGGCATTGAGCGGGGTGGATAGCTATACAGTGTTGGTAGGGGGTAAGCCGACGATGAACTACGTCCTAGCCTGCCTAACGCTGTTCCACCGTGGAGCCGACGAGGTCGTGCTGAGGGCTAGAGGCAGGGCCATCAACAAGGCCGTCGACGCTGCGCTGCTCGTGATGAACAGGTTTATGACGGGCGTTAAGGCCAAGAGGGTGGACGTAGGCACCGAGAGGTTGACTACAGACGACGGGAGGCTGGTGGAGAAGAGCGTGATAACCATAACCCTTTACAGAAAGGCTTAGCGCCGCCCTAAAATTTTTACACAGCGCTTTTTAAGGTGGGGGGCTGAGGAGGGGCCCTTGGAGGCGCCGATCTGCCACTTCTGCCTCAAGAGCGGCTTCCTCTGCCAGAGCTGCAGCGGTAAGTTGAGGAGGGGCGAGATAACCCAACTAGACTTGGAGATGGCTAGGAGCCTCTTAGGCCTTGAGTCTAAGTTCCCTCAGCTCAAGGCCTGCACCTTCCATAGGGCAGTCGAGGGCCCAGGGCTGATCTACGTGCTCGTAGCTCACAGAGGGAGGGCCCCTAGGGCTATGTGGAGGAAGGTCGGTAGGGCGTTGAGCGAGGAGAGAGGTAAGCCGGTTAGGATAGTTGAGAAGACCTCAAGCTTAAAGGCGCTTTTAACCCAGATCCTATCGCCAGCTAGGATCTTAAGCGTCAACACGGTATGGCTACCTGATGGCTCCTGGGAGAGCAGCGTCAAGGTGCCCATCAGCGACCTCAAGAGGCTCCCCGCCGAGCCCGGCGTGCTCGAAGCCTTAATAAAGGCCCTGACGAACGAGAAGGTAACCATTACCCCTGCAGGATGAGCAGCGTGGCGGAAGGATCCCTTAAGGCCCTCTTGAGAGTCGAGGAAGTGGAGGCTAGCGAGGTGCCGGACGTCTTCAACGTGAAGCTCATAGGCCTAGAGGGGTCGACCATTAAGAGGGTCAGCTTAGAGCTTCCTAAGCAAGTCTTAGCCTTTAAGGAGGGGGGCTTGGTTGAGGCTGAGGCCTCGACGACGCCCATAGCGTGGGGGGAGGCAGCAGACCTCTACCTTACCAGCCGACTGTTCGCCATTAAAGATGAGGGAGGGGAAGCCACGTACTACCTCTCAGCAGGGGGGCTTCAGCTAAGGTTAATAGTTGAGGGCCAGCCGCTAGCGGCAAAATCCTTAGATAGGGTCTACCTAGCATTCAAGGCAAGAGGAAGCTAGAGCACTTTCACCCACCTCTCTGTCACCTATCTCAAGCAGCCCTAACCCGTCCACGTTAGTACCTTGAATGGCAAGAGCTCCACGAGCTGTCGTACGTAGATAGCGCATAAAGATTATCCCCAAGCCTCCGCCGCGCCGCGCGGGCTGCCTCGAGAGATGTGCACGTGTATTGAGTGTGGAGGGCGTGTGGTGGTCAACGATAGGATGGAGGCCGTATGCATCGCTTGCGGCTTGATCCAGAGGCCTGAGAACGTAGAGGCCTACCTGCTGAGGGTGGGGGGTGAGGCCTCCCATACCTCGGCGCTTAGGAGGGTGGGGCTGGCTCATGAAGGCAGCCTGATTGGATTTGAAGGAGGGCTCGGCTCTTTAGGCTATGAAGGGAGGCGCTTAAGCTCTAAGCTTGAAGCCAAGTTCCTCAGGCTTCAACGCCTACAGAGGCTTCAGCCGAGGATGGGGAGGGCGGAGAGCTTCGTTGAGGGCGAGAGGGCGTTGTTAAGGGCCTGCACATGCCTCGAGCTCCCAAGCCCCATGCTCTTAAGGGCTCTACACCTCTATAGGAGGGCCCTCCACTCCCTCGAAGGCCGAGCGCCTTCAAGGCCGACGATACCAGCGCTGGCAGCAGCCTGCCTCACGGTCGCGCTTTCAAGCTGGGGTCGTGGAGCGGCAACGTCTAGAGAGGTGATTAAGGTGTTTAAAGCGCTAGGGCATAGGGTGGGCTTCAACAGCCTCTCAAGGGCGACCTCGTGGGTTAAGCGGGCCCTTAGCTTAAAGGTCCCGCTTAGGCACCCCTCTACTTATCTTCCCTTTATCGTCGAGGAGGCCTTGGCGAGGCGAGGGGGCGCTAGCGCGGAAGTTAAAGCCGACGTGTTGAGGATAGCGAGGAGGCTGCTGGACAGGCTGCCTCAAAGGGCTGTAGGTGGGAGAGCGCCAAGGATAATGGCGGCCGCTGCGGTCTATGGGGCCGTCAAGGTCGTTGAGAGGCGGCTTAAGGCAAGGAGGCTAGTAACTCAGAAGACGCTGAGCGAGGTAGTCAATGCAGCTGAGTACTCGATTAGAGCCCACTACTCCAAGCTGTTCAAGCCTCTCTTGGAGGAGGTAGCGTGAAGCTCGAGGCGAAGGAGCTGGCTGAAGCCATGGCTGTCGAAGGGCTGGAGGCTGCCACCATTAAGCGCGTCCTATTGAACCTTGGGTTCAGCCAGGAGGAGGCAGTTAGGGCTGTAGCTAGAGCCTACATAGTCGCGGGTATGGAGGGGCGCGAGAGACAGACGCCTGCAAGAGGTGGGGAGGCTGAGCGGGCCTCAAGCGCTAAGGGAGGTGACGGCAAGCCGCCATCGACGACGGACGGTAGGGAGCTCGCAGCCCTCGAGCGCAGGCTCTCAGTTCTCGAGGAGCGCGTGGCAGCCCTCATAAACCTACTTGCAGAGTACGTGCCAACGATAGTTGAGAAGGTAAACGCTGGGAGGCAGCATCATGGAGGGGTGCAGGGCTGATTGTAGGCCTCTCTACGTGAAGAGAGCCGGCCGCCTCATCCTGAAGTGCCCTGAAGGAGGGCTTGAGGGAGACCTCGCTACAAACGCAGCCTGCCGTGGGAGGGTTGCATACCTCCTATGCAACATAAGCGCCGAAGAGGTTGAAGTAAGGTCTAGGAGGGTGAAGAGGGTCTACGTTGGCGAGGCCCTGGAGCTCTTACGAGGCTACGCTAAGGCTCTATCAAGGGCGAGGTGGAGGTCGCTGGACGAAAAGCTCCTTCAACCCTGCGGGGGGCCCTCAAGCTGCTTGGAGGCTAGGAGGCGCTTCCTCCAAGCCCTCCTTTCACCCAAGCCCCCTCTAGGAAAGCTTTACAGCGACCCAGTTGCAGCCATACTTAACATCGAAGGGGAGCTGCTGAAGCTTGAGGCAGCTGAAGGTCGAAAGCGAGGCTGTAACTTGTGCCTGAAGAGCTATGAAGGAGCCTTGAGGAGGCTTAAGGGAGAGGTAAAGTCCACAGAGCTCTACAGGAAGCTAGCTTACGTCGCCCAGAAGGTAGGTTCAGCCGAGGAGGCTTATGCTCAGGTCCTTAAGGCTTCGAGGGTGGAAGCGCTTCATTGGAGCCCCGAGGAGGAGGCAGGCTTCAGGGGAAAGGAGCCTCTAGATGAGTATGAGGTACCTCCATTCCGCGTGCGCATAATGAGGCTAAGCCCGGTCGAAAGGCTCTATGTACCCTCACCCTCCTTAAGCCCTTGGGAGCTCAGCTTAATGAGGGAAGCTGCGCGGAGGGTTAGAGGAAGCTCAAGCTACGTCTACAGCCTCGCTGAGAGCCGCCTCTCGCTCCTATTGGAGCTTAAGCGGAGGGAGGCTGAAGCCGTCTTACGGAGGCTATGGCCGGAGGGGGTTAAGGAGGCTTGTAAGGCTAGGAACCTAGTTGAGGCCACCGTCTATAAGTCATTGGGCCTCCTCAAGGTCGCCCCCTTCCTCTTAGACGATCAAGTCGAGGAGTTCTTCCTAGATAAGCCCTTCACCCACGTATACCTCCACCACGCTCGATGGGGTAGGTGTAGGTCCAGCGTGGTTTTGAGCGGTAAGGACGTTGAGAGGATCATGACCCACCTGAAGGCTGAGAGCGGGCGGAGCGTTGACTACGAAAACCCCTCGTTGAAGTGCGACCTCATAACCCCATCATTCCATGTGAGGGCCTCAGTGGACGTCCCACCCCTGGCCGTAGACGGGCCGGCCCTGGACTTTAGGAAGCTAAGGAAGAAGCTTTGGACCCTACCCGAGCTGGTGGCGAACGGAACCCTCACCTCCGAGCTGGCTGCCTACCTCCTCTTCTGCTTCTTCAGGAGGCGTAACATTACGGTCGTCGGGGAGCCCGACACGGGGAAGACAACCCTCGTCAACGCCCTAGACCTATGCGCCCCTCCACATTGGAGGAAGATCTACGTGGAGGACGTCACTGAGAGCGTCTCCCAGCGAGGCTTGGGGAGGCATCAAGTGAGGCTTAAGGTCGACCCGCTGGAGAGCGGGCGTAAGAGCTTCACTAAGAGCCTTGAGGTGCTGAAGCTCCTACATCGGTCCCCAGACGTGATGATCCTCTCGGAGATTCAAACGCCGGAGCACACGAAGGCACTCTTCCAAGCGCTTGGGGCTGGGCTAAGGGGGCTTCAGACGTGTCACGCCTCCACGGTAGAGGGGCTGCTTAGGAGGTGGGTGCTACATCATGGAGTGCATCCAGCCAACATCTTAGACCTCGACGTGATCGTCCTGATGAAGACGCTTCAGGCAGGCGGGAGGGAGGTGAGGAGGGTGGTAAAGGTCAGCGAGGTGGAGCCAGCTGTTGACGGCTCCGGCTTTAAGCTAGTGGAGGTTTTTTCGTGGAACCCCTGCGTCGGCCTACTTAAATCCATGGACCTCTACGAGACACCCACCTTAATGAGGGTGAGGGAGCTTGAGGGGCTGCCCAAGGCTAAGTTCCAAGAGGAGCTGAGGAGCTACGCGGAGGCCATGGAGGAGCTAGCCGCCTCAAGGGCGGGGCCTGAGGAGGCGGCTGAGAGGCTTACTACGCTATACTTTAGGTACGCAGCGTAGGTCTCCTTGAGGCTTGCGGAGAGGCTTACGAAGGCAGCCACCAAGATGGCCCTTGGCTCCATCCCTAATCCAGCTGAGTGGGGGGTCAAGTGGAGGAGCCTAGAGGAGGCTGTGAGCCGCTGCCTTAAGCCGGCCCTGACGATCCCTCTAGCTGCGTTGCTCTTCAGCCTCTTAAACCCCGCCTTCGCTCTGCTCTCTCTGCCCCTCCTCTACTTATCGGTTAAGCTCTCAGCCGCTTATGCAGCCCATAGCGTGTTGGGGAGGAAGCTGATCGCTGAGAAGTACAGCCCCCTAATCATAGACGAGCTGAGGTTAGCGTATCGCGTAACGAGGTCGCTTGAGAGGTCTGTAGCCTTCATAGCTGAGGGTGGCTACCCTGAGGTCTCGCTTAAAATGAGGAGGCTGCTGAAGGAGGCGGAGGGAGGAGAGGACTTAGCTGAGGGGCTCTTGAGGTATGCAGCCGCTGAGGCTCCACCAAGCCTCAAGGACTTCATACCGAGGTTCCTCAGGGACCCCCTCAAGTGCTCCATGCCCTCAAGCCTCTACGCGAAGATGTGGGAGCTCCACCTCGAGGACGTGAAGAAGCTCCGCTTAAACTCCCTCATTTTATTCTCTATAGGCTTCCTCCTCCCCGTTCCAGCCACATTAGCTGCCCTTCTAGCTGGACGCGCATTCCTGCTCCCCTTGACCGTGCCGCTCTACACGCTAGCTTTAGCGCTTGCAGCGAGGCTTATGTCTTTAAAGAGGCCGTCGCCCATGGGGTGAGGAGGCTGGACAAGGCTGCCGCCCTCTTCAGCTTCTTATCCTCGCTCTGCTTCCTTGCAGCGCTTAGATTAATCTTGGGGCCAACCCTCCCGTCAATGGCCCTCGCCCTCACGTTGCCCTCCCTTCAATACCTCCTCCTCGCAAAGCTCCACCCTAGAAGAGTGGGTTTAGGCGGCGAGGAGGCATGGGAGCTGGAGAGCTTCCTACATAACTTATCGGTTAAGCTAGGCTACGGCCTATCCCTCGAGGCGGCGCTTCAAAGGGCGGCTCAGGAGCATAAAGGTAGGCTTAGGGCGGAGCTCGTTGAGGCTTCAAGGGGGCTCGAGGCAGGCGTGGCGCCCGAGGAGGCCTTGAAGCCACTACGCGCTAGGCTTAGGTCGAGCGATGCAGGGAGGCTATTGTCTCTCGTCCCAAGGCTGGCTGGATACAGCTCGCTTAAGGCTGGACAGATGGTAGGCGAGATGGTTAGGCTTCTAGAGAGGAATAGGAGGCTTAAGGAGAGGCTGCTCTCATCCATTAGGCGCGAGGAGCTGAAGGTAAGGACTTTATCCATGCTGTATCCATGCACCCTGACGGCCCTCTACCTACTCGCCCGCCAAATGGGTAAGCTGACTAGCTACGTGAACCCCTTCGAGCTGATAGCCTTAAACATCTCGCTGGCCTCGCTTTCAGCCATCACCCCCTTCTACGCGACGCTAGCCGTCGCGGGGGGCAGGCCGCTTCAAAGATCCATGCTCTCGCTTTCAACCTACGTCGCCCTACAGATCGTCCTTGCAAGCCTGCTGCCTTGAGGGCTAGCAGCGGTTAAATAGGCTAGCCAGCGTTGAAGGTGGGTGATACCCACGTTAAGGTGGATGGAGAGGCTGCTGAGGAAGCGAGCAGGCTCGCCGCTGGTTGAGGAGGGTATCTTGCTCAGCCTGACGGTGATCACGTTGGCCGTCGTCCTCTCCTTGATAACCACCCTCTTCGGCGGCATAAGCAAGGTGGTGGGAGGTGCCAGCAGCAGCGTCAGCAGCTTCTTTGAGAGCGCCATCAAGAACTTGGACGACCTACTAAAGCAGCTGTACGCCTTCGTCTCTGGAAGGTAGCGATGGGAGGATGCTATGGCTCGAGGATGCCTCGCTGATCAGCTGGCTGCCGCCGACGCTGGTTAGGCTGCGCGATCAACGGACTGGCTCGCCGCACCACGTCTTCATGTTCGGGATGACGGGCAGCGGCAAGACCAGCAGCGTCAAGAAGATACTGACGAGCAGGTGGATACGTAGGCCCATAGCGGTCTTAGATTGGGCTGGAGAGTATGGGGACCTTAAGCTTAAGGGCGTTGGAGTCAGCGAGGTCTCCATGAGGGGGCTTAGGCCTGTTGACGTGGTGGATGCCTTCAGCTCCGCCTACGAGCTGACGAAGCCTCAGGAAGCCTTCCTCCTACGCTGCTTAAAGACAGCCACCCGGATAAGGGAGGTCGTTGAGCGCGTCGAGGAATACCCAGTTAGAAGCGCTGTTGAGGCTGAGCTTAGGGAGGCGCTGTTAAGGAGGCTTGAGCCCTTAAGGAGCCTAGGCCTATTTGAGGGCGAGGTCGGCGTGGAGGAGCTTCTATCAAGCAACGTAAGGGTCGACTTAAGCAGCCTACCCTATGAAGCTAGGAGGCTGGCGGTTAACGTGCTCTTGAGGCTCATGTACAACATGTTCTCGAGGGCTGGGCCTCGAGGGGCAATCATAGTCTTAGAGGAGGCTGAAAACGTGATCCCAGCCAGGAGGCTCGAGGAGGCCCCTTCAAGCGGCGAGGTGATATTAAACGAGGTGCGTAAGTGGGGCGTCTCAGTCTTGGCTGTAGCCCAACTGCCCTCGCAGGTCAGCCCCTCAACGTTTAGGAACTGCGAATACATACTGCTTCATAGGGTTCAGCTCACCCCGCTTGAAGCATCGTGGCTCGGGCTTAACGAGGAGGAGGTACGTAGGCTATCTAGGCTGGATACAGGCATGCTGCTGCTCATCCATAGAGGTTCTAGGAGGTGGGTGAGGATGAGGTCGAGGGGGGGAAGGAATGCTGCGGTTCGTAGCAAGGGTGACGACGTGAAGCTGGAGGTCCTTGAGGGTAGGCTTGAGGTGCTAGTTAAGGAGGTCGAGGCCCTCCAAGATGGGTTGGAGAGGGTTAGGAGGGTCCTAGCCCTGCTGCCGATGCTGACAGCCTCAAGGGAGGGAGGGGCCCTCGTGGTTAGGGAGCGCGAGCCCCTTGAGGAGGGGGAGGCTGAGGCTGTGAGGGAGGCATTAGGGTGGCTGGGGCGGGTGGAGGAGGCTGCCGTGGATGGTAGGCGCTGCTGGTTTATAAGACGCTAAGAAGAGCTCCTTGAGCTCAGCTGTCTTCCCCTATCCCTCCCCTAGGCCTGGCCAAGTGGAGTTGATGAGGGCTGTTGAGGAGGCCGTAAGGGATGGAAGGAGCCTAGCCGTCAACGCCCCCAGCGGCTTCGGGAAAACGGTGTCCGTCCTGGCCGGCGCCTTAAACGCCTGTAGGAGGGTGGTTTGGTTCGTCAGGACGCATAGACAGGCTGAGAGGGTCGTCGAGGAGGCTAGGTTCATGGAGTCGAAGGGGGTCCAGGTCAAAGCCATGGCCATACAGTCGAGGTCAAGCCTCTGCCCACACTCAACTGGGCTCAGCCCGGAGGAGGCGGTTGTTGTATGTAGGGAGAGGCGCGCTTCATGCCAGCTCTATAGGGGGTTCCTCACCTCCTACACCCCGCCGCCATCCCTAACCCTCAAGCCGAGCGAGCTCTATGCATACTGCATCGAGAGGGGGCTTTGCCCCTACTACGTTCAACTCAGCTTAGTAGACGCTGTGAGAGTTGTTGCAGCTAGCTTCCACTTCCTCCTGATACCCTCGATAAGAGGCGTGCTGCGGATCGACGACGACACCGCCGTCGTCTTCGACGAGGCCCATGGGCTGCCAGACGCGCTATCAACAGGCTACAGCTTAGAGGTTACGCAAAGAGACTTAGATCAAGCCCTTGAAGAGGCTAGGGGGCTGGGCCTCAAGGGAGGGGTCGTGGAGGCCATCGAGGGGCTTAAGGACTACTTGGGGAGGGCTGAGGAGGGGGCTTGGAGGCCTAAGGAGCTGCTAAGGCTCCTCCAAGGGGGGACGGAGTATCCCCTTCAAGTCCTAGCCGAGTCCATGACCTACTGGGGGGATGAGGTACGAGGGGAGAAGGCGAGGAGGGGGGAGAGGCCTAGGAGCAACCTACACCTCTTAGGCCGCTTCCTCTTCAAGCTGCTTACATGCAGCGACGGCTACACGGTCGTAACGCAGCCTGGCTCTGTTAGGCTGGTATGCTTAAGCGTTAAGGCGCCTCAGCTTGAAGCTAGGTCCTCGATCTACATAAGCGGCACGCTGGATGCAGCGCTACTCGAGGAGCTAGGCGTCGACGCCACGCTCCTCGACCTCTCGAGCTACGTCTCCTATCAGTGCAGATCCTTCATCTTGAGCGACGTGACGAGTAGGTATGAGGAGCGCGATGGTTCGCTTACAAGCTACGCGCGCTACATAAAGCTGCTCTCAACGCTACCTGTCAACATCGCTGTCTTCCTCCCCTGCCATGAGCTGCTGCGTAGGGTCAAGGACCTCCTTAAAGACCTAGACAAGCCTGCCTTCTACGAGGAGGAGGGCATGCCTAGCCTCGAGCATGAGGCCCTGCTCAGGGAGTTCAAGTCCTTCGGCGCTAGGGGTGGAGCCCTCTACTTGGGGGTTTGCGGCGGAAGGGCGAGCGAGGGGGTCGACTTCCCGGGGGAGGAGTTGGACCTAGTCTTTATAGCTGGGGTCCCCTTCGAGGAGCCCACGAGGGTTGTAGAGGCTAAGCTAAGCTACTACGTTGAGAAGCATGGACGTAGAGGCCACCTGCTGGCCTACGTCATGCCGGCGCTGAGGAAGGTGTGTCAAGCAGCTGGAAGAGCCTTCAGGGGGCCTGGAGACAGGGGGGTGGTGGTGCTTGGAGATCGGAGGTTTAAGGGCTTGGCGAGGCTCCTCCCAGCGTGGCTGAGGCAGGCTGAGGTGGTGAGCTGGAGGGATAGAGGCAGCTTCTTAAGGATGGTTGCTGAACACCTCGGCTTAAGGCTTGAAGGCTAGGTGGTAGCGTACATGGCTAAGCGGGTAATCGTGGTCACGGGGACGCCAGGGACTGGGAAGACGACGTTAGCGAGGGCGCTGGCCACCATGATCTCGGCCAGCCACGTAGACGTACCAGCCTTAGTCGAGGAGGAGGGGTTGAGCCTAGGGGTCGATGAAGCTAGGGGGGCGAAGATCGTAGACCTTAGGAGGGTGCGGCGGAGGATAAGCGAGCTGGCTGAGAAGGCTGGAGGGATGCTCATAGCCTCAAGCCACGTCCCCGACGTAGCCTTCAAGGGTGAGGTGGAGGCCGTCTTAGTCCTGCGCTTAGACCCACGTGAGCTCAAGAGGAGGCTGGAGGCTTTAGGGTGGCCGGCCGAGAAGGTTAGGGAGAACGTCGCCTCAGAGGCTTTAGGCTCCTGCCTAGAGGATGCCGTCAGGTATTACGGCGAGGCGAAGGTACGCGAGCTAGACGTCACGGGGCTGGAGGTTGAGGAGGCAGCTAGGCGGCTCCTCTCCTTAATAAGGGGGGGAGGAGGCAGCAGCGTAGACTGGCTCTCTAAGGCGGAGGTAGATGAGGGGCTCGCTAAGCTGCTAGCCTCGCTTTAGCGGGCCATCCACTTCAGGGCCCTCTTAGCCGCCAAGTTGATGTCCTCCGCCGTCACGGTCTTACGGCCTGCATGCTTCGCCAGCTCGACGGCCTCCCTAGCGATGTCGAGGGCTAAGTCCTCAAGCACCTGCCCCAAAGCCTTGATCGCGTCGTCCCCAACCCTCTGAGCTCCAGCCTTCCTTATCACACGGTCGATCGGAGCCAGTGGGAGCTCAGGCAAGGCTGCCGCCAACAATAGTTACGCATAGCGCTTAAATAAGGCTTAGGGCTGCCTTTAAGCCGCATGGGGAAGGTGAGGACCACCGTAGCTAAAGGCATCGCTAGGAAGCTAGCGGCTGCAGCTCAGCTTAAAGGTGGTCCCATCACGGACTTTGATGAGGCCAAGAAGCTGGTGGCGGAGCAAACAACCATTAAGGCTAAGCACCTTAGGAACAGGATAGCCGGCTACTTGATTAGGCTCTCTAAGGCTGCGAAGCCTAAGAGCGTGGAGGGAGGTGAGGGAGGTGGCCAGCAAGGATCTTAATTCTCCTCCTCAAGGCTACTTGAAGGAGCTCGACGCCCCCTCTACGGAGGCTTCCAGCATCAACCTCAACCTCAACGTAGCCACCCTCAACCCTAACTGAGCGGGGGCGCAAGCCTAAAGCCATCGACGCAGCCTCCAAGGCCTCCTCCTCATCCAGCTTAGGGAGGGCGGAGGCACAGCCCACTTGGCACCCCGTGCATAGCTTAGAGGTGAAGCATAGGCCGGCGCAGGCAAGCTTAACGCCGGTCAGCTTGAAGAGGGAGTAGGTAGTGGCGCAGCAAGCGCTCCTGAAGGGGGGCAGCCCCTTAGCCCTCGCCGTCTTCACCACGAGGTCCTTCAGCTCCCGCTGAGCTACGTCCACGAGCCTGCTGCAGCCCGCCTTCAGGGGTGGCACCTTCAAGCCTGCAGACCTAAGCCTACTGGCCAAACCCTCGGAGAGCCTAAGCCCACCCACCACGACACCCATCGCTCCAGCCCGCTTAGCCTCCTCAAGCAGCTCATCCACCTCATCCTCCAGGCCTGGTAGGGTAGGCCTCAAGAAGAGGAAGGATGGGATGCCCCGCCTGCTAAGCCTACTTAAGGCTTCAAGCCGCGCCTGAGGGCTTGGAGCCTTGGGTTCGAGAAGCTCGCTCCTCCTCAAGGTGACTATGGTGACCAGCACGTTGAGGACGGGCGGCGACGACTCAAGTAGCTTCCCCACAGCCCCCTCGCTGAGCGTAGACTTCGTAGCCACCTGACATGGGTTTAGGAGGTAGCTCCGCGCCTGGCTGAGGTACTCTAGGGTGGTGTTGATGCATGTAGGGTGGAGTGGCTCACACACGCTGCCGAAGGATAGGTAGGTTCCCTGGAGCCCCGGCAGGAAGAAGGGGTTGGAGGCTAGGGAGAGGAGCCACTCCTCCCCCCTAAGGGAGTAGGCATGAGCTTTACCGCGTGGGAAGCCTAAGTCGTCTATGTAGCAGTAGAGGCACGCATAGGGGCAGCCCACGCAGGTATGGATGGTTAAGCCGCAGGGCCTAGGCTTCCTTCTAGCGTGCCCGTCCCCCAAGGCCCTCCTACGCGACTCGGAGCTCAGCCTACCTTCAAGCGAGCGGCGCAGGGCCTCCTTAAGGGCCAGCCCCCTCCTCAGCGAGCTCAGCCCTAGCTCCAACCTTAAGGCGGTGTAGGCTAGGGTGTAGAGATATAAGGCTGTAGATATAATATCGGGCCTACGGGATGAGGAGGTTGACCTGCCCTGAGGCAGTGATGAGGTGTACCTCCTCCGACCGCGCTGCAGCTGGTGTTTCAGGTGAGGGTTCTCGTCAAGTTTGCAGCAGTTCTTAGGCCGCTGGCCTCATCGCCGACGAGGGAGGTGGAGGTTGAAGATGGGTCGAGCGTAGCTTCCCTCCTCAAGGCCTTAGCCTGCATGGAGAGCCCCAAGCTTCTACGGAGGCTACTGGACGAGGAGGGCTGCCTTCAGCCGGACGTCCTCGTCCTCGTCAACGGCGTGGAGGTCAGCGCCCTTCAAGGGGTGGACACCAGGCTGAGGGAGGGTGATGAAGTGTTGTTCCTCCCATCGGTCCACGGGGGCTCGATAGAGCTTCAAGCCCCTTGGTGGGATGAGTTCTACTTCAAGGTCCTAGAGCTGGCTAGGATGATCAGGAGGTCGGGCTTTAAGCCTGACGTCATAGTGGGCGTTGCTAGGGGTGGGTGGGTGGTGGCGAGGCTGCTCTCAGACTTCCTAGGCAACCCCAACGTAGCCAGCGTGAAGGTGGAGTTCTACAGCGACGTGGCTGAGCATGGAGAGGAGCCAGCTGTAACCCAGCCTCTATCCGTAAGCGTGAAGGGGTTGAGGGTTGTAGTGGCTGACGACGTCGCCGATACAGGTAGGTCGCTGGAGGTTGTCAAGAGGCATGTCGAGGAGGGAGGGGCGCTCGACGTTAAGCTGGCCACCGTATACTATAAGCCTTGGTCGAGGGTGAGGCCAGACTACTACGTTGAGGAGACCACGAGGTGGATCATATTCCCCCACGAGGTGAGGGAGAGCTTGGTAAGCCTCCTGAAGCGATGGGTTAAGGAGGGGGTTAAGGGGGAGGAGGCTAGACGGAGGCTCTTAGAGGCTGGCATACCCGCGAGGGTGCTTGAGGCGCTATACCCGGAGGCCCTGAGCATAGTCGAGGGGAGGGGGGGTTGAGGTCCTGGACCGTAGAGGCCTTCGGGGCTGGGAGGCTGGGGGTAGCTATGGCAGGCCTCCTCCTACCTGCAGGGCTTAGCTTGGAGGAGGCCCTACAGCGCTTAAGGAGGGTTGAGGCCCCAGCCCTTCAATTGATCCACTGGCAGGCGTTCACGTCAACTCTCCACCTCCTCCAGGCATCGGCGCTGGCGTACAAGGCCTTCAGGGAGGGTAGGATGACCTCCAGGAGCTTAAGCATGGAGCTCCTCCTATACGTAGCTGGCGAGAGGCAGATCAAGGATGCCTTAGCGAAGGTTGGAGCCCGCGAGGGGCGAGCTGTAGCTATCTGCCTAGCTGATGAGGAGGATGAGGCAGTCGATAAGCTGAAGGAGGCCTTAGCCGTGCTGGAGGCGGCTGAGGACGATGGGCTGCTTGAAGACGACCCTAGCAAGGTGGGGGGGCTGAAGGAGGCCTTCGGGGTGGGTGATGAGGAGCTGGAGGCGTCGAGGGTGGAGGGTGAAAGCCTCCTGAAGGCCTTGACGAGGTGCGTGATGAGCAGGGTCGCCGAGCTAGACGTTAAGAAGGAGGCCTAGCGGCCTAAGAGCTTAGCTATCGAGACCACGTCCCCCTGCCTAATCACAGAGACCCCCGCCTCTCCACCCACGATCTCCACCAGCACGATCCAGTCTGGGTTCTTGAGGTCGACCCTCCTGTTGATGCGGGAGGCTACAGCCTCTACGACCTCCATGGTCTTGAGGTCCGTGATCCTCTTGTTAACCGTCACGCGGAAGGTCTCCTGCGAGGAGATCTTACGCTCAGCTAAGCTTTGAGCCGCTTTAGCTATCTCCTCCAGCCGTGCTGGCACGACTTCCTCGATGGGGGTTAGCTTAAGCGTGTACTTGAGGTCCCACGGCCTCTCAGCGGCTATCGCGCCCAGCCTCCTAGCGGCCTCGAAGGGGTTTAAGCTCGTCTTAACCTCTATCAAGCCTGAGACCCTCGTCTTCCAGGCTTCAGCCTTCTCATCCCCAAGCTCTCTAAGCAGGTACCAGAGCTCGCTGATGCAGTCTTCCTCCCGACCCCTATATGTGGAGGCTAGGAGGTTGAAGATGCGCATCGAGCCTCCCCGCTAAGCTAAGGTTAAACCTCTACTCAATAAGCCTTAAGTCGAAAAGGCTTTTATAAACACGTAGGCAGCCTCCGAGCGGTGCCCCTAATGTTTGAGGAGGAGTGGGAGGAAGAGGAGTGGGAGGAGGAAGAGTGGGAGGAGGAGTGGTGAGGCTCTTCCTCTTCACGCTACTTTTTAAGCCTCATTAGCCTGAAGGGCCGCCCATGGCTAGGATAGCCGTCTTAGACAGGGATCGATGCAAGCCGAAGAGGTGTAGCCAAGAGTGCTTAAGGTTCTGCCCGGGGGTTAAGGTTGGAGAGAAGACCATTGAGCTCGACACTTCAACCGGGAGGCCTCGCGTATCCGAGGAGCTATGTACGGGCTGCGGCATCTGCGTCAAGAAGTGCCCCTTCAAGGCCCTATGGGTGGTGAACCTACCTGAGGAGCTGAGCGAGGAGTGCTCCTTCACGTATGGAGCCAACTCCTTTAGGCTCTACAGGCTGCCAGCGCCAAAGGAGGCCTCAGTCCTAGGCTTGATAGGCCAGAACAGCATGGGTAAGACCACGGCCCTCAAGATACTGGCGGGGAGGGTCAAGCCCAACCTAGGGAGGTACGCCAACCCACCCGACTGGAGCGAGGTCATAGAGCACTTTAGGGGCTCAGAGCTTCAAGCCTACC